>Ga0164313_10000412_pt1 | contig 33735 bp, 25 predicted proteins | sample GuaBasSedimGuay4_FD_113735 | JGI IMG/M metagenome (GOLD analysis project Ga0164313, IMG submission 113735) | Subseafloor sediment microbial communities from Guaymas Basin, Gulf of California, Mexico - Guay4, Core 4569-4, 0-3 cm | ecosystem: Environmental > Aquatic > Marine > Hydrothermal vents...
TACATGTTGTTGATCGTCTGGGCCTGCACCCCCTGCACCGCATCCACCACCAGCAGTGCGCCTTCGCAGGCGGCCAGGCTGCGGCTGACTTCATAGTGGAAATCCACGTGGCCCGGGGTGTCGATCAGGTTGAGGGTCCAGGATTCACCCTGCGCGTCCTTGTAATCCATCCGGATGGGATGGCTTTTGATGGTGATTCCCCGCTCGCGCTCCAGATCCATGGAATCCAGGACCTGTTCCTGCATGGCCTTGCCGGTAAGCGTACCGGTCTGTTCGAGCAGGCGGTCGGCCAAAGTGCTCTTGCCATGGTCGATATGGGCAATGATGCAGAAATTGCGCGTTTTTTCCCGATTGAAGGCCATGCTGTTACGTAAACTCCGGTAATGGGTCAGAAATAATGCAAAATCGGTGGACAGCCCTGAAAGATAGGGCTCAGAACTTCTTTCGCCACTGGAAAACCACCAGCGTTGGTCCGGGATCGCTGAATCCAACTGATTCACCGACAGGGCCGAAGGTGTCATCCCAGCGGTCGGGGACAGGCACGGGGTCCTGGTCGAAATTATATAAATGGGCGCCCACGTAGGCATCCAGCGCTATGATCAGCAGCACCCCGCCCGACCACCAGGCGAAATCCCGCATCTGTTCCCAACTCTCCTCCGCGATGGCGTTGTAGCGTGTGTAATTGGGATCATCCTCGGGGAAGGTGTTGGCGAAATCCCGCGCCCGGACCGCCTGCCGGTCACGGTTCAGGATGTTGGTCATGAAGTACATCTCGGTGCCGTAGGCCAGGCCCGCTTTCCAGAAGTTGTCCGAGTACAGCTGGCCCCAACCCGGAAACATGGGAGTCCCCAGAACCGCGCCGGTGGGGCTGACCCCGGTTTCCCAAAGGTCGACTTCCTCTATATTCACAGCGTCAGGCGTAGGCATGGGGAGTTCTTCCGAAAGGATATCGACCGCCGTGGAATCGGGAAGGTCATTCATCGTCTGCCCCACGGCTGCACCCGCGGTCGCCAACAGGCACAGGACCAGAAGCACCGGGCCAAGCAGACCGGCGGCTGATCCCGAAATCGTTGGCAAGTGGTACTTCATTCTTCTCGATCCGTTACTTCCGTTAATGCGGTCATCCGTTAGGCGCCATCATGCGCACGGTCAACTTGTCCGGCACCACCTCAATGACATGGCGGCCGCCCGGAATGAACTTCGGCTCGCCGTCCAGATGTACGGCCACCGGTTCGGTGCAGGTGAAAACGAGACCAGGACACTGGATCACGTTGATCGCTTCGTGGTCGAGACGCTTGCCGCTCGCGGCGGCCGGTAAAAGTTTCAACCCGGTAACCGGACCAACCGGCCTGATCAGGCAGGCGTCCAGCAGGCCATCGTCATAACACGCGTCCGGGGCGAAACGAAAGCCACCACCGGTCAAAGGCCCGTTACAGATTTCGGCGAAGAAAAATCGACCGGAAATGGTTTCAGTACCACCCCGCCGTTCGATCTCCCAGACAACATCCTGCCCCCTGTACTTCAACAGGGTCGCGATGGCCGCAAAGGTGTAGCGCGTAGCGCCCAGCCAACGCCAGAGATGGGACGCTCCCCCCGAAACCAGGCCGCTGGCCAAAAGTCCCAGGGAATTGACGAACACCTCGCCGTCGAGCGCGCAGACATCGAGGTCGTGGTCCCGTCCGTTCGAGATGGCAGCCAGACCCGCCTCCACGGTGGCGCAGCCGATGCCCGCGGCAAAATCGTTTCCGCTACCGGAAGGCAACACCGCCATGGGACAACCGGTTCCCACCAGGCCCGCGGCCACCTCGTGCACAGTGCCGTCGCCTCCCAGGGCAACGACAAGATCGAATTTGCCAACCGCTTTGCCGGCCTGAACCGTCGCATCGCCGGGCCCGGTTGTCAGGTGGACCGTGGCCTCATGGTCCATCTTTCTCAACATCCCGGCGGCGTCTTCACCGGACAGCCGTTTCTGGGAAGTACCGGAATAGGGATTGGCGATCACGAGGGTGCGGATCAAGGCCATCTCCGGTCATTGGGGGCGGGAAGAAAAAAAGTGGCGGGAATGTGTGGGAATCGAACCCACCTCGGACGGTAAACGCGCCCGACAAAAGGATTTGAAGTCCCCGGCCGTCACCAGACGACACTCATTCCCGCATATTCGATGGGCCGGGTACTAGGAACGATAGGCCACCATTTCGATTTCCACCAGCACATCTTTGGGCAGACGCGAGACCTCAACCACGCTGCGGGCAGGAGGTTCGGCGCTGAAAAACGTCTGGTAGACTTCGTTGATATTACCGAACTCGCCCATGTCCAGGATGAACACCGTGACCTTGAGCACGTCGTCCAGCGTCAGCCCACCGGCCTCGACCACGGCCTTGGCGTTGGTCAAGGCCTGCCGGGCCTGTTCGGCCGCGGTCGTGCCCACGATTTCCATGGTGGCCGGATCCAGCGGAATCTGCCCGGCAGTAAAAAGAAATCCCCCGGCCGCGTTGGCCTGACTGTAAGGCCCGATGGCCGCGGGCGCCTGGTCAGTCGAAATGATCTTGCGTGTCATGCTAGCTCCATTTTCGCGAATCCTGGATATAATCCAATTAACAAATACTACCATCCAGCCCTGTTGGCAGGCCCACCCGACACCATAATTCAAGAACCCCCACTCTTACTACAGCAATCTGGCCAAGGCGGTTTTGGCGCAGTAAGCGTCGGGCGGTTGGTTTGTGAGGCGTGTGGAGGCTCCCGGAGCCATGGATGGCGGAGGGCGCCGAAACCCGAAAGAGGCCGTGACAGGAAGTCACGGCCCCTTGTCCTCACAAACCAACCGCCCGATGCTTACTCCACCGTCACGGCCTTGGCCAGATTCCGCGGTTGATCAACGTCTTCCCCACGGATGACCGCAATATGGTAAGCAAACAACTGCAGCGGGATTACCGACAGCAATGGCGTCCAGAAATTCATGGTCTCCGGAATGGTGATCACGTGGTCGCTCAGGTCGGCGATCTCGATGTCGCCTTCGGTGACGATGCTGATGATCTTGCCGTCCCGCGCGCGCACTTCCTGCACGTTGCCGACGATCTTGTCATAGCTGCCGTCCTTGGTGGCGATCACCACGACGGGCATATCGGGATCGATCAGGGCGATGGGACCGTGCTTCATCTCCGCGGCGGGATATCCCTCGGCGTGGATGTAGCTGATCTCCTTCAGCTTCAAGGCGCCTTCCAGGGCGATGGGGAAGTTCACTCCGCGCCCGAGGTACAGGCAGTTCTTATGGCCGGCGTATACCTCGGCGATCTTTTTGATGGCGTCGGACTGGTCCAGCACCTTCTGCACCAGGTCCGGCAGCTTGACCAGTTCATTCAGCATCTGCGTGCCGCGGTCGGCGCTCAGGTGGGTGCGCCGGCCGAACAGGATGGCCATCAGGGCCAGGATCGTCACTTGGCTGGTGAAGGCTTTGGTCGAAGCAACACCGATCTCGGGGCCGGCGTGGATGAAGACACCGCACTCGCTTTCCCGGGCGATGGTCGACCCCACCACGTTGGTGATGCCCAGTACTTTGGCCCCCTTGCGTTTGGCCTCGCGCATGGCTTCCAGGGTGTCGATGGTCTCACCGCTCTGGCTGATCACCAGGCAAAGGGTGCCCGGTTCGATGATCGGCGAGCGATAACGGAACTCCGAGGCGTATTCCACCTCCACCGGAATATGGGCGTATTCCTCGAGCAGATACTCGCCCACCAGCCCGGCGTGCCAGGAAGTGCCGCAGGCCAGGATGATGATGCGCCGGATGTTCCGCAGCTCCCAGTCGGTCAGTTCGATCCCGCCCAGCTTGACGTCCCCCGATTCCGGCAGGATCCGGCCGCGGAACGAATCCCGGATGGTCTGCGGCTGCTCGAAAATCTCCTTGAGCATGAAGTGCTCGTAGCCGCCCTTCTGGATCTGGCCCAGGTCCCAGGTGATCTCCTCGATCTCCTTGGTGATTTCCCGGTTGTCGATTGTCGTGGTGTGCACGCCCTCCGGCCGCAGCGTCACCATCTCCCCGTCGTCGAGGTAGATGACCTGGCGCGTGTGGCCCATCATGGCGGCCACGTCGCTGGCCAGATAGTTCACGCCTTCGCCGACACCGACGACCAGGGGGCTGCCCCGCCGCGCGCCGATGATAAGGTCGGGTTCGTCCAGGTGGGTCACGGCGATTCCGAAAGCGCCCTCGACGACACCCAGCGCCAACTGCACGGCCTTGACCAGATCGCCGTCGTAGAAATCATCGATCAGGTGGGCCAGGACTTCGGTATCGGTCTGGGATTCGAACTCGTGGCCCTTGTTGGTCAGCTGGATCTTCAAGGCGGCATGGTTTTCGATGATACCGTTGTGGACCAGGGCGACCTTCCCCGACACGTGGGGATGGGCATTGATCTTGTTGGGCGCCCCGTGGGTCGCCCAACGGGTGTGACCGATCCCGCAGGTTCCCTTGAGGGCATCCCAGTCAAGGGCCGCTTCCAGATTGACTATCTTGCCCTTCTCCTTGACCACGTACTGACCGCTGGGGGACATGATGGCCAAACCCGCGCTGTCGTACCCCCTATATTCCAGCCGTTTGAGGCCTTCGAGCAGGATCGAGGCCGCGTTCGGGGTTCCCACCACTCCAACTATTCCGCACATCGGCTATTCCTCCATAATTCAGACGCATTAAGGCGTATATAGACGCACAAGGGCGATTCGCGCTGAGAAATCAAAATTTCCAGGCACATGATAAACCCGGACCGGCAAAAAGTCACCGTCGGATCCGACCGGGACCGATCAGGTTGCCTCCCGGACCCTGTCAATGAGTTCGACGGCGGAAGCCTCGTCTTTAGCCTCGGCGATGATGCGCACCACCGGCTCGGTGTTCGAGGGACGAACGTGTACCCAGGCGTCCTGACCGATCCACTTCAGACCGTCGCGATCATCGATCCGGCCTTCACCCAGCCCACCGAGCACCCGGGCCAGATCGTCACCGGTTGGCAGATCATCACTGTCCACCTTTGTCTTGACCATGGCCACGGGCGGCAGGGCATCGGCCATCTCCGCCAGGGACTTGCCACTTTCGGCGACCGCCTGCAGGATCATCGCGATGCCCACCAGGGCGTCCCGGCCGGCGTGGATGGTGGGATAGATGACACCACCGTTTCCCTCGCCGCCGAGAATGCAGTCGTGGGCAAGAATCGCCTCCACCACATTGGCCTCCCCCACGGGGCTGCGGTGCACGGTTTGACCATGGCTCTCGGCGACCTTTTCGACCAGGCCGGTGGTGGACAGGTTGACCGCCATCGGACCGGGGGTTTTTCCCAGCAGGAAATCCGCTGCCAGCACAAGGGTCATCTCCTCGCTCAGCGCCCGGCCATCGCCATCGACAAGGGCCAGGCGGTCCACATCCGGATCAACGGCAAAACCAAGGTCGGCGCCCTGGGCACGGACTTCGGCGCACAGATCCCCCAGATGGGACGGCGTAGGTTCGGGATCATGGGGAAACTTGCCGGACATTTCACAGTACAGGGGCGTGCAGCGGACCCCGAGGGTTTCCAGAAGGGCAGGCACGATGTTACCGCCCGCTCCTTCGACAGCGTCGACCACCGCGTGCAGGTTCCGGCTGCGGATATGGTCCACATCCAACCACGGCACGGCACAAATGGCGTCGAGATGCTCCTGATCGGCGCCGTCACGGGGGCTGACCTGGCCCAGTTTGTCGAACGCGACGTGGCCTGATCCATCCTCGTACCTCTGGCGAACCTCACGGTTTTCGGCCGCCGTCAGGAACAGCCCGGTGCCGGACAGGAATTTCAGGGCATTCCACTGCTGGGGATTATGGCTGGCGGTGATGATCACGCCGCCGACGGCATTACTCTGTTGCACCACGATTTCCGTGGTGGGAGTCGTGACAACGCCAATGTCCCACACGTCGTGACCAGTTGAAGCCAGGGCCGCGGTGACCGCATCCAGGACCATGGGGCCGCTGACGCGGCTGTCCCGGCCAACCACGACCGGACCATCGGGAAGCCAGGCCCCCAGGGCGGAGGTCCAGCGGGCGACGGTGACGGCGTCGAGACCATCCCCGATCACTCCCCTGATCCCGGAAATACTTACTCGCAAAGGCATACAGGAATCCTTTCCTTGTGTAACTGGCAGGTCCGATATTTCGAACGGCCATCCTAACTTCCGACTTCCCCACAATAAAGCAAAAAAAAGCCGCGTCACCGCAGGCTTATCCAAAAAAACAATGGAGCTGGTGTGCGGACTCGAACCGCAGACCTGCTCATTACGAGTGAGCTGCTCTACCAGCTGAGCTACACCAGCTCCTGGAGAATATTCTGTAATAAAATGTAACAGTGGTGCCTGGGGGCGGAATTGAACCACCGACACCATGATTTTCAATCATGTGCTCTACCAACTGAGCTACCCAGGCTCCAAACTGTCTCCGCTTGCGCGGGAGGGGAATAAAACACCGCCGGGAATCGATTGTCAAGCCGCCGGCGGGATTTTTCAACCAGACCGCCGGGTCAGCTGGCGGTCTTCTGGGTCAACTCGAGGATGGTATTGACAACTTCTTCAAGTTCAAAGGGCTTATAGATGCAGGCATCGGCCCGGGACCAGGTGGCGATAAACTTTTCGCGATCGTGGGAGTCCACTTTCCTTGCCGTCAACAGCATGATGGGAAAGGACTTGGCTTCCGGATCGTTTTCCATCCATTCCTTGAGCATACGGCTTACTTCGTAACCGTTGCACCCGGGCAGCATGACATCCAGGATCATGAAATCCGGAGGCAGGCGTTTGGCCTTGTCCAGCCCCTCGAGGCCGTCCAGGGCGGTGGCGACTTCGTAACCCTTTTTCGCCAGGCTGTACTCGAGGGTTTCCAGAATATCCGGTTCGTCATCCACCACGAGAATGCGTAACGCGCGGTCCATCATCTATCCTCCGTTGCATCGGTAATTAACCGAAGAGTTTCATCTTCAACCTTTATTCGGCCCGTCCGGGGCAGGGTTGACCATTGTTTCCAGTTGTCGCGGGAAATGCCCGGTGGCTGTCCGTTCTTCCCCCGCTTCACCGGCCAGGTATTCCCAGCGGGTCGCCTCCAGGCCCCCACCGACGCGGGCCGCGTAAAGGGTCCAGCGGCGGCTCCAGTTCACCGGGTCCAGGACGGCGGTCGCCCACAGGCCGGGAACGATTTCCCAGGCCGAGGCTGAACCTGACCGGTCCCTGCCGAAAAACCCCTCCGCTTCCTCCATGTTTTTCAATGGTTTCCCACCGGGGGTGCACCGCAAATCAAGAAGGCCGACAAGGGGCCTGACTCCATGTTCAGAACCCTCGGCCAAAGCCTGGGCCAATCGACCGACCGTGAGCTGGAAATGCTCCGAAGCAGGGTCCCTGGGCAGTTTGAGCCAAACGGTGGTGCCCCGCCCTGTCAGGCTGATCAGCCTGACATGCCCCCCATGGGACTCGGCCAGCCTGCGGGTTATGGATAACCCAAGGCCCGTCCCCTCAGATTTGAAGGCGGGTCCACGGTTGAACGGTTCGAAGATCCTGCTTTGAACGGCGGGGCTCAGGCCCGGCCCGTTGTCCTCCACGATCAGGTTGAAGTTGGCCAAAGGCAGACCGCAGTGACGGGCCAATCGGCCCACAAGACACGGCGGGTAGGCCGCCCCCGACTCCAACCAGATGCGCACCATTCCGCCGGGCCCGGTGAATTTCAGGGCGTTGCCCAGCACGTTGTCCAGCATGCGAACAACCAGGTCGGGATCCACGCGTGCGGGATAAACCTCCGGCAATCCCGCATCATCCAATTTCAGGCCACGGCTGGCCGCGGTCACCCGGTGCTGTCGAACGGCCTGCTTGAGAATTGGGCCCAGATCCACTTCCCGCCTCCTGGCGGGGATGGACCCGGTCTGAAAGCGGGAGGCATCCAGCATATCCTCCAACATTCGGTCCAGACGGTCGATATTACGTCGCGCCATTCCCAGGAAGCGGTTCTGGTCGGGGGTCAGATCACCAGCCTCCCCGCTCAACACCAGGTTCAGGCAGGATTTGAGGGACGTCAGGGGTGATCGCAGGTCATGGACCAGGGAACGGACCGGTTCATTGAATGGAGACGCCAGAGGTGCCGAATCGGGTATCTTCTGATCATTTTTCCTGGTATCGACCGGCAATTTTTTCCCTTCCAGACGTCAAACACCCCAGAACAAACAATCTATCTGCCTGCATATCACTGGGTTAAGAAATAACCCATGAAATACAATCCTAAATCGAAGGGGGAAATTGCAAGGGATATGCCAAGGCGAGCACCGGGGATGACCCGGCGACCGGAATCAGTCCCCGGCAGCCAGTTTGCGGGCCAGGTAGCGGCCGGTGAGGGAGGACTTGTCGCGGGCAACTTCTTCGACGGTTCCCTGAGCGACCACGCGTCCGCCGTGGCGGCCGCCGCCGGGACCGAGGTCCAGTACCCAGTCGGCCTGGCAGATGAGATCCAGATTGTGTTCGATAACCAGCACGGTGTGCTCGCGATCCACAAGCTCGTGCAGAACCTTGACTAGCGCGCGCACATCCTCGGCGTGAAGCCCGGTGGTTGGTTCGTCCAGCAGATACAGGTTGTGCTTTCCAGAGGGCATGGCCAGTTCCCGGGCCACCTTCAGGCGCTGGCTCTCCCCGCCGGAAAGGGTCGGGGCCGGTTGGCCGAGTGTCAGATAACCAAGGCCCACCTTTTTCAGGATCCATAGGCGCTGGCTCACGGCCGCCACGTCTCCGAAAAACTTGAGGGCGTCATCAACGGTCATTTCAAGGGTCTGGGCGATATTCAAACCCTTGTAACGGATCTCCAGGGTGCTGGGATTGAACCGGCTGCCGCGGCATTCCTCGCAGGGCACTGTGATGTCGGCCATGAACTGCATCTCCACCCTGTGGTACCCCATGCCCTGGCAATTGGAGCAACGCCCGCCGGCCGTGTTGAAACTGAAACGGCCCGGCGCGTAACCCCGGGCAAGGGACTCCTTGACCCCCGCGAACAGGTCCCGGATCGGGGAAAGGACCTGGAGGTAGGTGGCGGGATTCGACCGGCTGGTCTTGCCGATGGGCGACTGGTCCACCCGCACCACTTTGCCCACCCCGTGGCTGCCGTGGATCGAGGTGAAAGGGAAGGCCCGGCCCATGCCCCCGGCCACTCGCGCGGTCAACCCGTCGTAGAGGCACCCGTTCATGAGGCTGCTCTTGCCCGAACCCGAAATGCCGGTCAGGGCCACAAAACGGCGCAGGGGAATCCTGACCTCGACATCCCGCAGATTATGCAGCCGCGCGCCCTTGACCGTCAGCCAGCGTTCGGCCTTGCCCCTTCGTTGGGAGGCCTCTCGAAAGGGGACCTCCCCGCGCAGGTGGCGGGCCGTCAGCGTGTCCCCGTTTTCCAGCAGATCCGCCAGAAGGCCCTGGAATACCACCTCTCCCCCGCCGGTGCCGGCCCCGGGTCCCAGTTCCACGAAATACTCAGCGGCCTTCAGCACCGCCAGGTCGTGTTCGACCACAACCACGGTATTACCCCCGGTCACGAGGTCGTAGAGGGTCTCGATCAACCGGTCCACATCACCGGAGTGCAGGCCGCAGGTGGGCTCGTCCAGAACATAGAGTGTGTCCACCAGCCGGGCGCCCAAGGCGTTGGCCAGATGTATCCGCTGGGCCTCGCCCCCGGACAGGGTCCGGGTCAGTCGGTCCAGGGTCAGGTAACCCAGGCCGACACGATTCAGGAATCGCAGCCGGTGCAGGATTTCATCCCGCACCTCGCCGGCCACCGCCTGCGCGGTTTTGGAAAGCCGGATTTTTTCCACCTTGCCCAGCGCATCCTCCACCGGAAGTTCTCCGATGACTCCCAGATCCATGCCCTGTACCTTGACCGCCATTGCCTCCGGGCGAAGACGACTGCCGCCGCAGGCACGACACAGCGTATCGCCCATGTAACGCCTGGTGAAAAAGCGGTGGTGCCCCCTTTTCATCTCCCGGCGCATTTTCTCCAGGAAGGGAATGATCCCCGGGTAGGTCTTGTCGCCCCCTTCGAGAATCAACAGCTGCTGCTTTCTGGTCAGCTTGTGGAAGGGTTTGTCCGAGGGAATCTTCCTGCGGGCACAGAAACGGAGCAGACCGGTGAAGTCCCGGGAGAAACTTTCGGTGCTCCAGGGTTTGACCACCCCGTCGCGCACGGTCATGCCGGGATCGGGGATGATTTTCTCTTCATCGAATTCCAACCGGTTGCCGAAGCCCTTGCAGGCCGGACAGGCCCCTTCCGGGGAGTTGAAGGAAAACAGGCGGGCCGTCGGTTCGGGAAAAATGCGGCTGCAACCGTCACAGCGCAGATCATTGGAGAATTCCCTGCGCCAGGCGCCATCCCGGTCCCGTACAACGACCAATCCGCCCGCCTGGCCGAAGGACATTTCGACGGCCTCGATGAAACGGGAACGGATCCTGGCCGTCAGCTTCAGGCGGTCGACCACCACATCAATGGTGGTCCCGGTCTCCGGGAGGGAAAAATCCTTCACGTCCGGATCGTCCAGCCGGACCACCGCATCGTTTAACACGGCCCTTTGGAAACCCTGGGCCAGAAGAGGCTCCCACCAACCTTCCGCCGCCCCCTCCCCCTGGAGATTCAGCGGGTAGCAGACAAGGACCAGAGCCCCGTCGGGTTGGTCCCTGCGGATGGCGCGCCAGATGGTCTCGGGGGTTTCCCGGTCGACCTGGACCTCGCAGTCGGGGCAAATCACCTTGCCGACCCTGGCCCAGAGCACCCGCAGGTAATCATTGATTTCGGTCACGGTGCCCACGGTGCTGCGACCGCTGGTCACCGCGTTGCGCTGTTCGATGGCGATGGCGGGACTGATTCCGTCGATCCAGTCCACATCGGGTTTGGGAAGCCGGGCCAGGAACTGGCGAGCGTAGGTGGACAAGGACTCCACATAACACCGCTGGCCCTCGGCATAAAGGGTGTCGAACACGAGGGAGGACTTGCCGGACCCCGAGACTCCCGAGACGGAGGTCATCACCCCGCGGGGAAAATCGACGTCCACGTTGCGCAGATTATGCTGGCGCGCGCCCTTGATGCGGATCCACTCTGTCAAACTTCTGGCTCCATCCGGCTTCGGTAATTCGGTAATTTTGCAGTGAAACACGATAACAGAGGTTTGCCGGACGGACAATGTGAATTAATTTAGGCTGACTCAATCATCCGGTTCCAACCAGTCCTGAAAGGCAACCCATGCCCAGCCACTTCGAAGATCTTCTCGCCACCATCCGCACCCTGCGCGCACCCGGCGGGTGTCCCTGGGACCAGAAGCAGACCCTCCACAACGCGGCGCGCTACCTCATGGACGAAGCCGCGGAGCTTGTCGAGGCCACCCTGGCCGAAGATGTCGCGGGATCGCGCGAAGAACTGGCCGACCTGCTGTTCATGACCTGTTTTTGCACGCAGATCCTGGGCGAAACAGAACAGGTGACGATGCAGGACATCGCCCGCGAGGGAAACGCCAAACTCATCCGCCGTCATCCCCACGTTTTCGGCGACGCCGAGGCCCGCACCACCGGTGAAAGCCAGGAACAATGGAACGCCATCAAACGCGAGGAAAAGCTGGCCAAGGGACTCGACCCTGACAAGGATTCCGCCCTGAAGGACATGCCCGCTTCCACCGCCCCGTTGCACCAGGCCTGCACCTACCAGGACGATGCAGCCGACGTTGGTTTCGACTGGCCTGAGATCGGCGGCGTCTGGGCCAAACTCAACGAGGAATTAGGTGAATTCAGGGATGCCGTCGAAGACGGCGACCCGAAAGCCATCCAGCACGAACTGGGCGATCTGTTGTTCTCGATCGTAAACCTGGCCCGCTGGCACAAAATCCAACCGGACATGGCCTTACGCCAGGCCAATATCCGTTTCCGAGACCGCTTCCATTTAGTGGAAGAAGATTTCAAGTCCCGTGGTGAAGACATGAAAGATGCGGGTATCGAGGCTCTGGAGTCTTCATGGCAGGATGCGAAGCGACGACTATCCTGATCGGTTCCTGGTTTGGTTCCTCCCAGCCCTGGTCTTCGTCCGCCGGGACAATTGGAATAATCCGCAGGGCGCGTTCCATTCCACCCTATGGGATTGGCCTTCCCAGCCCGAGGACATTTCCAATTGTCTCGGCGGACGAAGGCCAAGGCTGGGACGCACCACCCCAGGGATCAATCAGGACAGCCGTCATCATCCTCATCGCCATCGTAATCCTCGGGATCATCGGGGCACTCATCATCCACATCGGGAATACCGTCTAAATCGTTATCCTCTTCGGGACACCCGTCATCGTCCTCGAAACCGTCAATGTCTTCGGCGACATCGGGGCAGCGATCATTGTCGTCTTCCACACCATCGCCATCGGCGTCGTGGAAGTCGTCGGGACAGCCGTCGTCATCGTTGTGGCCGTCGAAATCCTCAGCTTCGTCGGGACAGAGGTCACGGCGATCGGGAATGCCGTCCTGGTCATTGTCCCGGTCGGGGATTCCATCCTCATCCATGAAGCCGTCATAGTCTTCGGGCTCGTCGGGGGCGCCGTCGCGCAAATCGGGGATCCCATCCATGTCGTTGTCGTATTCCGGGCACCCGTCATCATCATACCAGCCGTCATGGTCCTCGGGCAAGTCGGGGCAATGGTCCTTCCTGTCGACGATCCCGTCCCCGTCGCGGTCACTTCCGCCGATCGAGAACTGACGCGACCCCGCCACGCTCATCAGCCAGTCGGGATAGGCGGGAAACCAGTCGGTGGACTCGTCATCGTTGGCCAGGCTGACCAGGTAGTTCCCGTGCAGGGCCCATCCCTCGACCAAACCCCAGCGCAGTCCGGCCCCGAGCATGCGCAAGTGTTCTTCCCGGGAAACGGTGTCATTGCCTTGGAATCTTTCCTGGCTGTACTCGAGCCAGAGGCTGGTGGTGCCCTTGCGGAATTCCACCGCCAGGGCATAGGTCATTGCGTCGTTTTTGCTGGTCCCGCCGGCGATCTCAGCGGACTGGTAACGGGGCGGCCAGGGTTGATAACCCCCCGCCTCCATGCCGTAACCGATGTCCTCGGCCTTGTTCCACCGGTACCAGGCGTTCAGGTGCAGGCGCATTTCAGGAACCTGATTATCCGTCCAGAAGCGGAAGGTCAGGGCGCCGCCGGCACGCTGGGAGAACACTCCCTCTGCCAGGCCCAGCTCTTCGTCCCCTATCGGTATGTTGCCCCCGCCTATCAGGGCGGCATGAAGGAAGCCACGCTTGAGCGGGTGCCCGAGGGTGACCTGCCAACTGCCGTCGCCCAGGCCCGAACCGCTCTCCGGGATGTAGGAAGTACCCTCGGACCACGTCCGCCAGGGAACTTCCGCCCACACGTTCAACCAGGACCACAGGGCCAGTTCCGTCTGCAGGAAGGCATCCTTCTGGCCCACCCGGTGGAGAAAACCGTCCAGGAGATAGACGGTGTTGTAGTTCTTCACCCCCAGCCCCACGCTCCAAAGACCGTTCGCGGGCATGACCGCCGACGTCATGCGGGTCAACCGTACCGAATCCTGATGGTTGGAGGGAGGAACCCCCACCGGGTCGTCAGACGATGGATGCAACTCCGTTTGGGCCGCCGCTGATAACGACAGGCAAATAGTCAGTAATGCCGAAAACAGGAACCTCAACCTTCGGCCTCGGGCTCTTCGGCAGGCTCTTCCGCGGGTTCTTCCGTTTCAGCATCGGGTTGATCTTCACCGGCGGTCGACTTCTTCATCTCATCCATGTAGTTGAGTTGAAGATCCATCACCGCCCCGTCAATCAACCGCAACAATTCCTCGGGTGTATCGGTGCGGCATTTGACCTTGAGCATTTCCAGGATGTCGATCGAACCCTTGGCCTGGGCCAGATCCTTTTCGATCTCCCCGGTCATGGGGTTCTGGATCTTGCCCATCTGCTGCATGGCCGCCGCCTGAAGGCTGAAGACCAGTCCCGCCAGGATGTGATCGTGTTTGTTCATCTCGTTGCTGCCCATGTTCAATCCTCCAGTGAATATTTTTCTGTCCGGAAATTCATTCCCGCTCCGCCGGCGGGTCGAACTCGTCCTGGATGGAGCCGACGACTGTTTCAATCAGATCTTCAAGCGTTATCATCCCCCGCGGGTTCCCGCTTCCGTCCACGACCACCGCGAGTTGCCGGTTCTGGCTCCGCAATTCCTCGAAAAGTTCATACGGGGACATGCGTTCGTCCACCAGTAAAAACGATCGAATGAATTTGCGCGGCAGGACAAGGCCATGTTCCTCGCGGGGCAGGAACAGCAGATCCCGCACCAACACGTACCCCTGCAGATCCCTGCCATCCTCACGAGTGACTGGCAACCTGCTGAATCCCGACTCAGAGGCCGTGGCCAGGCATTCCTCCACCGTGACGTCCGGGCCGACGGTCACCAGGCTGTCGAGACGTCTCATATTTTCCGAAAGGGGATGTCCCGCAAGCTCGAGGAACCGGTCCAACGCCTGAGCGAAGCGTTGATCATTGTCACTGGGAACGGTATTGGTCAGCAACAGGGCGGCCAGGCTCTTCCGGTTCAGATCATCGCGATCCGACCCGGTCGCGGGCAGGAACCGGCGCCAAAGCGCTGTGTATCCCCGCAGCAACCACCGGACCGGCCACAGGATACCCATCGCCACGGATATGGCAGGAGCCGATGCCAGGGTCATCTTCTCGGGGAATTCCCGGTAAAGGACCTTGGGCAGGATTTCACCGAACAGGATCACCAGGACCGATACCAGACCCATGGCCAGCCATTGTCCCCGGGCGCCGAACCGCTCGGCCAGGACTGCGGTGACCATGGCGGTAAAAAAGACATTGAAAAGATTTGTCCCGATCAGGCAGGTCAGGATGGGATCCTCGATCCTGCGCAACTGGAGTTGCAACCGGCGTACAAGGGGCCTGTCAGCATCCGGAAGGGTGCGCAGCCGCACCCGGCTCACGCTCATGTAGCCGGTTTCGCAGCCGGAGAAAAAGCCGGACATGAGAAGGCTGAATACTCCCAGGCCGATGATGCCCGCGATTCCCAGGCCGGCCAGACCTTCGGTGAGAAAACTCACGGCCCACCTCGCAGTGTGCCGACGACCCGCTGATCACCCAGTAATGTCACCTGGATGCGGTCCACCGTATGGCCGGACATCTCCAGGACGGACAGGCGCGCCGCGGGCAGGGTCACCTTGTCCCCCGGTTCGAGAACCCGGCCCAGGTTGGTCATCATGAAACCCGCCACCGTCACGTAATCCCGGCTGGGCGGCAAACTGATCCCGCAGCTTTCCTCCAGTTCCCGCAGATCGGTTCTCCCGCTGATGACCCAGCGGCCGCCCCCGAGGGGGATCATTTCCTGGGACCGGTCCATGATGTCAGCCACCGGACCCATGAGGGCCTGCAGGCAATCCGCCAGGGTCACGATTCCCGTAAAGTCCCCGTGCTCGTCCACGATGGCGGCCAGATGAGTCCTTCCATCCCGCATATCGGCCAACAGGGCGGCCACGTCCTTGCTTTCGGGAATGAACAGGAGTTCACGCAGATCATCCTGCAGGGGATGATCCGGCGCGGGAGTCCGGGCCAGAAGGTCTTTCAGGTGGAACAGGCCCATCGGCCGGGAGCCGGAGGCATCCATGACCGGATAGCGGTTGAAACCGGCGCGGCGGGCGGTGGCCAACACCTGCCGCAGGGACATGTCCCTGCGCATGGCCACCACCGAAGTCCGGGGCGTCATGATGTGGGACACCTCGAGGTCATCCAACTGGAGGAGGCGGGCCAGGGAGCGGCCCTCGGTTTCGGTCAGGGTGCCGTCTTCCACGGCCAGATCACAGGCGGTCTGGAGTTCGGCGGTCGTCAGGTTCCGGGAACCTGTTCGTTCGTAGGGCAGGCTGTCGATCAGGAGTTTCATCAGGCCGCCGATCACACCCAGCAGGGGACCGGTCACCGTCAGCCAGACCCCCAGGGGCGCCTGGGCCACCATGGACACCCTCCGCCGGAAGCGCAGGGCCAACATCTTGGGCGTGATTTCTCCGAACAGGAGCAGGGCCAGGGTCGTGGCCGGCACCGCCACCAGAAGCCCCCTGGCCCCGAACCATTTAAGGCACAGGCTGGTGGCCACGACGCTGGCGGCGGTGTTGACCAGGAGATTCCCGATCAACAGGGCGGAAAGCAGGTCACGGGAGCGCCGCAACAGGTCCATTACCCGCCTGCCGGAGCGGGAACTTTCCTCTTCCATCCGGGCACGTTCCCCCGCACCCAGGGAAAAAAATGCGGTTTCCGAACCGGAGAAGGCGGCGGATATTCCCAAGAGAACAAGGAGCAGCAGCAGTTCCAAGAATAGGTTCTCCACGCAGGGGTGATCCGTTCCAGAGGCTAATCTTCGGGGCGATGTTACCTTTTAACAGCTCAGCGGGCAAGGACCACCCCAACACCGGCATCTGCACCCGGAAGGAAAAACATTTTCCCGGACGGGTTTTTAGGCGAATATCCAGCTTGCGATTGCTGCGGTCCCTCAAAATTGACCAGAAAGGTTCCATGTCCATCAACCCGCCCCATCCAACACCGGACCCTCCGCGAGACATCCTTGTCGTACGCTTCGGTTCGCTTGGCGACCTGTGTCTGCTGGGTTGGGCTCTGGCTCGCCTGTTTGACCGGTCGGGCGGGACCGCTCCCCGGGTGACACTGGTGACCAAATCCGCCTTCGCTCCCCTGATGGAGCAAGTGCGTGGAATCCACCAGGTGATTCCCCTGAAGGGATCCGGCGTCGCGGATGTGACCCGCCTGGCGGGGGAATTGCGCCATCAAAGCTGGGACCTGGTCATTGACGCCCACAATATCCTGCGCGGACACCTGCTTTTCGGGATGATGAGGCGCAGGCCCGACCGGAGGCTGGCCAAGGACACCGCAGCCAGGTTGGCCTTCATGAGACTCGGGCGCCGCCAGGGGAGCCTGGACCGCACGATGCACGACCGGTTCGAGGAACTGACCGCCGATCTGGCGCCGGAACTAAACGACGACACCAGTGGCACGCTCCCTCCCCTGGCCTCCCTGAGCTCTCGACCTTCCGGGGAAATCCTGGCTTTTGCCCCCGGCGCCCAGTGGGACACCAAGCGGTGGCCCGAAAAGAATTTCGTCGCCCTGCTGAACATGCATCTGCGGGATCATCCCGGATCCATTCGTATTTTCCTTGGCCCCAGGGAGGAAAACTGGTTTACCGGCAGCTCCCTGGAAAAGGCGGCCGCAGGCAGTGACCGGACGGAAATCATCCGGGGCCGGTCCCTTACCGAGGTGGCCGCCCTGCTGTCCGGGTGCAGCCGCCTGGTGACCAATGACAGCGGTCTTCTTCACGTGGCCGAAGCGGTCGGCACACCCGTACTGGCCTTTTTCGGACCTACGGTCCGGGAGTTCGGCTACTACCCGGTGCTGGAAGGAAGCAGGGTGCTGGAACGTCCCCTGGATTGCCGGCCCTGCTCCCGCAACGGCAAGCGGCCCTGCCACCGGGGGGACCTGGCCTGCCTGCGGGATATTTCCCCGGAAACCGCCTACGCCGCCCTGGTCGACATGAAGGAGGGTCGATGACTCCACGCGACTCCGACCCGACCATTCCGGTGAACCGGACCGGCTTCCTGCTTGGCCTGTACCGGGGCCTTAGCCCCGTCCTCTGCTCGGCGGCCCGCCTGGCCGGGCCCCTGTCGCCGAAAATGGCCGAAGGCATCGCCGGCAGGCGCGGGTTGATGGAACGGCTGACCGCGGCTGCGCCAATTGTGCGGGGCGGAGTCTGGTTCCATGTCACCTCCGTGGGAGAATACGAGCAGGCCCGGCCGATCATTGCCGCGCTGAAGGATCGGACTGACCCTCCACCGATCGCGGTGACCCACTTTTCCCCCTCGGGTTATCAATACGCCCGGAGCCGTCCCTGCGCGGATCTGCATGATTACCTGCCTTTCGACCATCCCGCGGACATGGAGCTCCTGATGGATCTGTGGCGGCCCCGCCTTCTCGTGTTCGTGAAGTTCGACTGCTGGCCCAACCAGGTCGTGTCCGCCGCCAGGAGGGATATTCCGGTGGTCCTTGTGGCCGGCTCTCTCCAGCCCCGGAGCGCCCGCCTGAAACCCCTGGGCCGTCCACTGTTCCGGGATGTCTTCAACCGTTTCACCCACCTCGGGGTCTGCACACCAGAGGACAAAGAGCGATTCATCGAAGGACTGGGCGTTTCATGTCCGGTTTCCGTCACGGGTGACACCCGCGTGGAACAGGTTATCCTCCGTTACGAAGCGGCACGGGCGGGTGAAACCGCCGCGCGCCTGCGGGAACTGGGCGGCCGCCTGCTCATCCTTGGCAGCACCTGGCCCCCTGATGAAAAATTGTGGATGCCCGTGCTGGGTGAATTGCTGGATTCGAATCGTGATCTGCGGGTCGTCCTGACACCCCACGAACCAACCAGCGACCGTTTGGAGTCCCTGGAAGGCGCGCTGGGACGCAGGAAAATCCCCAATCGCCGCCTCTCGAAACTCATGTCCGACCCCCTTGGCAGCCGTGATCCGGCCAGGGTCATTCTCACCGATTCCATTGGAGTGCTGGCGGAGATCTACCGGGCAGGCCATCTTACGTACGTTGGGGGAAGCTTCACCACCGGGGTCCACAACACCATGGAGCCCGCCGTGGCCAGCATGCCGGTCATGTTCGGTCCGGTGATCCACAACGCCGAGGAAGCGGGTTTGCTTGTCCGTCGAGGCGCGGGATTTGTCCTGGAAAAACCCGACCAGGCCCTGACCGTCGCCGGTGGTCTGCTGAAAGATCCGGCCCGTCTGGAGGCCCTGGGGAAAACCGCCCGGCAGGTCGTCCTGGACCAGCGGGGAGCCACAGCCCGCAGCCTGGCCATGATCGAACCCTATCTTTGACGAACCGCTCAGCGGGAGGAAATGAATGCGACCGCAACAGGCCGATGAGATTCAGAATAAAAGCATGCTGCCCATCAACGATGCTGCCGCGAAGTGGCGCATGCCCTACGCCGCCAAGCCCCGGTTCATCCAGTTGGAAACCGTGACCAAGTGCAACGCCAAGTGCCCTTTCTGCCCCCAAAACGAGATCGTCAGGGATCCCGCGCGCATGCCGGCGGAAACCTGGCAAAAGATCGTCGATGATACACGCGGTTGGGGCCTCACCTACCGGCCGTTCCTGACCAACGAACCCTTCGTCGACAATCGCATGCCCGAGATCGTGCGCTACATCAAGGAAAACGATCCCACCGCGCGGGTGGAGTTCAACACCAACGGCGAACTGGTGACCGAGAAGCTGTCGGTCGAACTGCTGGAAGCCGGCGTGGACATCATGCGCTTTTCCATCGACGGGTTCAGCCGTGAGACCTACGAACCTTCACGCATCGGCATTGATTACACCAAGGTGATTGAGAGGACCAAGCGCTTCCTGGAACTGTGGGACGAAGGCGGCTACCGGGACAAGGTGTTTACCGAACTGCGCATGATCGAGGTCCCCGAAAACAAACACGAGGTCCAGGCCTACAAGGACTTCTGGGGCCCCCGCTGCAGCGAAGTCCTTATCACGCATATGTACCAGTGGCCCTGGACCGGGCAAAAACGCGAGGACGTGGTGCTCAAGCCGTGTCTGAAAGTCCTGGACGAGATGTTCTTCTACACCAACGGCAACGCGACGATCTGCTGCTGGGATGTCCATGAAAGGGCCGTCGTCGGCAACGTCAACGAACAGTCGGTGGGAGAGATCTGGGAGAGTTACGCCGCACGGTGCATGAGGGCGACCCTGGACGACGGCCGGCGAGACCTGTTGACTCTTTGCAGCCGCTGCAATGCCTATGAGGACTACGATTTCTCCAAATTTGCTACGGACGCCGGTACGGAATAGGATCCGTCACTCCGGCCCGGTCGAACCCGCGCAGGCGCAACCGGCAACTCTCGCACACGCCGCAGGCTTCTTCGGATTCCGTATAGCAGGACCAGGTCAATTCAAAAGGCACGTCCAATTCCACACCACGGCGAACAATGGCCGCCTTGTCCATGCTTATCAGGGGGGTCATGATGGCGATTTTCGTGTCGGGTCTGGTCCCCGCGTCCACGGTCGCGGCGAACTTGCGGTAGAATTCCTCACGGCAATCGGGATAGCCGCTGCCGTCCTCTTCCACCGCTCCAATGAACAACGCCTCGGCGCCGGTGACCTCTGCCCATGAAACCCCCACGCACAGGATGTGGGCGTTCCGAAAGGGGACATAGGTCGAAGGAACTTCCGCTTTGCCGGTAGGCAAACCGGTTTCAACCTGCAGGTCCTCGTCCACCAGTGATGATCCCCCGATTTCCTTCAGATAGGAAATATCCGCCACCAGTTGCCTGGTGATTTCGTAATGGTCGGCCAGTTCCCCGAAGGCCCTGAGCTCACGGGCCTCGGTGCGCTGTCCGTAATTGATATGCAGGAGAGCCACCTCGAACCGACGCTTCGCCTCGGCCAGGCACACCGCCGAATCAAGGCCGCCGCTGGCCAGGACCACGGCCAGGGGTTTTTCCTTGTTGGACGATCCGGCCAAATCATACTCCCCGTTCGGCTTCGGGCCAGACGACCCGGTGCAGCTGTATCTGGAAACAGACATCAAGACCGTCGGCCAGGATCCATTCGGCCAGTTCGCGGGGAAGCAAAGTCCCGACCACCGGCGAAAAGGTGACCTCGGGCCCGGCCGGAATCCGGTCACCGGACCGGACCAGTTCCCGGCCCCATTCGTAGTCGTTCCGGTCGGCGCAAACGATCTTGATTTCATCCCCGACACCAAGGCCGGCGACCCCCTCCCAGTCGATGAGTTCAGCCGGGATGCCGCTTCCGGGTGCCTTGAGATCGACGATTCGGTGTACGCCTGTGGGAACCTGATCGAGGGGAATGAGTTTATCATGACCCAGGGCGCCGCTGGTTTCCAGAAGGACCGTGCGGCCGTCGGCCAGCAGGGCCGACATAAGATCCACGACCCCGGGCTGAAGCAGGGGTTCACCCCCGGTAACAAGGACGGTGGTAAAACCATGCCCCCGGACCTCGGCCAGTATGTCGGGAACGCTCAGGGAGCGACCGCCGGAAAAGGAATGTTCCGAATCGCACCAGACGCAACGGATATGGCACCCCGTCAGCCTCACCAGGGTGCAGGTCCGCCCGATGAAACGTGACTCCCCGCAGATTGCGGGGTATATTTCGTTGATAAGAATCATGTTGTTGTCCCGGCCGGACCGGTGGCCGGTCACCCGAAATGATGAAATCACAGGAGAGTCTCCGAATTGCGAATAATAACCCATGACACGGCCCACCACAATGCGGCCGCCGCGCACATTCCCCTGTCCGTCCGGTATGCCCCGATCGTGATGTTCCTGATCGGTCTGGTCCTGTCGGTCACAGCCTGCTCGCGGGATACAGGGACTGAAGGGGAACCGTCGGCGCAATCAAGGGACCAATCTTCAACCTGCGCACTGACCACCGACACCAGCGCCTGGGTTGCCTTCGAGGAGTTGGCGGACCGGATCGCCACGGGAGAAAAGGTGCCCAAAGAGGATCTGGATGCTTTCGGAGACCTGCCGAGCGTCACCCTCTGGCGCAACAGCCTGGCACCCGGCGTCCCCACCGCCCAGCGCATCGGCAACTGGCTGGAAGGCACCTTCTGGGAAGATCTCGGGCGCAAGGGAAAACAGAAGATGAGCGACGACCGCGCCATCTTCATGCGCAGTTACAATTACAGCCTGGACAACCGGGACATCATAAACCGGCGACTGGCCGAATTGACCGGCCCCCGGAAATGTGACGTCGATGTAATGGCCCGCTTCTGGATCGAAGACGAAAAGTTACCCAAAAACCTGGTCATCCACTTTCTGCCGGCCAAAACCGAAATCCGGATCTTCGAAGGATCCCTCCTGGTCGATACCGGAGTAGTGGGCGCCGGCCGTCCCGATCAGGTCATTCGCCACATGGCCGCCCTTCTCTACCGCAAATACCAGACGATTCCGGGACCGAACCCCATTGACCTGGATGGTGAAGAAGCAGTCGCCCACTGCTTCAGGGTGCTGATGAACGAAGGCATCACAGGCTGGATCGAACAGACCCTCACCTTCGAATTCGACAGCAACCACCCCGAACTGTACAAGGTCAAGATCATCCCTGAAAACTTCTATCTGAAGACCCAGGAGGCTATCGCAATGATGAACCTCCATCTCGGATCCATGCTGGACGAAGAGGCCACCATGGCCGACAGGGGAAAGGGTTTCGCCATGCATCTGGCGGGGATGAACGCCTTCAGCCATACCGGTTACGGCATGTCCTCGGTGATCTCCGCCCGCCTGGGCCAGGAACGGCTCCGGGACGCCGGTCGCTCGGTTCCCGCATTCCTGGCCGCCTATCAGGAAGCTGCCCTGGCGAATCCGGTTCCAATTCCGATTCCCGGTGAACCCGGCGTTGATCTTTTCCTGACCGTGCCGCCTCTGGACCCTGAGATATTCACCAAACTGGAGGCCATGTTGACCAGGGTTTTACCGGACTAGTCCTCGTACCGGGAAAAGACCGGTTCGACATCCACCGGAATGCCCGCCAGTTTCTCCAGGGCACTCGCAAGTACGGGCGCCATGCCCCCGTACTGCTCGATGAACTTCACCGAGGCCTCGTAGTCGCCCACGGCCTGGATCATGCAGATATCCGCAACCAGATCAGCGATGGCAGTCTCGAAAACCGCCACATCGATGGAAAAGCGGCCAGACGTTTCATCGACGGTGATGGCCTTCTTCTCCATCAGGTAATTGAACTGGATGGCATTGGCCGCTCCGTGAGCCTCGCCGATACCGAAGCGGACCGAACGGAACAGCCCGGCCAGATAGGTTGCCGCCTGTTCACGGTAGATTGTTTCGGGGAAGTACCCCTTGCCCGCCCGGGTCAACACGAATATATCCCACTCACCCATCGCGTCGGCCTTGGCCTCTTCAATGGTGGAGTACGTCTCCTTGAGTTCCAGGCGCACCTCGGTCTGGCGACCATCGATGGTGATCTTTCCGGGGCCCAGGCCGTGGCTCATTTCGTGCCACAGGGTATGCAGGAAAAAGGATTCCGCGGTCAGGTCACTCAACTGGTCATCGGCCACCAGAACCTCGGCGATTGGCATGAGGATCTGGTCGAACTTGGCTTTCATCACGTTGCGCAAAAGCACTTTTTTGCTGCCCTTGGCCTCGCGCACTTTTTCATCGTTGGGCAGATTGAAAGCAATGGTCTGGATGCCCGCGCGGGTATCGCCCGCGGAATAGACCTCGTCCACGACCCGGATGGGTGATTCGGATCCCCGGTTCATGTTTTTGTGCTCGTCGGGGATGGGCAACTGGGATTCCAGCCACGGCAGTTCATCCTTGAACTTGGCCAGGCGGTTGCTTTCGGCGGGGTCGGTGATTGTAACGAAGGATTCGAAAGCCGCCTTGTAGCCGAAAAGTCCGTCTTCATAAGTTTCGTAGGGGCCGATGGTTATCTCGACAATGCTATCCAGGTCCATCCACAACATGTCCGATTCGTAGTAGTCGTCGGTCAGGAACGCGGCGGCCCGGGATTCCAGGAAAGCCTTCAAGCTGGCATTTTCGGTCAGGGCGGCCGCTTCGTTCAACAGGGTCGCGGCCTGTTCCAACTGAACGGCGAAAAACTCGGAGTAGGGAATCGCGCGCAGCGAACCGGTCTCGTCGCGGCGCACCATGGTGAACAGCCCGTCCATCCCGTTGGCGCCGTCAGCGATGTAAGCCTTTTCCTCGGTCGTCAGTTCGCCAGGATAATAGTTCGCCCCTTCCGGATGGGGCCAGGTCCCGAAGAAGGGTTCGTGGTGGAATCGCCGGTCCCAGGGGCCGACGTTGATCCTGAAATACCTCTTCACACTGGTCTGGCGATCGACGGGCAGGTCCGCGATCCGGGCGGTGAGTTCGTCCAGACAGGGGGTGGCCTGGATCCGGAAAATTTCGTTCATCAGCTTGCTGGCGGCCACGAGTTTCCCCAGCACCTGGGTCTGGGTGGCATCCAGATGTGACAGATCCGGGGAAAGTTCCGTCGGCACATATCCGGCGAGCCTTTCGTCGAGATCCGCAACCACGGGCAAGTCACCTTGCGCGACCCAGCTGCAAGGCCCGGTTTCTGATTTTTTTTCACTCACGGCTTGTTCCTTGTCCTGGCCGCAACCGGCCACTACGGCCAGCGTGAGAACAATCACGATGGGCAGTGCCTTGAAAGACGATCGGAATGGGTTCATGGCCGGCTCCTTGCAGGGGATAAAATGATGACAGCGGGATGCAATGATCAAAAAAAAACCGCGACATGAAGCCGCGGTTGGAAGCTGGCGGGAGCGACGAGACTTGAACTCGCGACCTCCGGCTTGACAGGCCGGCGTTCTAACCAAACTGAACTACGCCCCCGCCTAACTCGAAAGAGACCGGAATATAGCGACAGCTCCGGGCCATGTCAAATTAACTTTCAGGCCCCGATGGGGCCCCAATCAGGTCCTCCGGGGCGATGTCATACATGGCCACCACCTTCCAATCCATACCCAACAGGCCCTCCAGGTCGGTTTTGAGCGAAGGATGGCCCAAAACCAGGCAGACACCTCGGGAAGCCAAACCGTCCCCCATATCCTTCATCTGGGGCAAAGGCCGATGGGACGACACAAGCAGGCGATTCCAGAGCTTTTCCGGCGGATTATCATCAGGCGACATACTCACCGAATGAAACATCCGGGATAGGAGGGCATGGATCGTTTCCAGCGGGCCGTCCCCACCCTTGGCGGCGTCCTGACCCGCGGCGGCTCCCCAGCGGTCCGAACGCGAAAAATCCATCCACAAGAGATCCGCGGCCCGATCAGGAAAAACCGACCCGACCGTGGCCCAGGATCGCTGTCTTGCTTCGGCATAGGGCCCCTCGGGAAACCCGGACCCGGCCACCGATTCGGAAACCGCCACGGCGTCCCGGCTGCCCGGCTCCACGGCAAGGGGAAACGCTCCACCGGGAATGCCCCTGATCAGGAGCCGATCGCAACCGGCGGCGGCAAGTTGCTCGAACCAGGCCATAGGAAGGGATCCCGGATCGAACAGATCCGTCTCCGGGGTTTTGGGCACATCAACACCCAGGCGTTGCATGGCCGGGCCCAGGGCCCCCATGGTGATATCGTCGGCGAAGAAAAGCAGGTGTTCCACATGTCCGCGGCCGAGCTGGCGTTTTGAATTCGCAATAAACTCCCGGTCAAGGGTGGCCGGAAGGACATCTTCGGCATCCCCCTGGCGGTCGGTGAGCAGATGCCCGACCATCACCGCTCCGGCGCCCGCGGTCAGCCCGCTTTCGAAGGGAGCGGGGATGGCGCCCTGGTGGACGGAAGTTTCCACGAGATGGCTGTCACCGCTGGTGCCCCCGTGGCCAGGCCAATGTTTAAGACAGACCTTCACCCCCGCCTCCAGCAGACCGGTGACCGCGGCGACCGTGTGCCGGGTAACCAGCGTAGGATCCGAGCCGAAGGAACGGGCGCCGATCACGGGGTTGTGAGGTTCGGTAAGGGCATCGGCCACCGGAGCCAGGACACGATCGATTCCGACCTCGAAAAGACGGGCGCCCGTTTGTTCGAAAACGCGCGCCGTCAATCCCACGTCATCAAGGGCCCCCAGGCTCCATGCGCAAGGAGGTCTGCCCAGGGCTGCCGCCAGTTGGGAAACCGGACCACCTTCGTGATCAGCCATGATTTCCAAACCGGGAACCAGTTGATGGAGGAAACTGCACAGATCTCGCAACATATTGTAATTATCTACGTTACGAGAAAAAAGAATGACGCCTGCGGGCTGCCACTCCGCCAGCCAGGCGGACTCGAATGCCGTTGGCCAGACCCCCTCCAGCCCCACCACCAGTCGCGCGGCCAGATCCCTGCTCACTGGCCCACCTCGTCCAGGACGGATCCTGGATAATAGTGGGCCAGGATTTCCCGCACGTTATTGCCCTGCTCCGCCATGATCAAAGCTCCGGTCTGGCACAACCCGATACCGTGGCCGTACCCCCGGCCCCGGGTCGCCACTTCCACCAGACGGTCCCCGTCCCTGACCAGTTCCACTTCGAACATCGCGCTGCGCAGGATGAAGGGATTTCCACCCGAGGGCTTGAGAACCCAGCGCACCCGGTCTCCCCTGACGTGGTAGACACCGGCGTCGGTGGTGACGGCCAGTTGGGCCACCCGCCCGCTCGTTGTCCTGGCCAGGATTTCCAGATTTCTCAGCCCGCCGGGCCTGTCCGCGGAAGCTGATCCGTCCCGGGGCGTAAACACCGGCCCCGCCCAATCGGTCCTGCCCGGCTGCGTCATGTATTTCACGTATTCAGGCAGGCTCTTCTGCATGATCTCCTGCAGCCGTTCGGCGGTCCAGACTTCCCGCCAGTGGAAGTGCTTGGAGGTGGAGCAGTAGGCTTCCGCATCCGCCCCGGGGCTGTCCGGCTTGCTGATCAGATAAGGTCTGGGCCCCCGCGCCCATACTTCCTCGATGTTGCTGGACACGCCTCCGCAACAGGCGCTGTAGTAGGCTTCGATCTCTTCGTTTTCGTAACGCAGGACCAGGCCGGCGGTATTGTCCACCGCCAGGTTGCAGAGTGGATCCTCATCCGCGGAGCCCTTGTAGACCTGGTCTTGAACGCTGGCGTACAGGTCGAAACCGCGGCTCTTGCGGGTGCCGAGATGGGAAAGGGTGTAGGTGCGGGCAGCGACGGCCTGGGCCTCGAGCGCGGCCATCCTATTGCGTCCATGGCGGCCGATTTCCCAGGGAACCACGCCCCGCAGATAGGATTCCAGGTCAAGGTGGTTGACCAGGGTCAGTCCCGGGCCGCCGGGGGTTGGCCTCACCAGGAATTCCCCGCGGTATTCGGAATCACCGTGGATCACCCGATGATCTGGATCCAGCGGTTGGAGAATCACCGTATCGGAGGTGCCTTTCGAACCACCAGCCTGCCAGGCGACCTTGCGGCCGTCCCGTTTGCAGACCAACTTGCCCGGCCCATCCAAGCGAGCCAGACGACGCCCGTCGGCACCGTCCAGGACCAACGCGGGGCCGCTGGTTGATATTTCCAGGGAGTTTTCTTTTTCGAGGAGACCGACCCCCAGGAGGGTGGGTGTCCCGATCGCCGGAGCCAGGTCCGGTAAATGTTCAGTCTCAACGGGCGGGGTTCGTTTGGGCCCGGCGCACCCGCCGAGCCCGATACTCAGAAAGACCAGGTTCGTCAGAACCAGGCTCATCAAGGCAACACGCCACAGGGCAGGATTGTCCCGGGCCGGTACATCATGCAGGGTCGAGATCCGTCTCATAACACCCCTTCCAGGCTGAATGCCAACCTGCCACCCGAAGGTGTGAATGTCAACGCATCATCACCAATCGCTGCATGTCACTGACGACCAGGCCGTCGGCTGTATCGATCTCCACCCTGTACAGATAGGTTCCGTTGCCCATCTCGTCCCCGGCGTTGTCCCGGCCGTCCCAGTCCACGATCCCTGACCCACCCCCACTGAACACGAAGGGAATACGGGCTACCGGACGGCCGGCGACGGAATATACGCGAATGGTTCCGGATCCGCCGGCCAGTCCGCTTTCAAATATGAACCGGGTGCTCTGCTGCATGGGATTCGGATAATTGTAGACCTTGCCGATGGTCTGGGATGTGGCGCCACCGGTACCCTCCTGGAGCACAAGTTCCGTCGTGTAACCATCGATCGACAACACGACCGAGTGCTGGTCATCCGGGTTTTCCTCCGGTGCGGTGGCCGTGAAATCCACCGTAAGGTGCTGGTTCTTGTCCAACAGGAATTTTACGTCCTCCAGAATGAGCGACTCGCTTTCCAGTGCGAAATCAGAGTTCTGATCATACCCGAGCAACCAGGCCGCGCTGTTGACCTCGGCATTGAAGGGAAGAGGCGATTCGGCGGGAAAAACGAAAGTCGCCGGATCGATGGGAGTGCCGCCGACGGAAAATGCCGCGGTCTGGGGCATCTTCAGAACGAGTTCGTAATGCCGGTCCGTTTCCAATGGACCGCCGGTGTCCCAGACCTTGACGATCAATTCATGGTCGTAGGGCAGAATCGGCACCTGAAGGCTGTAGTTCACCCACTGGTGATTTGTCGCGCCGGGTGGAAGGGTTTCGGTGACGATACCAGCGGCCAAATCCTGACCCGAGGGATCCACCACCTTGATATGATCGATACCGGCTTCGTCCCTTGCCACGAGTGTGACCGTTCGAATGTTGGTCTCATCGGTGGCGAATATTTCCGCCTCGCCGGAGATTTCCACATCCGGAGACCCAACGAGGGTGGCGGAGACCTGCGCCTCGCCCGCGTCCAGTCTCATCAGGGGATCACCCAGGATGACGTACTGAGAAACCATTTCCCGCACGAAACTGCTTCGGTTCACGGCGTAGATGTCGGCTTCCGACGCCCACATCAACTCACCGAGGACCCACCGGCTGCGCATCGCGGCGCCAGCGCCCACGGATCGTTGGGACGGAGGATTGCGCATCCAGCGGCGGAAAATGTATTCCCCGTAAACCTTGTTCTCGGTGATGTATTCGTAACCGGAACTGCCATAGGAGGCCGAAGCCCCCGCCCGGGATCTCAACAGGAATTTCTCGGCGATGGACGGCTCCTGCGCACGGGTGCTGGTGAGCACGGTATTCTGGGCCCAGTCGGCGATATGGCATCCCAACCCAATGAAAAACCAGGGCTTATCCGTGTTGCCGATCTTGGCTACATCCTGGCGCCCCACGCCGTCGTGCCGGTCCTCCATCCAGTATTCCGAAGACAGCACGTAGGGATTCGCGTGCCCCTGGTAATGGGCCACAAGGCCCCCCTGGCTGAGTTTGCCAAGCAAGATAGGAGTGCAATTGGCACCAACGATGATCCGGACATCACTCAGGTCGCGCGGCGCGGGTGTCGGTGGTGGCGGTGGGTATGAAGGCATCAGCCCATCCAGGGTGGTTTCCAACAGAACCAGGACACTGTCCAGGACCACTGCCGAACCGCTGCGCCACATGTGCGCCAGGGAATCCCGTTCGCTCGACGCAAACACGGTTTCATTGTACTTGTAGATCAGGGTGTCGAGGGCTTCGGCCCCGTACCCGTTGGACCACCGATCGTCGGCGAAGAAAATCCCTTTCCTGCGCCACGTCTGGCCGGCAGCCACGTTTTCCACCGTCATGACCTTGTCGATCATGATGTTCAGTTCGCCCACCGAGTTGCAGGGGAACCTGCCGGAGTACATGGCCCAGGGAGCCCGGACATCGTCAGGGAAAATATCCTCGGGATAGTTCATGCCCGAATCCAGGGTGACGTACCATTTGTCCGACGCCATCAACTCGGGTTCAAACGCCAGCGCGCGCTGCACGTGGTAATGGGTCGGCACCCAGTCGACGGCCCAGGCCCGGGCCGAAGGCAGGACCCCCATCATCAGGACGTTTTCATTCGCGTCGCCCACAACCGTCAGGGCCCAGCTGTTCCACTCGGTGATGGCGTGGGTCACGAAACGTTTGAGAGCCCAGGGATCCTTCATCCCTCCGCTGTACCAGTCGAAAAGATCTTCCACATCCACCACGTGGATATTGAGGTTCCCGCCGGCACGGTTTTGGCGATGTTCGATCCATCGTTCCAGCGTTGCCCTGAAATCCGGGTGGGTGATTACGATCAGGTCGGGAGAGCCCGCTCCGGCAAGATCGGTGGGATTTGTCGGATCGGTGGCCACGGACGACAGATGGGAAGGGAATTCGTCCACGCCATCGGTGGTAAAATCCCCCACGCTTGCAAAGGTGCGGGCCGGACCTGCCTGGTCCGGCATCACCGACAGGGTCCAGGTAATGTTGTCTGCCGTGGTGACATTGGCGCTGTCAAGTTCCACAATTACGGGTTGCCGCGGGTTGGTCACTTCGATCAGGCCGATGTCCGCGGAAGAAAAGCCGGTCACTTCCACCGGACGCGGACCGGGGCCATCGCCACAGTGGAAAGTGATCCGATCCTTGGTGGCCTGGTAAAGCGCGTCGTAGGAAATTTCCACCCAATTCATGAAACTGTAGACCCAGCTCCCAAGAACCGGATCCGTCATGCGGATTTCGGCAAAATCGCCAGCAATGGCCGATGCCGGAACGGTGTAGTCCCGTTGCAATTCGAAAATACTGGCCAGATTGTAGTCCTCCAGGTGCGTATTCAGGCTGGAGTCGGTGATCAGTTCAAAGCGCAAGGGCCGGGAAACCTGGTTCTTGCCGGCAATACTGATCTTGATATCCACGTCGGTCCCCGCGGGATCCGGAGCCCACAGGGGATTGATGCCCACCCGGACGTCTATCGCCCGGTAGGTGTTGTAATAGACTCGATCAGACTCGGTATTGGGCACGTTTTCCCGGAATGCCAACTGTTCTTCGATGTGATCGTTGCGACGGTAGCCGGGCAGGGGAGCACCGGTCGCCGCCGGCAGGGTGGTTTTTGCCATCCGGGCCCAGGGCCGGCCCGTTTCAGGTTCGCTGGCGGCCAGCCAGTAGGAATTCGCGTCGTTGTTCATCTCCCAGGCATCCCCGCTGCCGGGAATGGTTTCCGGCCCGTTACCCAGGTCCGTGACATACGAAACATCGTCCCGCAGACGCAAACCGTAGAAGACGAAAAAATCGTCCCCCTCGAAATTGTCCCCTTCCCCCACCATATGAATGGGGACCTCGACATCCACGTAGGGAGCCAGTCCTGAGCCGTCATCGAGAGCCTGGATGTACCGGCGCTGGTAGAGGCGAATCTGGTCCTCGGCGATTACCCCGTCCGGCAACAGACCCCGGGCGTTCAATCTCGCATAGGTCACCCGCACTAGGTCTGTTTTCCAGACCGCCAGGCGGGTTTCGGGTCCCAGCAGGGTTCCTGTCCGGGCGCCCCTGATCTGGCTCAGGCCGGATTTTTCCATGTCGTCGAAGGATGAAAAATCGACTCCCTGCCAGGTGGCTTCCGATGGCAGTTGGGCCAGCATCTCTCCGTTCAGAAAGATGGAGCCGAACCTGTCATCATTGCGGGTCGATGATTTGCGGGCGTGTCCCGAGGATATGGACCGGCCGGCGGAGTTGTCGGGCACAAAACGGATTTCCCACGTGCCGCCCGTCAGTACCTGCCTCGCCAGGCCCGCACCATCGTGACGTACGGGAATCATCTGGTAGGAAACGATACGACGGCCGCGCCACCAGGACACCTCGCCCAGGGTCACGGCAACCGAAGAGGATGCCCTGCCGCGGCTGGCCAGGGCCTCGAGGGCCGCAGGGGGAATATTGGCTTCCGCAGGTGGTTCCTGACCTGGCAGTACGAGGATTTCGGAGGCGGCATTTTCCCAGGATTCGGCTCCCCGAATGATGACCGGCACACCCTCCACCATAAGGGCACGGTCACCCGCTGGCTCCCATTGTTCCTCGATGGTTCTCAGTTCAGGTCGGGTCCCCGGGGGCACCACGACCCAGCCACCGGTCCGTGGCAGCCTGGGATGACCCGGTTCACCGGAAGAGACGAAGCCTCCCACACTCACGTCATACAGGGTGACGGCCGGGTCACCGATGGTCAACGGAGTATATACAGGTTCAAGCCCGCTGATCGAAAAACGAAGGGCTTCCGGTCCGCTTGACACAACGGAAACACGCCCCGCATCTCCGGATGAGGAAGCAGAGAAAACGGCCGTGGGCAGAACCATGCCCAACACGAGAAATACCAAACAGGTTAAACGATACACAGAACCACCCATTCTGGTCACCTGGACAGAAATTGCTGAATAATCGATCAGGGGCAGGCACAGCCCGGTTGGGCATATATTAATTATATGACTGAATGGGAACGGGGTCAATGACTTGCCAACGGAAATAGGGCGAGATTCGGCAAAACAGACGAAAGGGGCAGGTAAACCTGCCCCTTTCGACATTTACAGAACCGGAATCAATCCAGTTCTAATCAGGCCGGTACCTTACCGGTACAGAGCCTTGACCGAACCGAAGGACTCGTTCTCGACAGCAACCGCAGAGCCATCGAAGACGTACACGGGACCGCCATCAGGGCCAGCGGCCGTGAACATTTGCCGCAGATCACCGGCAACCGAGGCGTTCTGGTAGACCATCTGACCAGGGAAAGCGGGTTTGCTGGTGGCCGTCAGAATGACCTCAATCGGGCCAGGAGCGGTGTGCATGAACGTGAAGGTCACCAGCGTGATCGACTCGTCAGTCACGGGATGGGAAGCGGCAAAACCTACGATATACTCCAGGAAACCCTGGCCGATATCGCTGTTGTCACCAACGTTGACGTTATTACCGGGGAAAACTTCTGCCAGCTTGAACATGTTGCCGGCGGGATTGAAGTTCAGGGTGACCTCGAAGGCGTTAATCTGGGTGACGGGCAATCCGTCTACTTCCGGTTTGGTCAGAACCAGAAAAATGGTAACGGGCGATCCGACATCAAACGTGCCGGTGGCGCCGGTGCCATCGGAAAACTCATAGAGACCGACCTGGTTGGGGTACACGTGCTGGGCAAATCCCGTACTGGGAGCCAGCAGGGAGAGCGCGGCCAGCGCGGATACGGCAAAAAGCAACTTCTTCATGTTACGATTCCCCTTTCTTGGAAAATCCATTTTCAGCCCTGGAACAACTTGCGATCCTGCATTATCCGGAACCGGCCAGAGCGACGATCCTTCGTGCCGGGTCCGGACTGGGCCAGAAACAGGAAACGCTTACATCGACAACTTCAAAAAGATACCGAGTCTCTCCCGACCCGACAAGCACTCTTTTCGGTCTCAAGAAAATTATCTTGACCGAAAACCAGCTGCTTTTCAGGCCTCTGGAGTAGGCCCACGGTGAATATCCGGGCATATTCCAGGTCTGTCAAGGGTTAGGTTGTGCCGTGAAGAATGTTGCTACCTCTGGGCCCGAAAGTCTCAGCCTTGTTTCTTAAGGGGATCAGCTACTCAGCATAGACCAACCGGTGCCTCCTTTCCAAAGGCAACGCCCGCGTATGCACGTCTCCATAGTAGTAATCCTTCCAGCTGTCAGCTAACTCAACATGGTGTACAAAGATACGGCCCGACAGTACGTCCGGTATTGTCAATTTCTCCGCCATCATGCCCCGTTCCATCGCTGGCGTCGGACTCCAGCGGTCCTTCTGCCGACGGATGTTGATGTAGTTCCGCCACACCGTATAAATTGCCATCTGCTCACTGCTGGCCTGCCGACGCTTGGACCAGGCTAGCGTCTCACGTGTGTGGTTTTTGCTGCTGTGGCGCAGGAATAAATCAAACAAGTTTATTCCCCACAGTGAGTTATTCGCATCCCGATGTGCCTTGCCGGGGGTTACATGGTGCATAATCTGGTTCTGATAGGCACGGATGGGTTTGCGGTACTGGGTGTGATCGTCGGTGTACACATTGACCGGGTCGTGTCCACTGATCACTTCGGAAAGCATTTCGGTCACCGCTTTTTCGATCGCCCTGGGATCAGGTCTGCCGAACTTTTGCTCCAACTCCTGTCGCCTGCGTTTCTGGGCCTCGGTCATCCGTCCCTTGCGGCGTAACTCACTGTCATTGAAGAACAGAACGAAGTCCGTGTCTTTCTCCACGGCCACGTTGTGGTGGAAGGGGAAGTACTGGCTGAACTCGAAAGTCTCCAGGCCATCGAAAATAATGTCCTTTGCCGGCGGA
>Ga0164313_10000414_pt1 | contig 33718 bp, 31 predicted proteins | sample GuaBasSedimGuay4_FD_113735 | JGI IMG/M metagenome (GOLD analysis project Ga0164313, IMG submission 113735) | Subseafloor sediment microbial communities from Guaymas Basin, Gulf of California, Mexico - Guay4, Core 4569-4, 0-3 cm | ecosystem: Environmental > Aquatic > Marine > Hydrothermal vents...
CAAACCTTTATTAAAAGTATATTGCATAAATATATTACTGGGCAACTTATAGAAGAAAAACACAGACCCTCATCATAAAGATAATATTTCATCAGGATATAGTATCTTAGAAAAAGCGATGCGTCAATACAAAAACCCAAACAACCAAAGTGGTATTTTATTGCCACTGCCTATCTCTATGTCATCAGCTATAATAAAAGAATAGGGTAGATCTTTTATCTGTTTGTAGCTTTTATTTTTACCACCTATCTCTACAGTGTATTTATCATCTATAAGAAAGTCTCCCTTAGAAGCAACTTCTAAATGTTCTTCGCCTAACATAGACATGAAAAAGACCTCTCTAAGTGTTCCTAACTCTGAATGTTGGCAGTATGCATGATGTAGGTTTGTGTTAGCAAGGTAAAGTTTTTGTGGTTTACTAAAGATGTTGTCTCCTCTACTTTTTGCACGTATTAGGGTAAATATGCGTCCTTGATGTAGGTATTCCATATATCTGTAGAGTGTTTGATAGTCGTTTATACCCATTTTTTGAGCAAGACTTTTAATATTTATCTTAAAAGGAGGCGACTCACAAACTAAGCGAACCAACTTTTTAAGATTGATTATTTTGTCGTATTCTATGGGAAATATAGAGGGTATGTCTACCTCTATGACTGTGTTAATCGTCTCTTTTAGGTGAATAGGGTAACTTTTGGCATCTTCAAAATAAAACGGATAATAACCAAATGCCATATATTCTTTCCAAAAAGCATAAGGTTTTATGGTTTGTAGTAAGGTATGAGCTATCTCTATATGTTTAGAAAATAGTTCTTCTTTGCCATAGGTAGGGAGCGTAATCCCTTCTTTCATCTCTATAAATTCACGGAATGACAAACCTTTCATACTATAAAGCATCACTCTTCTACTTAAGTCACCTTTAGCATGGTCTAGCTGTAATGCTGAAGAGCCAGAAAATATTACTTTGAGTGCTAACATATCATAAATTTTCTTGAGTTCCTTTTCAAAGTTTTTATACTTATGTATCTCATCTATAATGAGCAGTTCACCTCCCTCTTTAGAAAAAGCATAGGCAACTTCAAATAGAGAATCCACATCTAAAGCATCCGCAGAGAAATAAAGTTTTTTCTTGATGGACAGAGGATTGTCTCGTAAATATTGTAGCAAAAATGTCGTTTTCCCTACACCCCTTGCACCTACAATACCTATGAGTTTAGCAGTAAAATCAACCTCTTTATGAATATATCTTTTATAGGCTGTGTCAAACATCCTTAGATAATTTTCTTGATAAGCTCTTAGAGTTTCCAAATAGTCCATAGTTTTCCTTATTATGGTTTTATACTGAAGTATTATATCATATATTATGGTTCTGTACATAATATATGCTTATTTATTATGCTAAAATACCAAATAACAGCTGAATTCAACCTCCATAAGAAAAAAAGGTTTCCTAGATTACAATTTCTTAAATGTCACGAAAAGTGGATTATGATCTGAAAGACTATGATTTGTTACTACTTTGGAGTCCACAAGTTCTAAGCCTTTGTAAAATATAAAATCTAACTGTTTCCCCATAAAGACTTTTAGCGCAGATGTTTGAGAAAAAGACACTATCTTGAGTTCTAGTTTTTCTCTTATCTCATGAAGTTTTTGCATACGTTTTTTATTCCAAGTGTTAAAATCACCTGCAACTATCATGGCACCTTTGTGTTCTTGTATAAGCAGTAAAAATCTCTCTAGCTCTTTGTCATAACTTTGGTTTTCTCTAAAATTAATAGCATGTATGTTGAGTATAAGCAAGTTCGTACCCTCCTCAAAAGGGTAAACACTCACCAGCAGACTTTTATGAGAAGCTAAAAAGCTTTCTTTGACTTTAGAGAGGTATGCTTGCGCATAATTTGATTCTACTTTGCTTGCTGTAAGTACGCCATAAAATGCACCTCTTACTTCTAAGTTTGCTGCAGCATCAAATGTAAAAGAAGAAAGGTCAAATGCCCTGTCATTCATAAAATTTGCTTCTTGAAAAAGCATAAAATCTAATTCATTTTCATACGCAGATAAAAATGATCTGAAATCAGGGTGTTTTATGTTGTTTTTATATACATTCCAACATAACAAAGAAAAGGTCTGGGGCACAAAAGTAGAGCACGCTATGCCACGACAAGAACGATGTTGAAGTATGGAGGGTTTAAACATTAAAGTAAGGGTGCAAATACTTTCATAATGTTTTCTATAGCTTCTCTAAGTTTACTAGGCTTTTGCATACCTCTTGTGGCATTTAACATCAATTTTTCCATCCAAACTTCTATGCTCTCTATAAATTGTTGTGAGTAAACAAAGGTAACTACCTCATAATTTAAAAAAAGACTACGGTTATCTAAATTAACCGAACCTACCATCCCGCCCAGACTATCGAAGAGTATTGCTTTGGCATGAAGCATTTCTCCCTCATACAGTACCACATCCACGCCAATGTCATCTAGTTCTCTCATATAAGGACTTCTTCCTATGTCTGCTAATAGATGGTCAGAATTTTTAGGTGTAATAAGCTTCACATCTACCCCTTTATGTTGTGCTATTACCAGTGCTTGCACTATGTTGTCATCTGGTACAAAGTAGGGTGTTACTATCCATATACGTTCTTTTGCATTATAAATTGCATTAAGCAGTGTTTCGTAGAGTGCATCAGTGGGTATATCTGGACCAGAAGGTACGACTTGTGCTATTTGTTCGCCACTATAGTCTTCTTTGTGGGGGCAGACACGTTTTGGACTCTTTTTGGTTGCATAAGACCAATCATTGTGAAAGATGGCATAAAAGTCATCTACAGAAGGACCTGTCAGTGCATACATCAAGTCTTCCCAGCGTTTCGTTCCATCATCTTCACCCATGTATTCATCACTAAGATTCATCCCCCCACTAAGCAATCTAGACTGGTCAAAAAGATATATCTTTCTATGGTTACGCAGGTTAATGTAGTTTTGAAGAGGACGTTTTAAGATGGGCACGAAAAATGCCACTTCTCCACCAGCTTCCCTGAGTGGGTTAAACCCTTTTTGATTAAAATTTGCACCCAATGATCCTACTAGGTCTAAAAGTAGGCGTACTTGCAGACCATCTTTTGCTCTTTTTGTTAAAGCCTCAAGTATTACTTTTGTGGTTTTATCAAACACAAAAACATAGGTACAAATATCGATGCAATATTTTGCTCTTGCAATTTCTTCCAATAACTTTTCGTAGGCTTCTGTACTGTTTGTAATAAGTTCAAAGGTATTTCCTTTTGTTGCAGGCAGAATACCATTTTTCTCTAAAATGCTTAATATACTATGATTAGATACATCTAAATTATAGGTATCACGAGAGCTAGAGGTATGAAATTTTACATACTCTTTTGTATGTTTGGATTCTCGTTTACGTATGCCTATGATAAAATAAAGGGGTACTGTAATAAAAGGTAAAAAAACAATAGCCATCATCCATGAAATCATACTTGTAGGAGAACGCTTTTGGTACAAAATATGCCCAATAGCAGTAAACACAAGCAAGGCACCAAAGATGATAATAAAATAAGTAAATAATAATTGTGATACTGACATTGTTTAATAGTTCTCCTGATATGTATAGATTATAGCATAGTATAAAATAATATTTAGTCGCCAATTCTAATAATAAGTGTATTAGTTTTATCTCTTGTAGCTATATTTTAAAACCAAGTATAATAAATATATCTTTATATTATAATAATTATAAGTACTCAGCTAATTTTAAGCTCACCTTTGCTATAGTTACATTGTTAAAACAAATAATTAAAATAAGGAAAACAAATGAAAAATATATTATTATTAGCTCTAGTGAGCACATTCGCGATGAGCGGGTTTACAAGTGGAACAAACATGAAAAGTTTTAAAACAGAGAATGAAGACAAAAGACTTTGTAAGGTATTTATTAAAAAGGCACATAACTACAAAGATACTATGAGAGAAGACAAATTTTCAAAAGCGACACTTGATTCGTATAAGCAAAGAGTTGTTTCTCATTGTAGTACGGTAGCAGCGAGCAGTAAAATGAGAAGTATTTTAACAAGTACTAATAGTAAAGTACTTTGTAAGGCATCAATCAAAGATGCACATGAATATAAAGCAACAATGAACGACAGTAAGTCAAATAAAGAAACAATGGACGAACACAAAGAAAATGTGATTAGTAGCTGTGGTACAATCATAGCAAAATCATAATTTATATCAAAACTCCCTTAGGGTTTGCCTCTTTTGGGGTAAACCTTATATCCCCTAACTAGCTTCACATAAATTCAATAAATTCTATTATTTAATTTCTTTTTTAATAAATTATCTTATGATGGTTTTTAAAAGAGTTAAAAATATATGCTGAAAATGAATTATGACTTAAAGTCTGCCTTGGAAAAATATCTTGAATTACTTGATACAGAAGAATATTTTGAAGCACATGAAGTACTGGAAGAAGCATGGCACCCCTTGAGTTTGAAAAAAGACCCTCTTGCAAATCTTATAAAAGGTTTTATAAATGCAGCTATATCTTTTGAGCATATTAAGCGTAAACGAAAAAATATGCATAGCAAAGCCCAAAGAGTGATTGCTTCATATGAACGCCACAAGCATTTATGTATGCAAAATATACCTCATTATGAACTTTTTAAAAAGGCTTTACAAAAGATAGAACTTCTTAAGGTTAAGCATGATGATATTTTTTAAATCCATAGCCTAAATCTTTTAGATGTATGGCTAATTTTTCAGAGATGTCTCCTTGAAATTCTAGGCTATTATCTTTTACCGTACCACCAGTACCAAGCTTCTTTTTGAGTATTTTGATTAAAGTATGAATATCTTTTTTAATGAGGTAAAAAGGCTTAATGATAGTGACTATTTTGCCTCTACGTTTTTCTTTGCTAAAGTGAAGCTGATGTTTTTCAGGTATTTTGATTTCGTTAGAGATTTTTTTGGAAGACTTATCTTTATTGTCAGATGACCATTCATCTTCAAACTTGGCGCCCATTTCAAACATATTTTTCATTAAGCATAGTCCGTATCAAAAAGTATGCCCAAAACAACCATAAGTATAAGAAGAAAAATCATAATTTGATACAGTGTTTGTTCACTAGGAAGTTTCATAAATATGCCCTTTATTTTTTTATTACTTTTCTATAGTATATATAATTTCAGTTTTATGTTTCTTTGTTTGTATTTCATGAATATACAGTCCTTCTATAGGAAGTTTCATAAATGCTTCTATGCTTGTCACCCCAGCTTGTGCTATTTCACGCAAGACTATGCCCCTATAAGCTTTTGCCCAGTGACTTACTACTTTTCCCTCCTTGATGAACTTTAGAGTAGTGTAGGGTTTTGTGGGTTTATAGAATTTGTCATAGAAACTAGCACGTAAATCTAGTATTTCTTCATCTCTTAGGTATTCCTCCATGAGATGTGCAGAGTGCTCATAATAAAACTTTTCTGTTTTAATATTTGCAATGGCTTCGCCTTGCTTGAGTTTATATTCTGGTATGAAATCATTTGCTTTAATAGGGCCAAATAAATTTGAAAAAAGAATTACATTCTTATCTATATAGTTTTGAGCTTGGGCATCTAGCCCTAAATAGTCAAGGTAATTAAAAGCAACACCAGTATATCGTTCTATTGCCTTAAAGGTAGGTTCATGCATAATATCTTTTTTGTACATTATTATATCGGCTTCTTTTTTGATACCAAACATTTTGGACAGTGTTTGCATATTCCCTTCTTGTAGTATATCTGTATAGAGACTCAGAAGTTCCTTGCGTTTAGATGAGAGTGTATCAAAAAGTAAATCATAGGGATCAAAGGAGTGCTTTCCGCCAGATTTCTTACTTTCGCTAGGTGCAAGTAATATTTTCATAAATGTGCCTTTATTTTAGTTAATATTAGCAAAATAGTTTCAGTAGCAAGGTAATTTACTAGACTTTTTTTAAAAAATACTTTAAAAATATTTTTTTTTAGAGTATTTGGGCTAAATACTTGACTTTTAAAATGTTTTTGTCTATAATTCTCGTCCATTTTAAGTACAATAACTTTTAATGATGGTGCTGGTGTAGCTCAGTTGGCTAGAGCAGCTGATTTGTAATCAGCAGGTCGGGGGTTCGAGTCCCTTCACCAGCTCCATGAAATTTTATCAGTGTTTGACCAGAAAAAAGATTATTTTAATCTAGACATATATGGTGAGTTACTCAAGTGGCCAACGAGGGCGGATTGTAAATCCGCTGACTACGTCTTCGAAGGTTCGAATCCTTCACTCACCACCATGTTGACCATAAGATGCGGGCGTAGCTCAGTGGCTAGAGTTCCTGCCTTCCAAGCAGGCTGTCGAGGGTTCGAATCCCTTCGCCCGCTCCACTTTATGGTATCGATCTGGGAGCTGATGTGAATGAACTATTTACAGCACTTCACATTACTACTACAAACAAACACTCATAACATTTTATAATTATAGATTGATTTTTTATGCCCATATGGCTCAGGGGTAGAGCACTTCCTTGGTAAGGAAGAGGTCGTGAGTTCAAGTCTCACTATGGGCTCCAGAACGAAAAACCTGATGGTATGGACAAGAGAGTGGTTAATTTACCATTCTTCTGTCCATATAGGTTAAGATACTTTAGGTATAATACTGCCTTTAAAACATTTAACGCTAGGAGAAATAGCATGGCTAAAGCAAAATTCGAACGAACTAAACCGCATGTAAACATCGGTACAATCGGTCACGTTGACCACGGTAAAACAACACTTACAGCAGCAATTACAGCTGTACTTGCAGTAAAAAATGATACTGAGCTTATGGATTACGATGCAATCGATAATGCACCAGAAGAAAGAGAAAGAGGAATTACTATTGCTACTTCTCACGTAGAGTATGAAACTGATTCAAGACACTACGCTCACGTTGACTGTCCAGGTCACGCGGATTATGTTAAGAATATGATTACTGGTGCTGCTCAAATGGACGGTGCTATTCTTGTTATTGCTTCAACTGATGGACCAATGGCTCAAACTAGAGAGCATATTCTTCTTTCTAAGCAAGTAGGTGTACCTTACATCGTCATTTTCTTAAACAAAGAAGATCAACTTGATGATGAAGATAAAGAAGAAATGTTAGAGCTTGTAGAGATGGAAGTTCGTGAACTTCTTTCTGAATATGACTTCCCGGGTGACGATACACCAATCATAGCTGGTTCAGCATTTAAAGCGCTTGAAGAAGCCAAGACTGGTACTCTTGGTGAGTGGTCGGCAAAAATTGAAGAACTTATGACTCAAGTAGATACATACATTCCTGAGCCAGTAAGAGAAACAGAAAAAGATTTCTTAATGGCTATTGAAGATATCTTTACTATACAAGGTCGTGGTACTGTTGTAACTGGTAAGGTAGATCAAGGTAAAGTATGTGTGAGTGAAGAAGTTGAAATTGTTGGTCTTAAAGACACACAAAAAACAACAGTAACTGGTGTTGAAATGTTCCGTAAAGAAATGGATTGTGGTCTTGCCGGTGATAACTGTGGTGTTCTTATCCGTGGTATTGACAAAGAAGCAGTACAAAGAGGTATGGTTCTTTGTAAGCCAGGCTCTATTACTCCTCATACTCAGTTTGAAGCTGAAATCTATGTACTTACCAAAGAAGAAGGTGGAAGACACACTCCATTCTTTGATAACTATAGACCACAGTTTTATGTACGTACGACAGATGTAACTGGCTCAGTAAGACTTCAAGAGGGTACTGAAATGGTTATGCCAGGAGATAACATTAAAATTAACGTTGAACTTATTGCTCCAGTTGCACTAGAGCAGGGTACTAAATTTGCTATCCGTGAAGGCGGTAGAACAGTTGGTGCGGGTGTTGTTTCTAAGATTATTGCTTAAGAAAATACTTGTAAGAAGGAAACCCCTTCTTCCAAACTTATCGTAGGAGATAACAATGAGAGAAACAGTACACTTAGGATGTGAAAAATGTACAAGACGCAATTATCACACAACTAAGAATAAAAAGACAACAACAGAAAAACTTGCTCTTAAAAAATATTGCAAATGGTGCAAATGCCATACAATACATAAAGAGATGAAGCTTTAAGCTTTTGTTTTACAATATTGTCATTTGAACTTTGAGTTTGAATGACAATATTCAATACAATTTTAGGCCAATAGCTCAGTTGGTAGAGCACTGGTCTCCAAAACCAGGTGCCGTGGGTTCGAGTCCCTCTTGGCCTGCCACAATAACAAGGTAAAATAATTATGGGAAAATTTTCAACATTTATAGCGAATGCTCGAGCAGAGATTCATAAAGTAATATTTCCAACAAAAATACAAGTAAGACAAGCATTTATAGCAGTTATACTAGTGGTTACTGTGATATCTATATTTTTAGCATTGGTTGACCTATTGATGGGTTACATTGTTAAAACAACATTGGGGGCATAAGTATGGCCTTTCAATGGTATGCAATTCAAACATATTCAGGTTCAGAACAGGCAGTAAAAAGAGCAATTGAACAACTTATAGTAGATCATGGTATCGAAGAAAAAGTTGAACGTATTGTTGTGCCTACAGAAGAAGTGATTGAAGTTAAAAATGGTGAAAAAAAGATTACAGAGAGAACATTGTATTCTGGATATGCTTTTGCACATATAGACCTGGATACTGATCTTTGGCACAAGATACAATCTTTGCCAAAAGTATCTAGATTTATTGGTGAACAAAAAACACCTACAGCACTTACAGAGGCAGATATTAAAGTCATTTTGGACAAAATGGAACAAAAATCTGCACCACGCCCTAAAGTTGACTTTGAAACAGGAGAAATGGTACGTATTGTAGATGGACCGTTTGCCAACTTTACAGGTATGGTTGAAGAGTATGATGTTGACCATGGTAAGTTAAAGTTGAACGTTTCTATATTTGGTCGAAATACACCAGTAGAAATTTTATACACACAAGTAGAAAAGATAATTTAAAAATATCTAGTCTTTTGTCGCTAAAGACTTTAAACTCAGAGTGAAATTAATCTTAAGGAAGAACAGATGGCAAAAAAAATAACTGAAAAGTTTAAAATGATGATTCCAGCAGGATCTGCAAATCCATCACCACCAGTAGGCCCAGCATTGGGTCAGCGTGGTGTTAATATCATGGAATTTTGTAAAGCATTTAATGAAAAAACAAAAGAAATGATGGGTTTTAAAGTACCAGTTGAAGTAACAGTGTATGCAGATAGAAGCTTTACTTTTATCACAAAGCAACCACCAGCATCAGAGCTTATTTTAAAAGCAGCAGGCATTAAAAAGGGTACAGATAACCCTATTATTAACAAAGTAGGATCTATCACTAAATCTAAGCTTGATGAAATCATTGAAAGAAAAATTGTTGATATGAATACTAATGATAAAGAAATGGCAGCAAATATTATTGCTGGAACTTGTAGATCTATGGGTGTTGAAATAGTAGATTAATATAATCTATTTTAGGATATAAATCTTTAACCACATGATTTAAAAAATGTGGGAGCATAATAAGCGGAGAAATAAAATGGCAAAAAAACCAAGTAAAAGAAGAGAAGCATTACTTAAAAAAGTGGATGCAAGTAAAGAATATGGTGTTGATGAAGCAATGAAGACACTAAAAGAACTTAAGTCAGCAAAATTTGATGAAACTGTAGAAGTAGCATTAAATTTAAATGTAGATCCAAGACATGCAGATCAAATGGTGAGAGGATCTGTAGTACTTCCTCATGGAACAGGAAAAGTTGTAAGAGTTGCAGTATTTGCAAAAGATGCAAAAGCAGATGAAGCAAAAGCAGCAGGCGCAGATATGGTGGGTGCAGCAGATTTAATAGAGAATATTCAAGCAGGGAAAATAGATTTTGATATTGTTATTTCTACTCCTGACATGATGGGTGTTCTTGGTAAAGTTGCTAGAATTCTTGGACCAAAAGGACTTATGCCTAACCCTAAAACAGGTACAGTAACCATGGATGTGGCTAAAGCAGTTGAAAATGCCAAAGGTGGACAAGTAAACTTTAGAGTAGATAAAAAAGGGAATATCCATGCAGGTATTGGTAAAATTTCTTTTTCCGAAGAAGCTATTAAGGAAAACTTTGTGACATTACTTGAAACAATAAACAGAGCAAAACCAGCATCAGCAAAAGGTAGATTTATTGCAAATGCAGCTATTTCATTAACAATGAGTCCATCCATCACTTTGGATACATCAGAGGTAATGGATATTAAATAAGTAATTCCAAAGAAGGGTAATCCTTCTTTGGAATTACTCTCAAATAAAATTTTTTAAACAAATTTTATTTGAGAGTAATTTTACTACTCATAATCTTAGATTAAAGATAATAGGGGCGAAAGCTTAATTAGTTTACTTGAAAGAGTAGATCCGTAGGAATTATTAATAAATTCTTACACCCTTTTAGAAATCGGAAGGAGAATATATGACTAGAACTAGAAAAGAAGAATTAGTTGCAGGGATGACAGAAGCGTTTAAAGGCGCTGGTGCCATCATAGTTTGTGATTATAAGGGCATGAGTGTTGAAAATCTTGAAATCGTAAGAAATCTTGCGAAAGATGAAGATACAAATGTACAAGTTGTTAAAAATAAATTAGCACGTATTGCATTGAAAAATGCAGGCTGTGAAGATGTTGAGTTTAACGATACTAACCTTGTAATCTGGGGTGATGCACAAGTAACACCTTGTAAAATAGCCGATAAAGCTGCTAGTGATTTTGCAGATAGTTTTTCAATTAAAACTGGTTTAATCAAGGGTGAAGTTGCTAGTATGGAGACCATTAATGCAATGGCTAAACTTCCTACAAGAGATGTACTTATTGGTATGCTTCTTAATGTTTGGAATGCTCCAGTACAAAACTTTACAATTGGCATGAGTGCTTTAGCAAGTAAAAAAGAAGAAGCATAGAGTGGTGAGAGCCACAAGGCTCTTTTGATTTAAAAATGCAAAAGCATTTATAATATATATTTTAAGGAATTAAAAATGGCAACAACTAAAGAAGATGTTCTTGAGTTTATCTCAAACATGTCAGTACTTGAGCTCTCGGAGCTAGTAAAAGAATTTGAAGAAAAATTTGGCGTATCTGCGCAAGCTACAGTAGTAGCTGGTGGTGGCGCTGCTACTGGTGGCGAAGCTGTTGAAGAGCAAACAGAGTTTAACGTAGTACTTACGGCTGCTGGAGACAAAAAAATAAATGCTATTAAAGTAGTAAGAGCAATCACTGGTCTTGGACTTAAAGAAGCAAAAGCTGCTGTTGAAGAAGTACCAACTGTTCTTAAAGAAGGTGCATCTAAAGAAGAAGCTGAAGAGCTTAAAAAACAAATTGAAGAAGCTGGCGCTTCTTGTGAACTTAAATAAGTTATTTTATTTAAGTGAGTTTAGGCTTTTAGCCTAAATTCAATAACCTACTTAGGTATTCATAAAAGCTATTCGGAGACATTTTCATACCCTCCTCTAATAGTTTCTTTGTGTATCTAATAATTCTAGATTTATTCTGGAACAAACGATATTAATAATTAAACCATTTACTAACACCACTACAAGGACAAACATGTTAAATTCTTTGCATTCTGGTAACAGACTTCGTGTTGATTTTTCAAAAACACCAAGAGAAATAGAAATCCCAAATTTGCTTCAACTCCAACAAAAATCTTATGAAAACTTTTTGATGCTAGGAGAAAAAGATAGAAAAAACTCTACACTTGAAAGAGTATTTAGAACAGCCTTCCCTATACATGACCAACAAAATAGAGTGACGCTTTCATATAAAAATTCTGAAATTGTAAAACCTAAATATACTGTACGTGAATGTATGGAAAGAGGGTTGACATACGCGGTATCACTTAAAATGAATATTGCCTTGACTGTATGGAATAGAGATGAAAAAACAGGGGAAAAGCTTGACCCAAAAGAAATCAAAGAGCAAGCAGTCTTTGTGCGTGATATTCCTCTAATGACTGAGCGTACATCCTTTGTGGTAAATGGTGTAGAGAGGGTTATTGTTAATCAACTTCATAGGTCACCAGGAGTTATTTTCAAAGAAGAAGAAGGTTCAACAATAGGGTCGCCACTTCTTTATTCAGCGCAGATTATACCAGATCGTGGTTCTTGGTTATATTTTGAATATGATTCAAAAGATATTTTATACGCACGCATTAACAAAAGAAGAAAAATTCCAGTTACTATTTTATTTAGAGCTTTGGATTATTCAAAAGATGATATTGTTAAACTTTTTTATTCAACAAAAGAAATTAGTATTAAAAATAACAGATTCTTGGTAAAATTTGATATTAATGATTTTTCAGGTAGAGCAGAGTATGATGTAAAAGATATTGACGGCAATACCATTGTCAATGCGGGAAAAAGGCTTACTAGAAAAAAGGCACAAAAACATATTGATGATGGATTAGAATGGATAGAGTATCCACTTGAAGTACTTATGGAAAGACATTTAGCTACACCTGCAATAGACCAAGATAGTGGCGAAGTATTATATGATGTAGTATCTTCATTGGACGAAGCTAAGCTTAAAAAAATGATAGAACAAGGTATTGAAACGATAGAAATTATAGATGATCTTGCCGAAGGTGCAGATAGGTCTATTATTAATGCTTTTATAGCAGATTCTGAATCTTTAAGACTGTTAAAGCAAACAGAAGAGATAGATGATGAAAATGTACTTTCAGCTATTCGTATTTATAAGGTAATGAGACCAGGGGAGCCTGTAACACCTGATGCGGCCAAAGCATTTTTGAAACAACTTTTCTTTGATCCTGAAAGATATGATCTTACTAAAGTGGGTCGTATGAAGATGAATCATAAATTAGGGCTAGATATACCTGAATATGCAACAATATTGACATCTGAGGATCTTATTAATACGGTCAAATATTTAATTAAGGTCAAAAATGGTCAAGGACATATTGATGATAGAGATCATTTAGGAAATAGAAGAATTAGAGCTATCGGAGAGCTTTTGGGCAATGAACTCCATAGTGGACTCATTAAAATGCAAAAAGCAATTAAAGATAAAATGACAACAGTATCTGGGACAATTGACGAATTAATGCCTCATGACTTGGTAAATTCTAAAATGATTACCAATACTATCTTAGAATTTTTCTCATCTGGACAGCTTTCACAGTTTATGGATCAAACAAATCCATTGTCTGAAGTGACACACAAAAGAAGACTGTCTGCACTAGGAGAAGGGGGACTTGTTAAAGAAAGAGCAGGTTTTGAAGTAAGAGATGTGCATCCTACACATTATGGTCGTATTTGTCCTATTGAAACACCAGAGGGACAAAATATTGGGTTAATTAATACACTTGCAACCTATTCTAAAGTTAATGAACACGGTTTTATTGAAGCACCGTATAAGGTAGTAAAAGATTGTCAAGTAACAGATGAGATAGTGTATATCACAGCTACCCAAGAAGAAGATAAGTGTATTGCTCCTGCTTCTACTGCAGTAAGTCCAGAAGGTCGTATTATTGAGGATTTGATTGAAACAAGGTTAAATGGAAATATTGAATTAAATGATGCTACAAGAGTAGATTTGATTGATATTTCTCCTTTGATGATTTCAGGTTCTGCTGCGGCATTGATTCCATTTTTGGAACACGATGACGCTAACCGTGCCTTGATGGGTTCAAACATGCAACGTCAGGCTGTCCCTCTTTTGAAAACAGAAGCACCGATGGTTGGTACAGGTATGGAGTCGATTGTGTCTCGTGATGCTTGGGAGTGTATTAAAGCAAGACGAGCAGGCGTGGTAGAAAAAATAGATGCTAAAAATGTATATATTATGGGAGAAGATGACTCTGGTGTATTTATAGATCACTACCCACTTGAAAAAAATATGAGAACCAATCAAAATACCACATTTACACAAACACCTATTGTGAAGCTTGGAGACAAGATTTCTCATAAGCAAATTATTGCCGATGGTGCAAATATGGATCAAGGTGAGCTTGCTATTGGTAAAAATATTATGGTTGCATTTATGCCATGGTATGGATACAACTATGAAGATGCTATTGTTATTTCTGAAAAAATTATTCGTGAGGACACTTTTACTTCTGTGCATACGTATGAAAAAGAAGTAGAAGCAAGAGAATTAAAACATGGTACAGAAGAAATTACCCGTGATATACCAAATATACGTGAAGATGAATTACTTCATTTGGACGAATCAGGTATCGTTGAAATGGGTACTTATGTGAAGCCAGGTATGATTTTGGTAGGAAAAATTAGTCCAAAAGGTGAAATAAAACCTACTCCAGAAGAAAGACTATTAAGGGCTATTTTTGGTGAAAAAGCCGGACATGTGGTGAATAAATCACTTTATTGTCCTGCAACCATGGAAGGCGTGGTTGTTGATATTAAGGTATTTACTAAAAAAGGTTATGAAAAAGATGCAAGAGCCATACAGGCGTATGAAGAAGAAAAATCTGTTTTAGATGGCGATCATCATGATCAGCTTTTGATGATAGATAGAGAAGCTACCCTTCGTGTAGCACATTATTTGTCTGGACAACCATTGGTAAAAATGGTAAGTGTCGGTGATACAGAGTATCAAATAGGAGACAGCATAGATGAGGAAGCTATTAAAAATGTTAATAGATTTGCTCTTGCTGGCGTAGTGCAATCTTATTCTTCTGAGGTTCAAAATGAATATGAATCTTTGAAAAACTATTTCCTTAAACAGAAAAAAAGACTTAAAAATGAACATGAAGAAAAATTAACTATTCTTGAAAAGGATGACATTCTTCCATCTGGCGTGACAAAATTAGTAAAAATTTATATTGCTACAAAAAGAAAGTTAAAAGTGGGAGACAAGATGGCTGGACGCCATGGAAACAAAGGTATTGTTTCAAATATTGTACCAGAAATAGATATGCCATATCAAGAAGATGGACGACCAGTAGATCTTATATTGAACCCCCTTGGAGTACCTTCTCGTATGAATATTGGACAAATTCTTGAGGTGCATTTGGGCCTAATAGGTAAGCGTCTTGGTGAACAAATAGAAGATATGTTTAATAATCAGCAAAAAGATTTTATTGATGACTTAAGAACTAAAATGATTAATATTGCAGACATTGCTAAATTGATGAATGCCAAAGAAGTATTGGGTGCTATGGATAATGATACTTTACTAGCATATGCAAGAGATTGGTCTAAAGGTATCAAATTTGCTGCACCAGTATTTGAAGGTACAAATCAAGCAGAGTTTGATAAATTGTTTGAAATGGCAAAAATTGAAGCAGATGGTAAAATGAAACTTTTTGATGGCAAAACAGGCGAAGAAATGATTGAAAGAGTCAATGTAGGATATATGTATATGCTTAAACTTCATCACTTAGTTGACGAAAAAGTACATGCACGTTCAACAGGTCCTTATTCTTTGGTAACACAGCAACCAGTTGGCGGTAAAGCACTCTTTGGTGGGCAAAGATTTGGAGAGATGGAAGTCTGGGCACTTGAAGCTTATGGAGCCGCACATACCTTAAAGGAAATGTTAACCATTAAATCTGATGATGTAGAAGGTAGAGCCAGAGCATATCGTGCTATCACTAAAGGTGAGTCTGTACCAGAATCAGGAGTACCAGAGACAATGTTTGTTTTGACTAAAGAGCTTCAGGCACTTGGTTTAGATGTTGATTTATATGAAAGCAAAAAAGAAGTGGAGAGTGAAAATGAGTAAGTCTTTAGAAAATTTATCGTTAATAGATCTTAACAAAGAAGAAAGACCAAAAGATATAGCAGCATTAAAGCTTGGTGTTGCAAGTCCGGAAAAAGTACTTTCATGGAGTTTTGGGGAAGTTAAAAAACCTGAAACGATTAATTATAGAACATTAAAACCAGAGCGTGATGGACTTTTTTGTGCAAAAATATTTGGCCCCATTAGAGATTATGAGTGCCTTTGTGGTAAATACAAAAAGATGCGCTACAAAGGTGTGGTTTGTGAGAAATGTGGCGTTGAAGTAACCACATCTAAAGTGAGACGTAATCGTATGGGTCATATTGATCTCATTACTCCTGTGGCACATATTTGGTATGTGTCTTCTTTGCCTTCTCGTATCGGTACACTTTTGGGTGTAAAAATGAAAGATTTAGAAAGAGTACTTTATTATGAGGCATATATTGTTATGTCTGCAGGTGAAGCTTCTTATGATTCTGGAGGATCAAATCCTGTTGCTAAATATGATGTTTTGAATGAAGAGCAATATCAGCAAATAATACAACGTTTTGGTGATACTGAAATAGATGCCAGAATGGGTGGAGAAATCGTACAAGAACTTTTGGCGGATTTAGATTTAGTAGAAATGTTTGGACAACTCAAAGAAGATATCCAAGCCACAAAATCAGAAGCAAAAAGAAAAACAATCGTTAAACGCTTGAAGGTCATAGAAGCATTTTTACACTCGGGCAATAGGCCTGAATGGATGATGCTTACACAGCTTCCGGTACTTCCACCAGATTTGCGTCCACTTGTAAGTCTTGATGGCGGTAAATTTGCCGTTTCTGATGTGAATGACCTCTACAGAAGAGTGATTAATCGTAATCAACGTTTGAAAAGACTTGTGGAGCTTGATGCACCAGAAATCATCGTTAGAAATGAAAAACGTATGCTCCAAGAAGCGGTGGATGCTTTATTTGACAATGGAAGACGCGGCAATGCAGTGAAAGGCGCAAACAAAAGACCATTGAAATCACTTTCAGAAGTTATTAAAGGTAAACAGGGTCGTTTCCGTCAAAATCTTTTGGGTAAACGTGTGGATTTTTCTGGACGTTCTGTTATTGTGGTAGGTCCTGATTTACGTATGGATCAATGTGGTCTTCCTAAAAAAATGGCAATTGAACTTTTCAAACCACACTTAATGGCAAAATTGGAAGAAAAAGGGTACGCAACCACGCTTAAACAAGCCAAAAAAATGATTGAAAAAGCAGAAAACGAAGTATGGGAATGTTTGGAAGAAGTTGTTGAAAACTATCCAGTATTGTTAAATCGTGCACCAACACTTCACAAATTGTCTATTCAAGCTTTTCACCCAAGATTAATAGAAGGTAAGGCCATCCAATTACACCCTTTGGTGTGTTCTGCTTTTAATGCGGATTTTGATGGAGATCAAATGGCGGTGCATGTGCCCCTTTCTGATGAAGCCATAGCAGAAGCAAAAGTATTGATGCTTGCTTCTATGAACATTTTACTTCCAGCTTCTGGTAAAGCAATTGCTGTACCTTCTCAGGATATGATTTTGGGACTGTACTATTTGACACTTGAAAAAAATGATGTTAAAGGTGAAAATAAACTTTTCGCTAATGTAGAAGAAGTAGAAATTGCTTTTGAACAAAACTCACTTGATTTAAATGCACGTATTAGAACAGTTATTGAGGGTCATATTGCTACCTCTACGGCAGGTAGATTAATCTTAAAATCAATTATTCCTGATTATGTACCAGAAAAATATTGGAACAAAATTTTAAAGAAAAAAGATATTGGTGTTTTGGTTGACTACATTTATAAAATAGGTGGTGTCTCCCAAACTGCAGGTTTTCTTGATAATCTTAAAGATATGGGTTTCAAATATGCGACAAAAGTGGGAGTATCTATTTCTATTGATGATATTAAAATACCAGAACTTAAAGAAAGTAATGTAAGTGCTGCAAAAGAAGAGGTCAAAGAAATTCAGCGACAGTTTGCTGCAGGTCTTTTGACAGATCAGGAACGATACAATAAGATTATTGATATTTGGACAGACGCAAACAATAGTATTGCCGAAGGATTGATGAGTTTAATTAGGACAGATAAAGATGGTTTTAACTCTGTACATATGATGGCAGATTCAGGGGCCAGAGGTTCGGCTGCTCAGATTAGACAACTTTCTGGTATGAGGGGATTGATGGCAAAATCAGATGGGTCTATTATTGAAACACCTATTACATCGAATTTCCGTGAAGGACTTAATGTACTTGAATATTTTATTTCGACACACGGAGCTAGAAAAGGTCTTGCCGATACAGCACTTAAAACGGCCAATGCTGGATATTTGACAAGAAAACTTATAGATGTTGCGCAAAATGTAAAAATTGCAGTAACAGATTGCGGTACACATGAAGGAGTAGAAGTCTCTGATATTGTTGTGGGTAATGAAATGATAGAACCACTTGCAGACCGTATTTATGGTAGAGTATTGGCAGAAGATATTATCGATCCCATTACTTCAGAGGTACTTGTTTCTGAAGGTACAATGATTGATGAAGAAACTGCATCAAGAGTACAAGACGCAGGTGTGCGTTCTGTCGTTATGAGAGCACCATCATCATGTAAGGCAGAAAAAGGTATCTGCGCAAAGTGTTATGGTTTAAATATGGCAGATAATAAAATGGTTAAACGTGGAGAAGCAGTAGGTGTTATTGCTGCTCAATCTATTGGTGAACCTGGTACTCAACTTACACTTCGTACTTTCCATACAGGTGGTACAGCAACAGCAGGAAAAGAAGAAAGACAAGTCATATCAAGTAAAGAAGGTTTTGTTAGGTATTATAACCTTTCTGTGTATCGTAACAGAGAAGGTAACCTTATTGTTGCAAATAGAAGAAATGCTGGGGTACTTTTGGTGGAGCCAAAAATCAAAGCAGTTATCTCTGGAATAGTTTCTATTGTAGTTACTCACGATGAATATGTGATTTCTGTACAGGCTGAGGGAGAAAGTCAAGTTAAATATAACCTCAGAAAATCAGATGTTGCTAAATCTAATGAGCTTGCAGGTGTTGCTGGAAAAATAGAAGGTAAACTTTTCTTACCATTGCAAAATGGAGATCAGGTACAGGAGGGAGATTCTATTGTTGAAGTAATTAATGAAGGATGGTCTGTACCATCTCGTATTCCTTTTGCTTCTGAATTGAAAGTTGAAAATGGTGCACCTGTAACTCAAGAAGTCATTTCTGAATCAAAAGGTACAGTAAAATTTTTCCTACTTAAAGGGGATTACCTTGAGGTGCATAATACAATTAAGGCAGGAGATAAAGTAACAGAAAAAGGACTTTTTGCAGTAATAGTGGATGATAACAAGAGAGAAGCAGCAAGACATTATATATCTAGAGGTTCAGTAGTGAAAATGGATAATGATGCTGTGGTACAAAGAGGCGACCTCCTTTCTGCACCAGAGACCACTTCTCAGGTGGTAATCGCAGAATGGGATCCTTATTCTGAGCCTATTATTGCAGAGCAAAAAGGTACATTGAAATTCGAAGATATTTTGCCAGGCATTACAGCCATAGAACAATTTGATGAAATAACAGGAGACACAAGACTAGAATTAAATGAGCATATCCCTGCTGCTTATAAACCAGCTATTATTTTGGCCACAGAATCAGGTGAATTAATTCGTTATCAACTAGATCCTAAGACAATTTTATTTGTGAAAGATGCTTCTGAAGTAAGTATTGCAGATATTTTAGCAAAAACTCCAAAGGCAGCTATTAAATCTAAGGATATTACAGGTGGTCTTCCTAGGGTTTCTGAACTCTTTGAAGCTAGACGACCAAAAGATATTGCACTCATCGCACAAATAGATGGCGTGGTAAGCTTTGGTAAACCATTGCGTGGTAAAGAAAGATTGATTGTTTCTGGAGATAATGGACAAATGACAGAACAATTTGTAGATAAGAATAAAGTTGCTATTGTTAATATAGGAGAATATGTCCATGCTGGCGAAAAATTGACAGATGGTATAATTTCTAGTCATGATATATTGGCTGCTTTGGGCGAAAAAGCTTTGTATGAATATATTGTATCTGAAGTACAAATGGTTTACAGAAGACAAGGAGTTAATATCTCAGATAAGCACATTGAAATAGTAACTTCTCAGATGATGAGACAAGTAAAAGTAGTAGAATCTGGTGATTCTAAATTTATTGCAGGTGACATTGTATCACGTCGTAAATTTCAAACAGAAAACCAATCTGTAATTGCACTAGGTGGTGAGCCATCTATAGCAGAGCCAATGCTTGTAGGTATTACTCGTTCGGCTGTTGGTGCAGACTCTATTATATCTGCGGCATCCTTTCAAGACACTACTAAGGTACTTACATCTGCATCTATAGCAGGTACAGTAGATAACTTAGAGGATTTAAAAGAAAATGTTGTTATTGGACGTCTTATACCAGTAGGAACAGGTATGATAAATAATGATGACATCATACTAAATTCTTAAAAATTCTTTTTCTCTCCAAATTTTTTAAGTACAGACAAAAAGTCTGTACTTAATGTATAAGCAAATATCCAATAAGAAAAAATCAAGCATTTTTCGATATAATATGCCTCCAAAAATCTATGAGAATTAGATTAGACTAAAGTACTAAAATAAAAGTTTTTAATGTAATCTAGAAAGCTATGCATTGGGACTTTATATATTTTATTTTACCCTATAGTTAACTATTTTAAATAAGTATTTAACTATGGTGTAAGAGCCAGATTCAATTCAAACTAACGCAAAGAAAGGAAAACGATTTGCCTACAATTAACCAATTGATTCGTAAAGAACGTAAAAAGCAAGTGAAAAAATCAAAATCACCTGCGCTTGTCAAATGTCCTCAAAGAAGAGGCGTATGTACCAGAGTATATACAACAACTCCAAAGAAGCCTAACTCAGCACTTAGAAAAGTAGCTAAAGTAAGATTGACTTCTGGTTTTGAAGTTATCTCCTACATTGGTGGAGAGGGTCATAACCTTCAAGAACACTCTATCGTACTAGTACGTGGAGGAAGAATCAAAGATTTACCAGGTGTAAAATATCATATTGTTCGTGGTGCATTGGATGCTTCAGGAGTAAATGGTAGAACAGTTGCAAGATCTAAATACGGTACAAAAAGACCTAAAAAATAGTAAACCTATTTTAAAGTAAGTTAAAAAGTAAAAGTTTAGTCTGGGAACAGACTTCAAACAGGTGTTGTCAAAAAATCTTTAGAGGATTTACCTTAGGGGACAAGACTTGAGTAAATTTATATAATTGAAGGAATCTCATATGAGAAGAAGAAAAGCTCCCGTAAGACCGGTATTGCCAGATCCTGTACATGGATCTAAAGTATTAACAAAATTTATCAATGCCATTATGCTTGGTGGTAAAAAAAGTACAGCGCAAAAAGTAATGTATGCTGCCTTAGAGAGAATTGAATCAAAATCTGGCGAAAAAGGCATAGAAGTATTTGATAAAGCGATGGAAAATATAAAGCCAGTAATGGAAGTAAAAAGCAGACGTGTAGGTGGGGCAACTTACCAAGTGCCGATAGAAGTAAGACCTGTAAGACAACAATCTTTAGGGATTAGATGGATAGTAGATGCTGCTAGAAAAAGAAATGAAAGAACAATGATGGAGCGTTTAAGCAATGAGCTTATGGACGCTGCAACAGAAAAAGGTTCTGCTTTCAAAAAGAAAGAAGATACTTACAAAATGGCTGAAGCGAACAAAGCATTTGCTCACTATAGATGGTAAGGAAGTAAGTTATGGCAAGAACGCATAAACTAGGTGACGTGAGAAACATCGGTATCGCTGCTCACATTGATGCAGGGAAAACGACAACGACTGAAAGAATTTTATTTTATACAGGTGTGGAACATAAGATTGGTGAAGTACATGATGGTGCTGCAACAATGGACTGGATGGAACAAGAGCAAGAAAGAGGTATCACTATTACTTCAGCTGCGACTACTTGTGAGTGGAACAAAAAACAAATCAACATCATAGATACTCCAGGACACGTGGACTTTACGATTGAAGTAGAACGTTCTATGAGAGTACTTGATGGTGCAGTATCTGTGTTTTGTGCTGTTGGTGGTGTGCAACCACAGTCTGAGACAGTTTGGAGACAAAGAAACCGTTATGGTGTACCTTCTATTGTTTTTGTAAACAAATATGACAGAACTGGTTCTGACTTTTATGAAGTTGAGAGACAAATTGTTGAAAGATTAAAAGGAAACCCTGTTCCAATTCAACTACCAATTGGTGCAGAGGAAAACTTTGCAGGCGTTGTGGACCTTGTGAAGATGAAAGCCATTGTTTGGGATAAAGATGCAGAAATGGGTTCTAATTACCATGTAGAAGAAATTCCAGAAGATATGATTGAATTGTGTGACAAGTACCGTGAAAATCTTGTTGAGAAGATTTCTGAAGCAGACTGTAATGAAGCACTTATGGAAAAATTTTTAGAAGGTGAAGAGCTTTCTGAAGAAGAAATAGCTACTGGAATAAAGGCGGCGACTATTGGTATGCATATAGTTCCTATGACTGTTGGGTCTGCGTTTAAAAACAAAGGTGTTCAAACTTTACTTGACGCGGTTGTTGATTACCTTCCTTCACCTCTTGAATGTGCCGATATTAAGGGTACAATGATGGATGATGAAGACAAAGAAATCGTTGTTCCTTCATCTGATGAAGGTGCATTTGCATCATTGGCATTTAAGATTATGACAGATCCATTTGTAGGACAGTTGACATTTATCCGTGTGTATCGTGGTTCTTTAGAATCAGGTTCTTACGTGCATAACTCGACCAAAGACAAAAAAGAGCGAATAGGGCGTATCATGAAAATGCATGCCATTAAACGTGAAGAAGTATCTGAGATTTATGCAGGTGAGATCGGTGCGGTTGTGGGGCTTAAGAACACAACTACTGGTGATACACTTTGTGATGCTTCAGATAAGGTAGTGTTAGAGAGAATGGATTTCCCAGATCCAGTTATCTCTGTTGCAGTTGAGCCTAAAACAAAAGCCGATCAAGAAAAAATGGGTGTTGCTCTAGCTAAACTTGCTGCTGAAGATCCTTCTTTTCGTGTTTCTTCAGATGAAGAAACGGGTCAGACTATCATCTCAGGAATGGGTGAACTTCACCTTGAAATCCTTGTAGATAGAATGAAAAGAGAATTTAATGTAGAAGCTGACGTTGGAGCACCACAAGTATCTTACCGTGAGACTATTAAAGAATCTGTTGACCAAGAGTACAAATACGCTAAACAGTCTGGTGGACGTGGACAATTTGGTCATGTTTATCTTAAAATCGAACCACAAGAACCCGGCTTTGGTTATGAGTTTGTGGATGCTGTTAAAGGTGGGGTGATTCCAAAAGAATTTATCAAACCTGTGGATAAAGGTATTCAAGAAGCTATGGCTAGAGGTATTCAAGCAGGTTACCCTGTTGAAGATGTGAAAGTCACAGTTTATGATGGCTCCTACCATGATGTCGATTCATCTGAAATGGCGTTTAAACTCGCGGCTTCTATGGGCTTTAGAGAAGGTTGTAGAAAAGCCAACCCGATTATCTTAGAGCCATTGATGAAAGTTGAAGTGGAAGTACCTGAAGATTACATGGGTGACGTTATTGGTGATGTTGCTAAAAGACGTGGTCAAGTAACAGGTATGGATGATAGAGCAGGAAACAAAATCGTTAACGCGTTTGTTCCACTTTCTGAAATGTTCGGATACTCAACAGACTTACGTTCAATGACTCAAGGTCGTGCAACGTACGCTATGGAATTTGACCACTATGAAGAAGTGCCACAGAATGTCGCAAAAGAAATCATAGAAAAAAGAAATAGCTAATTTTTTTGTTGATTTGCACTCATCTTTGAATGATGAGTGCAGTTCTGACAATAAATGTCGATACCCTCCGTTGCTAAAGCATAAGTGGGGTACACTTACCGTACGTAAGCTCCTTTACTCAAGCATTCAAACCTGAATACAAATCAACAAAAATACCCATCTATATCATTAATTTTATTTTACTTAATTCTTAGTACTGTCTATTTCTATGACTGTATGCACATTACCTCTTGGGTTAAAGTCTGCTGTGAGTTTCATAGATTTTGGTTTTAGTTTGGTATGTAAGGCATCATATATTTCGTTGACTACATTTTCATGAGAGATATGTCGATACATAAATGAATTTATATATAGCTTTAGTGCCTTTAGTTCTATAACCTTTTTTTTGGGAACATAAGATAGTGTTACTTTAGCAAAATCAGGATAGCCTGAACGTGGACATAGACACATAAATTCTGGAAGTTCTATATGGATGTTATAGTTTTTTTTATGTGTATTTGGCCAGTAGTTTTCTTTGTTGTTTATATCAAATTTTTGTATTTCTTTTTCTCCATATTTCATATTCTTTCCTTAATTATACTTTTCTATAAGAGCTTCTTCAGATAAAGGTTTTTCAATACCAAATCCTTGTAAATATTGAATACCAAGTACTCTTAATTTCTTTTTTTGATCTTCATTGTCAACCCATTTTGCAACAGTTTTAATATTTAAATCTTTTGACATTTTGATAAGAGAATTTAGCATAGCATAACTTGTTTCATCATCCAGGTTTGTTACGTAGTCCCTATCAAATTGAATCATATCAAATTTAAAGTGCTTCATATATTCCATAGAAGCATTGGAAGAACCAAAATTATCTATACATATACGAATATTTTTTGACCTAAATTTTTTTAAAGTCATAAGATACCCACTAAGGTCATGGTGTGTTTTTCGTTCATAGAGTTGGATAATAAGTCGAGAAGGGTCAATTTTTTTTGCCTTTATATGAGAAAAAAACTTTTCTTGAAATACATCATTTCTTAGAGAGAAAGGAGAAAGATTAAAGGTAAAAGAAATATGTTTTTCTACCAGAGGTAATACCTCTACGATACGCTCCATAAGAGCAAAGTCATATTTTCTTCCTAACCCTAAACGATTTATTGTAGGTAGAAAAACTTTTGGCAAAATGTCTTTATTTGTGTTAGATTTTAATTTTATGGAAACTTCATAAATATCTACTTTGTTGCTATGAGTATTTAGTAGTGGACGAAAAGATAAAATCAGATTTTTTTGCTGCAACGAATTAATAATATTTTTTTCTATATCTGTCAAATCTTTTGCATCTTTAATATTGTGTTTATATTTTTTACTTGCCGAAGATTGAGCAGATATCATGTCTTGAAGTTGAGATATAGATTTTTCAAAATCATTATGTGTATTGGTAATAATAGCAAATCTATAGTTAGGCTCCATGTCATTTATAATTTTATTTTCTTTTACTACGGCTTCTAAAATAATGTTTAGGTTCTGAGTATCTTCGTTTACAGCAATAAAAAAATTTGAGCCACTATACCTACTAATAATCGTGTTGCTAATCCCATATCGTTCAAAATATATATTTAGTTTATTTATTATAGAATAAAGAAAGTCGTCTACTTGTTCTATGCTATGATTTTCACTTAATGAAGATAAGTTTTCTATATTTAAGCAGGCTATAGATTTGACTTTAGACTTCTGTAATTTTTTAATAAAAGTTTTTTTATTAAACCCATGCGTGGTTTGGTCTATGATAGATTCTTGAACACTCATTTCCATAAAAAAATAGATAAAATAAATAGCAATAAATGTTAAACTTGCCAAAAGAATACTATCTTTAGTATTTATAGTAAGCATGCCTTCTTTCATAAACATTGTATAGAATACAAGAGAAATTAAAATAATCACAGGTATGCCAGCCCTTAAAGCTAAAAGGAAATGCCTACTTCTTTCTTCTTTTTCGGAAAGTAACATTAAACATCCAAGTGTTTTACATCTTTGGCATGGCTTTCGATGTAGTTTCTTCTGGGTTCTACCTCATCTCCCATAAAGAGAACAAAAGTATCATTTGCTGATTCGTCATCTCCTATTTGTACTTGTAAGAGTCTTCTGTTCTCAGGTGTCATAGTTGTTTCCCAAAGTTGTTCTGGGTTCATCTCTCCTAGACCTTTGTAGCGCTGAATATAGGCACCTTTTTTCGCAGACGCTTCTACTTCTTCAAACAGTGCTAATAAATCTTTGTCTTTGAACTCATCCGTGATATGTTCAGATATCTTTTGATGTATATGTATGGCTTCATTGTAATGAGGGTTCGTGAAAAGCGTATCATCTATGATGAGTTCTTCTAGCCCATCCTTTGTTTGTACAAAAAGATGTATGCTGTCTTCTGTGATGCTTTTATTTAAAATGTTATAACCACGGTCATCTATAAATTTTTCTATGGTTTTAGCCAATGATTTATTGTCTGTACCTACGATATCAGGGTTTTCTATCATATAGCGTATGGCTTGAGGAAGAGCAAAACGTTTTTCTATTTCTTTAAGCGTCATACGGTAGTAAGCAATAAGTTTAAAAAGATCCACAAGATCTGCTTCTCCCATGGTCGTGCTTTCTATGACAGAGATACCATTTTCGATAAGAAAGTCATTGAGTGATTTTTCATCTTTTAAGTAAGTTTCATTTTTACCTTTTTTATAACGATATAAAGGAGGTTGTGCAAGGTACAGGTAGCCTTTTTCAATGATAGGTTTTAAGAATCTAAAGAAAAATGTCATAAGCAGTGTTTGTATGTGAGAACCATCTACATCTGCATCGGTCATGATGATGACTTTGTGGTAGCGTAGTTTGTCTTCGTTAAATTCTTCACCTATACCACAACCTAATGCTGTAATCATATTTTTAATCTCATCTGATTTAAGAATTTTCTCGAGTCTAGCCTTTTCAACGTTAAGTATTTTACCCTTAAGAGGCAAAATGGCTTGGAATACTCTGTCGCGACCTTGTTTGGCAGAGCCTCCAGCAGAGTCCCCTTCTACTAGGTAAATTTCAGAAAGTTCAGGGTCTTTACTTTGGCAGTCTGCCAGTTTACCAGGCAGAGTACCGATGCTCATGGAGTCTTTTCGTTTTACTAAGTCTTTGGCACGTTTGGCTGCGTCACGACCACGGGCAGCAAGCAATACTTGTGCCATGATAGCTTTAGCTTCTAGTGGATTTTCTTCTAGGTATTTATTGAAGTTTTCAGAGAAGAATTTTTGTACCAAAGGACGTACATAAGAAGATCCAAGCTTGCCTTTGGTTTGTCCTTCAAACTGTGGTTCAGGGACACGCACAGAAACAATGACAATCAAACCTTCTTTACAATCTTCTCCTGTGATTTTGGTACCTTTTTCTTTTGCATTAGCATTTTTAGAAATATAAGATGCCATAGAACGCGTAAGACCAGCTCTAAATCCAGCTTCATGGGTTCCACCGTCTGCTGTTTTAATGTTGTTTACAAAAGATAAAGACTTTTCAGAGTCTGCGTCACAGTACATCAAGGCAATATCTACTTCAATGTCATCTGTTTTCCCTTGGAAAAATTGCGCTGCAGTAAGTGCTTCTTTTGTGTTCATGTCTTCTACAAATTGTTTGATGCCTCCTGCAAAGTGAAAGGCTTCTTTTGTGCTATCACGCTCATCTTTAAACTCAATAGTAATCTTTGGGTTTAGGTAACAAAGTTCTTTAAAGCGTTTCATCAAGATTTCTTTTTGGAAAGTTACAGACTCAGTAAAGATGCTATCGTCTGGCCAAAATTCTATCTTTGTACCTTTTTTGCGAGATTTACCAGTGACTATTAATTCTTCTTGAGGGATACCCGCTTTAAAAGATTGTTCATACATAGAACCGTCACGAGTAACTGTAAGATGTAAATCTTTTGCGAGTGCATTTACAACAGATACCCCAACCCCATGAAGACCACCAGATACTTTGTAAGTATCTTTGTCAAACTTGCCACCAGCATGCAGTACAGTAAGCACAACAGTGGCTGCAGATATTTTTTCAGTAGGGTGTTCAGTTACAGGAATACCACGACCATTATCTTCAATGATTGCAGAACCCTCTTTAGTAAGAGTAACCTTGATAGTGTCACAATAGCCAGCCATTGCTTCATCTATGGAGTTATCTACTACTTCATAAACTAGGTGATGTAAACCTTTAGTGGAGGTATCACCAATGTACATGCCGGGTCTTTTTCTTACCGCTTCTAGTCCTTTAAGGACTTTAATATTACTAGCACCATATTCTGCCATGAGATACTCCATTTTGTGGTTTATATATGGTATATATTTTAGCTAAAAAAAGCTTAGGAAAGAGTTGTTAAGTGTGCTTATTTTCTGATGTAGAGTGTTGTCCCTTGCAACACCTCTTTCAAAATGTAAAATTATTGGTGTTGTGGGGGCACAACACCCTACAAAAGCATACCAGCTTGTTGTTTTTTGGTACTAACGATGTCTATTTCATGAGGGTTTACAAATTGTTTTTTTTCATAAGCATCAAGCGCATACCTGCCTATCATAGCGGCATTGTCAGAACAGTATTTTAAAGGTGCCACATGAAGTGTTTTTCCAAACTCATTGCAAAGATTTTTATAGGCAGAGCGAATATATTTATTTGCTGAAGCTCCACCGACTATGGCAAAGTCTTTTATGTGTTCTTTTGCAAATATTTTTTTACTTTTTTGAAGTAGATGAAGCTTGACTGCTTTTTGAAAGGAAGCAGAGAGGTTTGCCTTGTCTTGTTCGCTCATATTTTCCTTGCCTCCACAAGCTTCAACTTTGAGTCTCACAGCATTTTTAAGACCAGAGAGAGAAAAGGCTATGAGTGGAGAGTTTCGTAAAGGTATCGGCAAGTCAAAACGGTCTTCATCACCTTTTGTTGCAAGCGCTTCTATGAGAGGACCACCAGGGTAGCCTAATCCCATCATTTTGGCACATTTGTCAAAGCTTTCACCTACAGAGTCATCCATACTGGTAGCTAAAATTTCCATACGCTCAAAACTTTCTATACGTATGACTTGTGTATGCCCTCCAGAGATGAGAAGTACGAGTAGGGGTAGAGTTGCATCTCTTTGGATGAATAAAGAGTAAATATGACCTTTTAAATGATGCACAGGGATAAGTGGTATGTTTTGCAAAGTTGCCAAAGTTTTTGCCATAGCAATACCTTCAAGAAGCGTCACTCCTAGCCCTGGCTGATTAGTCACAGCAATGGCTTTGAGTTTGTCAAAGTAAGGTTTCGTTTCTTTTAGTATCTCAGGTAATGCCACAGCATGAAGCCTAGAAGCAAGTTCAGGCACCACCCCGCCATAAAGAGAATGTTCTTCTTCTTGTGATATTTTTTTATGGTAAAGAAGTTTTTTTGTAGCTATTTCAGTAATGGCAATAGAACTGTCATCACAGCTTGATTCGATGCTTAGTATCATTTTTTCTCCAAAATCAAATCTTCTATAAGTTCCCACTTCCCATACCCAGAGTCATCATTAATATGACCAGCGTTATTTAAAACTGTTAGGGGTGCGTTAAAATGTGAAGCAATCTCTTTTATTTCTTCAGGTTTCACCCATGGATCATCATCTGATACTATCATATGAATTTCTTTTGCATAGATATTTTTTGGTAGTGGACAAGGAAAAAAACTTTTGATGGTTTTTTCTGTTGTTTTTAGGCTTGGTATAGAGACCATAAAAAGTCTTTCTACTTCGAGCATATCGTCTTCTTCACAGAGCCAGAGCCAAAGGTTGTTTGCTAAAGAGTGACAGACTACGGTGTTTGGCTTAAACTCTCCCAGTATTTGTTTGACTTGTTTTAGCCATTTGTTTTTAGAGGGGAAGTGGCAGTTATCGAGTAAGGGGAAGGAAACTGTGCCGTAGTTTTTGGCTATCTCAGAAGCCAGTTCTGCTTGCCAATGAGGAGCATCTGAACCACCCCAGCCGTGAAGTATAAGAGTTTTATTCATTATTTGTTTCGCGTAGGGTGGGTTTACCCACCATAAATTTAGGTTTAGATTTAATTTTGACGGTGGATAAATCCACCCTACAATTAATTAACATAACTTCGCACCTCTTTATCTATTTCCATAATCTCAGCGATATTTTTAGCTTTAAAATCGCCAAACTTTTCATAGGCGTCAAGTATCATATCAGACATCCCAAAAAAGGAACACTTTTCGTTTTGAAAGGCATTTATGGCAATTTCATTGGCAGCATTAACCACTACTCCTAAATGAGGGTTATTTAAAATGTGTTCTTTGATGTTCCAAATAGGGTAACGTTCTGTTTCTATAGGTAAAAACTCTAAAGTACCCATGGCTAGTAAATCTGTAGGGGGGAGAATTTCATCTGTTACTTCGCCTTGCAGTGCAAAAGCAATGGGTAGTTTCATATCTACTCCTGCAAAGTGTGCAGTAGTAGAACCATCTTTAAACTCACACAAGGCATGAATGATAGACTTTTTTTCTATGATAGCGTCTATATTAGAGGTGTTAAAAAGCCATTTGGCTTCTAGAAGTTCAAAAAGTTTATTGGTCATGGTAGATGAATCTATGGTTATCTTATTGCCCATCGACCAATTAGGGTGTTTGAGTGCATCTGAAAACTTCGCATCTTTCATTTTGTCTATGTCCCAGTCTCTAAAAGCACCACCACTTGCAGTGATATATAGTTTTGAGACAGGACGTTCATTCATCAAGTACCATAGTCCAAAGTGTTCAGAGTCTATAGGAGTTATGAGAGACATATCTATGAATTTACCTGCAACAACTAAAGATTCTTTATTTGCAAGTGCAACTCTTTTACCAAGACTGGTAGCTTTAAGTGTAGGTGCAAGACCTGTATAGCCTACAAGTGCATTGACAATGGTTTTGCTTTGCGATTCTTCTATAAGAGTAAGTATGGCTTCGTTGCCACAACGTACATTAGAGTGATTTACCTTATGTTTATCCGCTTTGTTAGCAATGACAACTATTTTAGGATTGTGTAGGGCTATCTGCTTGTTGAGAAGTTCAATGTTTGAGCCAGCCACGAGTGCCTCAATGGCAATATTGTAGCGTGAAGCAACGATGAGGGTATTTACCCCAATAGAACCTGTAGAGCCAAGCAGAACGATGCTAGACATAGGCTATATTAACGCTCTTAATGTGATAACCATAATAGGTGCTGCAAACAAATAGCCATCAATTCTGTCTAAGATCCCACCATGCCCTGGGAGTAGATCTCCCGAATCTTTAGCCCCTGCTTCACGCTTAAGATAAGATTCAAACAAGTCTCCAAATACAGAAGATAAAGCGGTCAAAAAAGTAATTATAAATGCGATACCCCAAGGCACAAGGGTAGCGGCTAAAAATGAGCCTGCGATAGTGGCTATGATGATGCCTCCAAAAACACCTTCAAGAGTCTTGTTTGGGCTTGTGTCTGAAAACTTGGTTTTGCCTATGGCTTTTCCTGTGAAGTACGCAGCCGTATCTGTTAAAGCTACGGTCACAAGGAGCCAAAGCATATAGCCTACGCCAAAATCTTGGTAGAGTATGAGGAAGAAAAATATGCCTGAGACGGGGTAAAGAAAAGGAAGCAGTAAGCGCTTATCAAAGTTGTGAAAATAGGCTAGAGAAGAGGCAAAAATAATGGCTATGAAGAAAAATAAATCATCAGGGTTTGGATGAAAATATGCGATTATCCATAAAAAAGCAGCCCAAAAATATGCAGAAGAAGAGCTAAGTTTAAAGAGCTTCATTGCTTCATAAAAAGCAAAGATATAAATGACACCTAAAAATACCCACATTACAAGGCGATTATCTAACCAACCAATAAATCCTATGAGTACAAGTAGAGCAATTCCTGTGATGACACGTTGTTGAAAAGAACTTAAGTTTTGAAGCATAAATGGATTCCTAATTAATAATTGTAATGATTATAGCACGCATTGAATTAAACCCTTATCTCAACACCTTCTTTTGTAACTCGAATCGTGTCATATTTGTTGTAGAGTACGTTCGAGCCTTCTTGTACTTTGACAAATTTACGTTTAGTATAATCTACTTCGTAATCTCCAGGGTTCTTGAGCGAGAAATCTACACAGAGTTTAGCCGCTGCTTTGATGACAGATTCAGGTAAATTTTGCTTGTCGGTTCTTATGATGACATGAGAAGAGGGAACATCACGTATGTGCATCCAAAGGTCATTTGCTTTGGCAAGTTCTAGTAATTTTTGGTTTTCTTTGGAGTTGCGCCCTACAAGTACTTTGTAGCCTTCTATCCAAAATAACTCTCCCTCTCTGAGCTTCTCTTTTTTGCGTAAAGACTTGGCACGTTTTGGTACAAGAAGTTCTAGCTCATAAGGTTCTTTTGCTTGCTCGACTGCGTAGTAGATATTGTCATAAAAATCTTTTTTACTTTGTAAGTTTTCTTGCTCTATATGCACATTTTTTGCCTTAGATTTAGCACGTTTTGCAAGGTTAAAAAAATGCTCAGGCATACGGTTTACTTTGCTATCTTTAGGAAGCTTTATGCTTATCTCGTGCCCCTCAAAATCAAAGGTTTTTAGCTTCGTATCATAAGGCTTTATCTGATGCAGATTTGCCAAGATGAGGTTGCCATAATTGTTTGCCTTAGAAGCCTGTTCTTTTAAACGCTTTTTATTGGGTAATTTAGCTAAAAGAAGGGCAAGCTTTTTAGCTTTCTTAGCTGTTGCAGAGAGTTTTTGTTTTTTAAGTTCTAAAAGTTTTTTACCTTGAATTAGCCTATGTTTTTCTTCTAAGTAAGTATCTATATCTGCTATATCTTTTGATTCTTCCATGCGTTCAAAAGGAGGAATAGCAAGTAGCTCCATCCCTGGACGAATGACACGAAAAGAGCTATCTGCATCTATGTGCCTTAGTGCTTCGATGATGACTTCATTATCATCAATAAGTATAGCATTAGTGTTTTTACCTGTAAATTCTAGTTGAAAATAGATAATTTTGTCTTTATAAGAACTCTTTGGCGCAATGGTAAAACGTAAAATACGGTCATTATTTGGTACATCAACGCTCAAAAGTTTACTCCCACTTAGCAAGGAATGTAGTAGGGTATCAAAGGGTGCGTTGTAGCCCTGAAGTGGTCTTTGGCTTTCTGCCTTGTAAACGAAACTATGTCCTCTTGTTATATTGAAAAAGAAGCTTTTATCTTTGTCAAACATTATTTCTATAGTATTGTCTTCTACGCGTCTTGCTCGACTTATAAAAGTGAAGTTGTTTAAGCGTTTAGATATAGCTTGGAGTTCGTATAGTTTCATGATAGAAATTCTATCATAAATAACTTTCGCTATAATTCGCGTAATAATATATAATGTATCAAGGACGTTAGAATGTCACAACAAACAATGACAGAAAAGATATTTTCAGAGCATGCAGGACGGGAAGTCAAGGCAGGAGAGATAGTAAGGGTAGATATTGATATGATTATCGGTAATGACATTACTACGCCTATCTCTATACGAGCTTTTGAAGAGTCAGGAGCCAAGTCTTTAGCCAACCCTGATGCTTTTGCTCTAGTGATGGACCACTACATCCCAGCTAAAGACATCGCCTCAGCAAACCAAGCAAAGATAAGCAGAGAGTTTGCCTATAAACACGACTTAAAGTATTTTTTTGATGAAAAAGATATGGGCATAGAACACGCTTTACTCCCAGAAAAAGGGCTTGTTCTGCCAGGAGATGTCATCATCGGTGCAGACAGCCATACCTGTACACATGGTGCTTTAGGGGCATTTTCTACGGGTATGGGAAGTACAGACTTAGCCTTCGCCATGATAACAGGAGATAACTGGTTTAAAGTGCCTGAGACTATTAAAGTAGAATTGATGGGTAAACCTGCTGAGCATATCTACGGTAAAGACATCATCTTAGAACTCATACGTCAGATAGGCGTAGATGGTGCCTTATATAAGGCCATCGAGTTTACAGGTGACGCCATACAACACTTGGGGATGGCAGATAGGTTTTCCATTGCAAACATGGTCATAGAAGCAGG
>Ga0164313_10000415_pt1 | contig 33673 bp, 30 predicted proteins | sample GuaBasSedimGuay4_FD_113735 | JGI IMG/M metagenome (GOLD analysis project Ga0164313, IMG submission 113735) | Subseafloor sediment microbial communities from Guaymas Basin, Gulf of California, Mexico - Guay4, Core 4569-4, 0-3 cm | ecosystem: Environmental > Aquatic > Marine > Hydrothermal vents...
CCGCTGCGCAAGTCGCCGGTCGAGCCGCGCGCTGCCCGCCAGCCGCGCGCTGCCCGCCAGCCGCGCGCTGCCCGCCAGCCGCGCGCTGCCCGCCAGCCGCGCGCTGCCCGGCAGCGGCCGCGTCGCAGCTCCGCAGCGTGAGCGAGCCCGCCACGCGCTCCCGGGCAGCGGTCGCCAGCCCAGCAGCAAGATCCGCGCGCCGCGCTGGGCTACGATCGGGGGCCGGATCGCCGCCGTCGCTGCCCCCTCAACTCTGCGCTGGAACCCCGATGATCGCTCCGCTGCTCTCGCTCGCCCCCGGCGGGACCTCCGTCTTCGCGTTCATCCTGTTGAGCCTGGCGGTGGTGTTGGCCCTGGCGCTGGTGGGCCGCTGGCTGGTGTCGCGCCTGGGCCTGCCGGGTGTGCTAGGCGAGATCATGGTGGGCATCGTGCTGGGCAACGTGGGCGTGGCCCTGGGCATTGAGGCCGTGGAGGTGGTGGCCAACATGGGCCACGTCACACCCATCCTGGACACCATGTTCGAGGAGAACGTGTCGCTGTCCGTGGCCAGCCGCCAGGTGCTCACGCTGGTGCGGCCGGAGAGCGCGGAGATCGCCCAGCACATCGTCGATCTGCTCAACGGCCCCAACGGCAGCCGCCTGCTCTCGCTGGGTCAGGCCGCGCGCCTGTTCAGCGATCTGGGCGTGGTGTTGCTCATGTTCATGACGGGGCTGAGCGTGAGCCTCGGGCGCTTGGCGGCGTCGGGCAAGGCGGCCGTGCGCGTGGCCATCCTGGGTGCGCTGCTGCCGTTTGCCCTCACGGCGGGCGCCAGCTACGCCATGCGTCCCGACGAGGTGCTGCTGGCGCACCTCTTCCTGGGCACGCTGTTCGTGGACACGGCCCTGGGCATCACGGCGCGCATCTTCGGTGACAGCGGCCAGGAGCAGAGCGCCGAGGCACGTATCGTGCTGGGCGCGGGCGTGATGGACCAAGTGCTGACGCTGATCCTGATCGCGGTGATCACGACGCTGGCCGCATCGCCCGAGCCCAGCTTCGGCGAGGTGGGCTCGGTGGTGGCGCTCGCGCTGGTCTTCGTGGGTCTGCTGACGATGTTCGGCGAGCGCACCGTGCGCTGGATGGTGCCGCTGTTCGACGCGCTCGACTTCCAGACCGGGCGCTTTCTCTTCTCGTTGTCGCTGGTGTTCAGCCTGTCGTGGTTGGCCTCGGTGTCCGGGTTGGAGGCGGTCATGGGGGGCTTCGCCGCCGGCCTGGTGCTGAACGAGTCCAACCTGCCGTCCACCACCAACAAGGTGTCCATCCGCGAGCGCGCCGCGCCGCTGGAGGCCTTCTTCTCGCCCATCTTCTTCGTGCTGGTGGGCGCGCGTGTGAACGTGTCGGCCTTCCTGGACCCCAGCGCCCTGGCCTTCGCCGGGCTGCTGCTCGTGGCGGGCATGGGCGGCAAGCTGCTGGCGGGACTGGGCGCGGGCGGGGCGGCCAAGGGCCGGGTGGTCGGCGTCGCGCTCATGCCTCGCGGCGGCACCATGCTGATCTTCGCCGGCATCGGTCGGCAGTTCGACCTGATGAGCGACGAGGTCTTCGCCGCCCTGGCCATCTTCATCATCACGTCGATGCTCATCACGGGCGCCGCGCTGAGCCGCATGTTGCGCGGGAGCAGCGGCGACGCGGCGACCGAGTAGCGCGGGCCAGTCTGGCCGAGCTGCGGCGGGTTGTCCCAGGTACGCGGTCGGTTCGGGGTCGGTGCGCAGGTGCGCCTGGCGCGGGTGGGGGTCAGGCAGCCGGGGCGTCGTCCGCAGCTGGGGTGTCGTCGGCAGCGGGGTCATCGTCGGCAGCCGGTGCGTCATCGGCAGCCGGTGCGTCGTCGGTAGTGGGGGCGTCGTCGGCAGCTGGTGCGTCGCCGGGCAGGCGCGTGGCGCCCTCCGGCGGCACGAAGTCGAACGACGAGTCGGGCAGCACGTCCACGACGGTGGAGATCTCGAGCCGCAGTTCGTAGCGAGGGTGGCCTGGGAGCAGAGGCCACGACTCCACCATGCGCAGTACGCGGCGCTTGCCGGTGGCCTCGATCCAGAGCTGTCGATCAGTGGCCGGCGTGCTGAGGATGATGTGGTCGCAGGGCGTCTCGTTGACGGTGTGCACGCCGAGGTGCTGGGCCGTCACGACGCCTTGCATCAGCGCCTCCAGTGGATCCGGCTCGAGGAAGTACCCCAGCGGCAGCGGCGGCGCGCCAGCCGGCGTGATCAGCAGCATGAGCTGGGCGGCGGAGGTGACTCCCGTGTACTCGCGATACGTGTTGGTCCTGCGGTCGAGGACCGTGACCGTCTCGCCGCTCTTCCACACGCGCTGCTGGAGCACGTCACCGTCGACGTCCAGGAACAGCCGTCCGGGGCGTGACAGGTTGCCGGAGCGCCTGTGCGTGTAGCGGATCTGGCGCCCGAAGTCGTCGGGCAGGTCGTAGGTGTCGATCAGCTGGTAGCGCACGCGCGGGCGCTCCACCATGAGCGCGTCCAGCTCGCTCAGGAGCGAGCTGACCTTGGGCTCGATGCCGGCGGGCAGGGAGCGCAGCCCGGCGGCTGCGTCGGCGCTCTCCCCCGCACCGAAGCCATCGACCGCTGGCGAGCCGTCTGCCCCGGAGCGTTCGTTGGGGGAGGGCCCGAAGCTGGTGCAGGCGGGCAGCAGCGCGAGGGCGGCGGGCAGGAACAGGGCGGCGAGGCGCAGGCAGTGTGTCGTCATGGCGTCATTGGAGACGCCAGGGGCCATCTTCGGCAAGAGCCCAGTTGCGATGGGCACGCTGGGGAGCGCGATCGCTCCGGGAGTCCTGCCATGGACGTGTCCCAGCTGAGGAACCACGGTGTCTCGTTCAGCGACAGCGAGAGTCGCTGGCCCGCTGCGCTGAAGCGGCGCATGCAGCGCGGGCCAAGGCCGGCAAGCGACGCGCGCCGGGTCAGCCCCTGACGGCGTCGCCGCGCGCTTCTCAGGGCTCAGTGCGCCGGAACACCGCGATGCCGATGGCGAAGAAGCCCGCACCAAACGCCAGCAGCACGGCGCAGGGCAGGGCCATGTCCGCCAGGCTGAAGCCGCGCCAGACCGCGCCCTCGATGGCGTAGATGCTCCACTTGAAGAAGCTGACGTTGCTGGCGGTCTGCAGCCAGTCCGGCATGGCGATCAGCGGGATCATGCCCCCGCCCAGCATGGCGAAGGGCATCATCAGCCCCCAGGATGCGCCCGCCACGGCGTTCTCGGTCTTGCCCATGACCGAGACGACCATCATCAGCCCGGTGAAGCAGGCGGCGGTGCAGAGCATGGGCAGCGCCAGCAGCCCGGGGCTGTCGATCTGCAGCCCCATGGCCGCGACGCCGAACAGCAGCAAGAACAGCATCACGCCCAGGCAGCTCACGAAGCAGGCCAGGGCCTTGCCGGCCAGGACCTGGGCGCGGCTCAGGGGCGCGATGGCCAGGCGCAGCAGGGTGCCGCCGGTGCGCTCGCGCACGATGGTCACGGCGAAGCCCAGCGCCACGCTCATGAGGCCCCAGGCCGTCGACTGGGGGAACGTGATGTCGAACGACGAGCGCGGGCCCTTGCTCTGCTCGCGGGCCACCTCGACCAGCTCGATCGGTGCGCCGCCGCCGCTGTCCGTGTGGGCCTCGTCAGCTCCGGCGGCGGTGTCGCCTGCCTCGCCGCCGCCCGCGCTGCCAGCCTCCAGGGAATCGACGTCGATCTGCTCGATGAAGCTGCCCAGCGCATCCATGAAGGTCTGCATGATGAGCTTCTGCGCCAGCGACAGGTCGTCCGTGGCGGCGATGTCGGCGCGCGCCCTGTCGATGTCGTCGCTGAGCGCCTGCTTGTCGCTGAAGCGCGCGCGGATGCCGCCGAACACGGCCTCCATCAGCACGCCCTGCATGAAGCCCGCCTCCGCCTTGCGCGACGGGTCCATGCCCAGCTCCAGGCTGGGTCCCGCGCTCGAACCGGCGCCGGAGAAGAGCGCGTAGGGATTGTCGCCGAAGCCCGCGGGGATGGCCAGGTAGGCCGTGCGGCGCCCCTTGCGCACGTCGGCTCGGGCGCTCTCCCGATCGTAGCGCTGGGTCGGCTCGTCGTCGTCCGCGCGCTCGCGGTCGCGCGCGATGCGTAGCGAGGCGTGGGCCTCCAGGCGCGCGATCAGGGCCACGGACAGGGCGCTGCCGTCCTCGTCCACGATGGCGAGGGACAGCGAGCCGCGCCCGCCGCCGCCCTCGGAGCTGAAGATGGCGCCGAAAAACAGGGCATACATGATCGGGAACGCCAGGATCCAGAACAGCGCGAAGCGGTCACGCAGCAACAGCCTCAGGTCCTTGGCGGCGAGGGTCAGCAGGGCAGCCATCAGTCCCGCAGCCTCCGGCCGGTGAGCTGAAGAAAGACCCGCTCAAGGTCGGGGCGGTCCACGCGCAGGCGCTCGATGGCCACGCCGCTGCGTCCGAGCTGGGCCACGACCTCGAAGGGCCGCTCGGTGCTCACGCGCAGGCTGCGCTCGTTCAGCTCGCCCGGGAGGTCCAGGTCTGGGGGCGGCAGCTCGCCGAGTTCGGCCTCCACCAGAGAGGTGCCGCCGTGCCGCTCGATCAGGGCGGGCACTGTGTCCAGTGCCAGCACGCGGCCGTGGTCCATGATGGCCACGCGATCACACAGGCGCTGGGCCTCCTCCATATAGTGCGTGGTGTAGAGCAGGGTCAGGCCCTCGGAGCGGAGCTGCTCGAGGCTCTCGAAGATGTGATTGCGCGATTGCGGGTCGACGCCCACGGTGGGTTCGTCACAGACCAGCACCCGGGGCTCGTGCACCAGGGCGCAGGCCAGGTTGAGGCGTCGCTGCATGCCGCCCGAGTAGCTGCCGGCGCGGTCCTTGCGGCGCTCGCTGAGGCCGGCGAACTCCAGGGCCCAGTCGACGCGCGCGGCCAGCTTGGCTCCCGAGAGTCCGTAGACGCGGCCGAAGAAGGCGAGGTTCTCCTGGCCGCTCAGCTCGGGATAGATGGCCAGGCCCTGGGGCGCCACGCCGATGATGCGGCGTACCTCTGGGCGCGTGGGGTCCGGGCGCCCGCCCAGGGCGACCTGCCCCGCATCGGGCCTCAGGGCTCCCACCAGCATGAGGATGGTGGTGGTCTTGCCCGCGCCGTTGGGGCCCAGCAGCCCGAAGGCCTCGCCCTCGCCCACACGGAACGAGACGCCGTCCACGGCGCAGGTCTCACCGAAGCGCTTGCAGAGTTGGCTCACCTCGATCATGGCGCGATGGTACCGGAGACCCGGGGCCGCAGGCTGCTACTGCGTCGTGACGCGCAGGCCGTCGCTGGCGGCCACGCCGGTGGCGGCCTGCGCGTCCGGGATCCAGAACTGGAAGTAGACCGACGTGCCCGACGGGAAGCCGCTCGGCCAGGTCGTGGCCAGGCCCAGGTGACCGAAGCCGCTCACCTGCAGCGCCAGCATGTCCCCGGGCGGCGCAAGGTCCGGCACCATGACGCCACCCTTGAAGGGCACGCCCAGCTCGGCCAGGCCGAAGGCCAGGAAGGCCGTCGCGTTCGGGGGCGCGGTGGTCAAGATGAGCCCGACGCCCTCGCCAGGGCAGGTGAGTCCGTTCCACTGCACACCCGGCTTGAAGTTGTTGCTCCCGACCACGCCGCCGCCCAGGTTGGTCACCTGCTGCTGGCCGGGCTGGGTGAGCTCGACCCGGTACTGGCCCAGGCATCCGTAGTCGCTGTAGACGCCGGTCTTGCCCACGCCGTCGATCAGGATCACGTAGTCGCCCGGGGCCAGATCGACGCTCATGAGGGCGTCGGCCTCGTTGGCCTGGTTCTCCGTGGCCACCGGCACGCCGGAGGAGGTCAGCACCTCGATCTGGATGTCGAGGTTGCCGCCAGGCGAGAACGGGATGGCCGCGATGGTCACCACACCGCCCCCCGTCGAGAACGAGAACGAGTCGACGTCGGTGCGCCGCTCGATCAGCCCCTCGATGCGGGCGGGCTCGGGCGCGGGGCAGCCTGGCGCGGGCGGCATGGGCGTGGCGTCGGTGTGGTCGTCACCGAAGTCGTCCGGCATGAAGTCCACGCCGTTGCTGTTGCTGGTGATGATGTTGGCGTCGTTCTGACCGGTGGAGGCGCCGGCGTAGTCGCCCGTGCTCCACTGCACCAGGCTGCTATTGAAGGGCGCGCCCATGATGGGGCCCCAGCTCGTCTCGCCACTGCCCGTGCCCGGGTGGTAGGTCATGCCGTTGAGGCCGTCGTGGCTCAGGCCGAAGCTGTGCCCCGACTCGTGGCTCACGGTCATGGAGCCGGTGTTGTTGCCCTTGTTGAAGGCGAAGCACGGGTTGTCGGTGGAGTCGTTAAAGCTGTACAGAAACGCGATGCCGCCACTGCCGGAGCCAAAGCCGCTCGTGATCTGCGTGCAGACCACGCGGATGCCGAAGGTGCTGTCGCCGCCACCGATCTTGGTGAGCGCGCTCAGCGGCGGCTCCTCGGTGGTGACGTCCACATCGAAGGGAGCGTAGTCCTCGGCGGTGCGCTCCCACCAGGTGATGATCTGGCCCAGCTCCGCGCTGGTGAAGGTGCCGTTGCCGCCCGAGGTGTTGTAGGGCGGGAACTGAATGTCGTGGCCCCAGGAGTTGTTCACCGAGTGATGGCCGGTGAAGTCCAGGTAGACGATCTTGCTGGCGCCGGGGCGGCTGTGGAGAGTGAAGGCCTCCGCCCCCGGGATCGAGCCGGCGTACGTCGGGGGCGGGCCCTCGACCTGGGCGCTGGCCGCGTCCACGTGGAACAGGCGGCCGTCCGCGCTGACCCACAGGCTGTCGTCGTCGCGCAGCGTGCGCGCGAGCGCGTCGGTGTCCAGGTTGTGCTCAGCTGCCACGCGCGCGAGCTCGCTGCCCAGGCGCGACACGGCGGCCTCGCCGCGCAGGCTTCCGGCGGGGTAGACGTCGCTGAGTGAATCGACCTGAGCCGCGGCGTGGGAGCCGGCCAGCAGCAGCAGGGCGGCGGCCAGGGCGGAGCATGAGCTGGACCGGGAGTCCGGCCGGAGTCTGTGACGGAGCATGAGCAGCCTCGTGACCATGGGAGGGAGAGAACGCCAGGGAAGGGCGCACGCGGGGAGAGCGCGGGGGCTGTTTCGGGAGCCCCCCCAGAGGCGCGCGCCTCTCCGCCTGCAGTCTCAGGCAGGTCTGGCAGATCGGCAAGTCACGTTTTCTGGGCCGGCCGGCAGAGCCGGCGCTGTGGCGAGCGGGGCCGAGGGGCAGAACGCTGCGGATGGGGGCCTCCGCGCAGCGCAGGGCTGCCGTAGAGTGACCTGGGCATTGCGCGCAATCGGATCGGGTGCTTGGCGCGATGTCAGCTTGGCGCCCCGCGCAGGGTGCCTGGCAGGAGGCGAGCGAGGGGCCGCGGAGCGTGGGCTGCAGGGCGTCGAGTGGGCAGCCCTCGCCGGACGCTCCGCGATCCGCCGCTCGGCCACCTGCCTCGATGCCCATGTCCTCCGTTCTGAACCGAAGCCCCTGGAGCTCCGACCCATGCTGTTCAAGCTGCTCATCACCGCGCTGCTGGCAGGCGCTTCGTCGCTGTTGATGCCTCAGGATGCCGTCAGCGCGGCGGGCGCTGAGGCTGCCGATGAGTTGGCCCGCGCCGGCGACTACGTCGTCGACAGCGGCCACTCCAGCGCTCTGTTCCGCGTGACCCACCTGGGCGTGGGCGCCTTCTGGGGGCGCTTCAACAGCGTCCAGGGCGAGCTGAGCTTCGACCCGTCGGATGTCTCCAAGTCGTCGGTCTCCATCAGCATCCCCGCGTCGAGCGTGGACTCCAACGACGAGCAGCGGGACGGGCACCTCAAGAGCCCCGACTTCTTCAACGCCAAGGAGTTCCCCGAGATCACGTTTCGCAGCACCAAGGTCGAGGCCGGCGAGCACGGGGCGCTGAACGTCACGGGCGACTTCACGCTGCTCGGGCAGACGCGCTCCATCCACTTCGAGGCGCAGCATGTGGGCCACGGCGAGCGCGGACGCTTTGGCTACCGCTCCGGCTGGGAGGCGGACTTCAGCATTGAGCGCAGCGACTACGGCATGGACTTCATGACCGGCATGCTCGGCGGCAGTGTGCGCATCATCGTCTCGCTCGAGACCACGCTCCCGTAGGGGGGGTGGCAGCCTGGCGCGCGGGCGCGCTCGCAGCCCGAGGTCAGGCGCGGCCACGCGGGTTCGATGTGCGAGCGCCCGGCGTCGCTGACCTGCTGGAGATCGACCTGATGGATGCCATGACGCTCGAGGCGCTCAAGCTGGGCGGCCTGCCCTTGGCGTTGGGTGCTGGGGGCTGGCTGGTCGCGCGGGGCTTGCGTGTCGAGCGGCGTGCGTTCGTGTTGGGTGTCACGCTGGCCCTGGCCGCCGTGGCGGTGCAGGTCGCGGTGGCGGGTTGGCCGCACGTCCCTGCGCGCCAGGCCCTCGAGCTGGTCCCGCCGCTGGTGCTGGGCGGCGTGCTGCTCACGCTGAGCCGTCGACCGGCGATGAACATCATGCTGGGTGTGCTGCTGGCCGCGGCCTGCGCGTGGTTCCTGATCGGGCGAGTGCCCGGCTTGGGTTCCGACGTGCTCGCGCTGTGGCTGAGCGGTACGTGCGCGGGGCTGATGCTGCTCTGGTGGCCGCTGCTGGCAGGCGCCACGCGGGCCAGCGCAGGCACCGGCGTGCTGGCCGTGGTGGCTGGCGGCGCGGCCGGCGCCGGGTTCCTCTCGCACAGCGCCAAGCTGGCCGAGATCGCGGGCGGCCTGGCGCTGTGTCTGGCGCTCGTGGCGGTGTTGAATCTGCTGCGCCCTTGCAAGCACGCGGCCCGGGGCGCCAGCCTGGTGGGGGGCGTCGCGCTGGGTGCGCTGCTGGTGTACGACCAGCATTTCGTCGAGCTGCCGCCGCAGGAGCTCGCGCTGCTGCTGTGCGGCTGGGCCACGCTGCACCTGGGCCGCGCGGCGTTCGCCCGGGCCTGGAGCGAGCGTCGCGCCATGCTCTGTCACACGCTGCTGGCGGCGCTCCCGGTGGCGCTCGCGCTGCTCATGGGGTGGTCGCGCTACCAAGCGGAGCTCCAGAGCAACCCGTACTCCTGAGCCACCGGTGCGCGCGTCGTTGGATTGGGCGCGACGCCGATTCGTCAGCCTGTCGGCGCGGCTCAGCCCCCGGCGTCGTCGTCTGCGGGCGGGCTCGGCGTACGGGGCGTCAGCGCGAGCGCTGGCAGCTCGAGTTCCTGACCTGCAGCGAGCGTGACGTGGACCGTCGCTGCGAGCGTGGCGTCCTCCGCGGTCAGGGCGCTGACCCCCAGCCTACGCGCGGGCACGCCGCTCAAGGAGAAGCGCCCCTCGGCGTCGCTGCGTGTGAAGAAGCCGTGCCCCAGCACCAACAGGCGCGCGCCCGGCTCCTGCCCCGCGTGCACGCTGCAGCTCAGCTCCAGCAGGCCCTGCGCGCGGCGGAACATCACCTTGGTGGTCGACTCCTGCAGGACCGGACGGTTGAGCACGAAGCCCTGCTCCGGTCCAGCCAGCACGGCGGTGTGCAACTCGCCGTCGGCCGAGCGCAGCTCCAGCGGCTGCCAGGCCGAGATGAGCGCCAGGCTGGGTGAGAAGCCGCCGCCGTCGATGCGCATGCGCAGGGGCTGCTCCGGCGCGGGCAGCTTCAAGCCCTCCAGCCCATGCGAGACGTAGACCCAGGCGCCGGCCAGCGGGCTGCCGGCGAGGTCGCGCACCACGCCGCTGAGCCCACCTGTCTCGAGCGGCGCGTGGCGAGGCCGCGCGGGCGGCGTGGTGGGGTCGTGCAGCCCGGCGCCGGAGCCGGGCCGAGGGAGTTGCTGCCCCAGGTCCGCGACGCTGGGCGGACCGCGCACCGCCCAGATCGTGTTGGCCACCAGAAACGTCAGCGCGAACTTGGCGAACGTCAGGCGCAGGCACTCCAGCGCAAAGCTCGAACGTGTCAGCTTGGCCTCGCGCAGCAGCAGCGCAGCCACCAGCAGCGGGATGGGCACGTAGCTCCACCACACGTTCTCGGTCCAGGCCACTACGTCGGCCGATTCCCAGATGGGATTGAGCGTGGCGAACAGCAGCAGCGTGAGGCTCAGCGCCGCCAGGAACGCGCCCGTGGACAGGCGCGGCGGGGGCTCGCCCGCTGCCGGCGCCTGCCCGCTCGGCTGCTCGGCTCGCGCATGCTGGCTGGGGCGCGGCGGCGAGGTTCCGTCAGTCGGCATGCTGTGCGACGTAGTCGTCCAGCTCGGCCATCAGCGCGCGCTGCTTGTCCTGCTCGAGGAAGCTGGCGCTGATGGAGTTGCGTGCCAGCCGCACGATGTGCTCGCGGTTCAGCCCCAGGTGGCGCTGGGCCTCCAGCATGTTGTCGGCCGCGTAGCCGCCAAAGTAGGAGGGGTCGTCGGAGTTGACGGTGGCGCACAGGCCGGCCTCGAGCATCTCCGCCAGCGTGTGGTCGGCCATGGTGTCGAACACGCGCAGCTTGACGTTGCTGAGCGGGCAGACCGTGAGCGGCGTCTGCGCGTCGGCCAGGCGCTTGACCAGCTCGAGGTCCTCGAGGCAGCGGACGCCGTGGTCCACGCGCCTGACCTGCAGCAGGTCGAGGGCCTCGGTGATGTAGGCCGCGGGGCCCTCCTCGCCGGCGTGGGCCACGCTGGGCAGGCCCAGCTCGCGGGCGCGATCGAAGACCGCCTGGAACTTGCTGGGCGGGTGGCCCAGCTCGCTGCTGTCGAGGCCCACCGCCGCCAGACGCGAGAGGTGTGGTCGTGCCTGCTCCAGCGTGGCCAGGGCGGACTCCGCGGGCAGGTGCCGCAGGAAGCACAGGATCATCATGGACGTCACGCCGTCGCGCTTGCGGCCCTCGTCGAGCCCCGCTTCGATCCCGTCCAGCACCGCCTCCAGCGGTACGCCGCGCTCGGTGTGCGCCTGGGGGTCGAAGAACAGCTCGACGTGGCGCACGCCCTGGGCCGCGGTGCGCCGCATGTACTCGAGCGTCAGCTCGTAGAAATCCTCGGCCGAGCGCAGCACCTGCATGCCCTGGTAGTACAGGTCGAGGAAGGACTGCAGATCGTGGAAGGAGTACGCGGCGCGCACGGACTCGACGTCCTGCCAGGGCAGCGGGACGTGGTGCTTGGCTGCCAGGGACAGCAGCAGCTCGGGCTCAAGGGTGCCCTCGATGTGTACGTGCAGCTCGGCCTTGGGCAGGCCTCGAATGAAGGCTTCCATCGGCTGAGCCTAGCACCCCGGGGCGCCAGGCGCTGTTGCCGGATGCGTGAGCAATGACGTTCCGATGCGCCGCGCTGCGTCCCGATGTGTCGTGCGTCGCCCGGCCGGTACACTCACGCCCCATGTCGCGCCGCCTGCTCCCTGTCTTTGTCGCCGCTTTGCTGCTGGGCTGGTTCGCTCCGGCCTGCGGGCCCACCGAAGAGCGACGCGTCGGTCCGGGATTGGGTCAGCGCGTGAGTGTGGCGCTGGCGCCCGCGTCCGAGCCGGCGCCGGAGGCCCGCCTGCTGCGCCGCTTCGCGCCGCCCGATGAACCCGCTGCGTGGAGCGTCGAGGCGCCCATGTCCGACCTGCGCCCGCCGGACTGGCTGCCCCCCGGCACAGCTTCCATGCTGCTGGCCGGTGCCGCCCGGCGCGAGGTCGCGGTGCGCGTGCGCTGCCGCGGCGAGTTCGACGCCACCACGTTCCAGCGCGTGGACGTGCTGGCCTCCCTCTCCGGGCGCGGCGGCCTGGGCATGCACCTGGAGCTGTGGAAGGCCGGCAGCTTGGTCGCCGCCAGCGAGCCGCAGCGCCTCAACCGTTTGGGCGTGCTGGACGTGTTCTCCTTCAAGGTGCCGCGCGCCGCCGCGCAGGTCGGGCTGGTCGACGAGCTCGCGTTCGTGATCACGGGCGGGCGCCGGCAGCTCGCCCTGGGGGAGGTCAGGCTGATGGCCACGCCGGCCGGCAGCGACCTGCCGCGGCCCGAGTCGGGGCCTGGGCTGGTGCGTGCGCTGGAACAGGCGCGCCCGGCCTACGGACTGCTGGAGGGGCGCCCGCTCACGGCCAGCTTCGACGTGCCCGAAGGCGCCCGGCTGCTGCTCAGCTGCGCGCGTCCGCGCGAGCTGGCGGGACCGGAGCGAGGCTCGTCGTTCGCGGTTGAACTGTCGGGGGCTGTGCAGCGGCGCGTCGTGCTGGACGCCGGCGCAGCTCGGGACGATGGCGCCATTCCCTGGAACACGCACGAGCTGGATCTGTCTGCGGCCGCCGGCGGCCGGGTCACGCTGCGCGTGTCGCTGGCGTCGCGTGAGGGCGTGCCCAGCGCGCCCCTGGCAATGGCCCTGCCCGAGCTGGTGCAGCGCGGCGCGTCGCCAGCCACGGTGTTGCTCATCACCAGCGACACGCACCGCGCCGACCACCTCGGCGCCCAGCCCGGGAACGTGGGCCTCAACACGCCGGTGGTCGACGCCCTGGCCGCGCGCGGCGTGCTCTTCAGCGACTGCTATGCGCCGGTCAACAACACCAACCCGTCGCACGTGGCGCTCATGACGGGCACGCACCCGCGCGACACCGGCGTGATGGACAACTACCACCCGCTGTCCGAGGTGCCGCGGACCCTGGCCGAGTGCTTCTCGGACGCGGGCTACAGCACCTGGGCCGTGCTCTCCACCAAGCACCTGGGGCCGGCCGGCAGCGGACTGGGGCAGGGCTTCGATCGCGTCTCGTGGCCCCGGGTCGCGGCGCAGCGCGATGGCGTGGACAGCATCGACGAGCTGCTGTCGTGGTTGCCCGACGCCGACGGTCGCCCGCTGTTCGTGTGGCTGCACCTGTTTGATGCGCACACGCCGTACGACCCGCCGGACGCGTTCGCAGAGCGGGTGTGGGATTCGACCCGCGACCCCTTTGACCCGGCGTTGCCGGCGCCCGACACGCCCTCGGCGGCGCTGCCCCCCGAGTACAAGCAGCTGCGCGACCTGAGCTTTGGCCCGGCCATGTATCGCGCCGAACTGGAGAGTCAGGATGACGCGCTGCGGCGGGTGCTCGAGCATCCTCGCCTGGCCCGGGCGCTGACGGCCTTTGTGGCCGACCACGGCGAGTCGCTGGGCGAGCACGGGATGTGGTTCGACCACATGGGCGCTTATCCCAGCACGTTGCACATCCCTCTGGTGCTGGCGGGGCCGGGCGTGCCCGCGGGTCGGGTCGTCGATCGCCCCGTGACTCACCTCGACCTGGGCCACAGCCTGCTGCGCCTGGCGGGGGTCTCCGGCCAGGGGCTGCCGGGCACGGATCTGCTGGCCCAGGCCGACTCGCCCGCACCCGCCGCGCCGCGTTTCACGCTCGAGGCCGGGCCGCTCTCCGCGGCGGTGACGTACCAGGGGCTGCACTTGGTGCTCAATCTGGCACCGCGCTCGGCCCTGGCCCACGGCAAGCCCCGGGCCCTGCACCAGGTGGAGTTGTACGATCTGGGCAGCGACCCCGAGGCCGAGCACGATCTGGCCGCCGAGCGCCCCGAGCAGGCCGCAGCGCTGCGAACCCGGCTGATCGACTGGCTGGGCGCCGCTCGCCAGAACGACTGGCTGGCCTCCGCAGCGGCCGATGCCGACATGGCCTCTGCCCTGGCACAGCTGGGCTACGTGGCCGGATCCGGTGGGGGCCAGGGCCAGTCGCTGTTCGTGTCCGACGAGTGCGAGGCCTGCGAGCCGTACCAGCGCTGAGCATCGATCTGCGCGGCGGCGCGGCGCGGGCGCTACCATGGTCCGCATGGACTCTGCTGCCCAGCTTCCCAGCCTCCTGCGTCTGTACGACGACCCCTCGCCCACGGTCCGCGCCGCGGTGCTGGCTGAGCTGACGCGCTGGGGAGACGGGCTTCAGGCGGCGCTGCGCGCGTTGGACCCCGCGCCCGACGAGCAGACCCTGGCTGCGGTGTTGGCGGCCGTGGCGCGTCAGCACGCGCTGGTCACCGGGACGCAGGGCGAGGCAACGCAGGGCGTCCACGCGGGCGCGCAGGCTGCTGAGCAGAGCGCGCGAGCGCTTGACCAGGGCGCCCGGACGCCTGGCCAACGCGCGCGTCCGCACTTTGCGTTGGGTCAGCTCGTGCAGCACCGGCGCTACGGCTATCGCGGCGTGGTGGTGGCTCGCGATCTGCGCTGCCTGGCCCCCGACGCCTGGTACCAGGCCAACCGCAGCCAGCCCGAGCGCGCACAACCCTGGTACCACGTGCTGGTGCACGGCTCGGCCAGCGTGACCTACGCGGCCCAGTCGAGCCTGACGCAGGACGACTCGGACGACGATGTCGAACACCCCTGGGTCGAGGTCTTCTTCGACGGTCGCACGGGCCGCCGCTACCTGCGCAACAAGCAGCCCTGGCCGCACACCAAGGGCTGATCGCCCGGGGGAGGCGCCGCTGGACAGCTGTTCGAGTGTGCCCGCGGAGTGACCCAGGAACGGGCGTTCTGATGTGTCCCCCGCGAGCGCGAGATGTCGCCAGCCGCGCTTGCGGTTCGCGCTGGCCCGCTTGTGAGGCAACCAGAATGCCGTTCCTCAGGGAAAGTCCTTGCCCTCTGCGGAGGGAACTGCATGCTGCTGCGCTTCAACTGCGACTTGATCCCGGCATGCGCTGAGTGCCCGAGGGTCGTCCAGTGCCCATCCGGGCTTGCCGAAGGCTGCCGCGACGCGTGGAGCTCAGACCTGGCAAGCGCACGAGGTCTTGCTGATGAAGCTCATGACGTTCGCCGTAGCTGCCTCCGCCCGCCCGCCGATCCCCGCTCGGATCGCCGCGATGGCGCTGGTGCTTGCCATCTTCTGGTCGGCCCCGAGCGCCGTCGCCCAGCTCGCAGGTGTGCAGGCCCCCGCCTGCGTCAGCGACTGGAATGAGGCCACAGCGTTGGGCCCAGGCATGCGCACGACGCCTCTTGCGTACGACCAGGGGCGTGACCGGGTCGTGCTCTTCGGCTGCCTCTCGACCGGTGTGGATTCGGCTCCTTCATGAACGACACCTGGGGTGGGGGCGGCAGCCAGGAGAAGATCTTCGGCGAGGCCAAGCAGCATGCGGCTGTCGATGTCTTGGCCACGAGCAGGAAGACAGGCAACCAGATCTTCACCCTGGCGGGCATGCTGGCTCACAATCTCGCTCGCGAGTTGCAGATGGTCGGCCAGCGTCCGGCAGCCATGGCGCAACCGAAACGCCCCGCGATGCGGCGCTTCCGCGATCTCGGAACCATCCGACAGCAGCTGTTGCAGAGGGCTGGCACGCTGACGCGACCGCAGGGCGAACTCACCCTGACGATCGGCGCTCAGCGCAGGGTCCAGGACGACACGATCGAACTGCTCAAGCGACTCGACAGCGCTGCGTCATCGCACACGACAAGTCAGCCGTGCGCACGACCCGGCTGATCAACGGCGAAGTATGCAACGTTGAGGATAACAACAGAATTGTCTATTCGCGGCCGCTTCGTGCCGCGTGTGTTGGCTCCCCCACAAAGGAATGAGTAATGCGTATTCCCTCCATGATGCCGATTGGCCTCCTCTCCGGCGCCCTGCTGCTGGGCGCGAGTCTCACCCCCGCGGACGCGGGCACGCCCGAGCAGGCGGCGGTGGTGATCAAGAGCACCGGAAGTTTCTTAGGCAACGGCGTCCTCATCGACGACACCTGGGTCCTCACGACCGCGACGATCCTCGGCGGATCGCCCCTTCTGAGCGAGCTCACCGTGACGGTAGGGGACGCCAACCTGGACTCGGTCGACGGGACCGAGCAGACGGTGAGTGTTGCGAATTACATCCTCGCCCAGCCGCCGTACGACATCGCCTTGATCGAGTTCGCCTCCCCGGTGGCCTATAGCCCAGCGGTTCTGCCGATGAGCTTGCCGAGCAACGGCGCCGACTTCACCGGTCAGACCTCGGATGTCACCGGTTGGTGGACCACCGACCCGTGTGCCAACGGAATCGACAACCTGCTGGCGTCCCAGCCAATGCCGGTCATCTCGAACGCGGAAGCAGCAAGCTACTTCGGAAACGATGTCAATCCGTGGCATCTCGCGATCCTCGACGGGGCGAGCACGTTTCACCACGGCTCCGGAACCGGGGTCTACGTCGAAGAGAACGGGCAGGCCACGCTGGGCGGCCTAGTGAGCTTCGGAGCCTCCAGCGGTGGCTGCGCTGACGGGTCGTTCCCGACGGTCTGCACGCGGGTCTCGTACTTCGTTAGTTGGATCGACAGCCAGCCCATCGATTGGACCCCAGGGACGACGCCTCTCGCCGTCGGGGAACTTCACAATGCACTCATTACTGATTACTACACGACCCACGCGCCCACGCCAGCGTCACAGTTGACGTCCGACGACGCGGTTGCGATCCTCGATAACCTGGGTACGTCGGCCATCGCACTCGGCCTGAACGCGACAGAGGTCCAGTCAGCCGTCGCCTCCATCATGCCCATCATCGAGTGCGGGGGACCGCTGAGCGTCCCGCCTTTCCCGACCTCGACGGGGTGGACCTTCCCCGATCCGCCGATCGTGTTCGACTACACGATGTCGCAAATCGCGCCTGTGTATGGCTCGCGCATCTGTAGCACCCTGGAGGATCTCCAGGTCTACCAAGTAGCGAACAGCCCGACGCCGCAGGGGATGGTGTCCCACATGAGCCAGACACTCAATTCAATAACGTGGACCGCCGTCGAGCAGCCGGCCGTGGACATGTACTTGGACGTAGCCAGCCACTCTCAGCAACTGTGGTTCGAGCCAGGGCTTCCCGGTGGCTCTTTGGGAATAGATTGGATCGGAATTCTCGGCGCGGACGCAGCGGGTGCGATGTCGGGCATGTGTTGTCCCCCGTACGGGCCGGCCGTCGGCGCCGCGTTCTTTTCACTGGCTTACGCTCTCGAGAGTCACGCCCCCCCCCCGAAGGTTCCATACGGCGGACTCCCTCACACCGCCCTGGGAAATGCGCTGGTCAGCTCGCTAGAGGCGCCCGGCCTAAGCCAGCTCCACATCATTGCGGCGCCGACAACGACTGCGTTGGATGGCGCCCATATTGCCTACAACAATGCGGCAGGGCCGGCACTTTTCCACGAGGTGTTCATGGCGCCCATCGACCCGCAGAACGCGCTTCCGTCGGGGGCGTCTTTGAAGCTGATCAGCCAGGGAACCCTCAACGGCGTGGATGAGAGACGGGTCGGCACGCTGACAGCCACGAAAGTTGGGAGCTCGATTCAGTACGACGCGGACTTCAGCAGCATCGGGTCGACCACGCAAACGATCGAGGTGTACGACGGCAACCAGCGCGTTGCGAGCGTGAGCGGTCACAGTGGCGTGGCCTTTACCGCCGACGGCTGGCTCGAGGGCTTCTTCCGCGGTTGGCCCGCGGACAACTGGAGCCCCTCGTTCGGATCATCCACGCTCATCACGATCCCCGGCGGCCCGACCGTCATGGGGAACCAGGTGAACATCATCGCGGAGAATGTGACGTTCTCTCCGACGAACTTGTCGAGCATGCGGGTGCATATTCAAGACATCCCACAGCTGACGCTCATCGATGAGCAGACTTGGGGTTTCGAGTGGAACAACGAGGGCTTTGCCCTGCCTGGCGTCAACGGCGACCCGCTGTTTGTCGGCTCGGGCGATCTGACCGCGGGCAGCGCCAACCCCCTGGAGTTGAGCAACGCCGCGCCGCTCGCGAACGCCGCGCTCTTCTGGAACCTGCAGAGTGCGCCGGTGAACTTCAAGGGCGGCACGGTCGTGCCCGGTGTGGCGTTCTACGTGTACCCGTTCACGACCTCGGCCGCGGGCGAGATCTCTGTGAGTCTCGGTGTCCCCTCCACGGGGCTGCCGGTGGGTACGGAGTTCTGGCTGCAGTGGCTGATCCAGGACAGCATGGCGGTGCACAACTACGCGTTTTCCAACGCGATCAAGGGGGTCAGCCCCTGATCTGAGCTATGCCCGGGTGGCGGCACCGTGCAGCAGCGGCGCTGCCACCCGGCGCTGCCACGGGTGTAACGCTCACTGCACGTCGTCTCACGCTGCCTGCCCGCCCTCAGTTCCCTGGTACACGCTCCATAGCGCGTCTCAACGGTTGGACTTGACGGCGGTTCGCAGGTTCAGCACGTGCTTGCCGCCGTCCTGAGACCAGCGCATGCCGCTGCGCTTCAGGCGGCCATTGACGATGGTCTTGAAGGTCGCCTCGACAGAGGGCAGGGCCGCATCCGATCGGCAGTCCACGCCTCCGGTACTCGGCGTATCGCATCTTGCCTACCCTCCTCCAGTTCGACGTCATGGACAAGGTCACCAACGCCACCAATGAGATCGGAGACGAGCAATTGTAGTCGTCGCCAGTCTCTGCGCGCGTTCGTCCGTTAGGGGAGGGGCGCGCTGCGGGATGGGTGCAGGCCAGGCCGCTCGCGAGCGAGCGGGCATCCAGACCCGCTCGGGTGCCCGTGCAGGCGCGGCGATCGCGGCTTGGCAACGAGCACGAGGCCAGCGCAGACAGAGGCCCTGAGAGGTGGGTCGGGGGCGTCAGTCGGCGGGCGCGGGCTCGTCAGTGGGCTCCGCATCTTGCTTGACGCTGAGCGGCGTCTCGGCCAGGGGCGCCGAGCCATCCGTGTCTGCCTCGGGCCGCCCGGCCATCAGTGACCAGGGCATGACCTGGTCCCGGCCGGCGTGCTTGGCGGCGTAGAGCGCCTGGTCCGCCGCGGGGCTGACCTCGGCCAGGGACTGACCGTGGGAGCTGTCGGCCACGCCGAAGCTGGCGCTGAAGGGCGGCACGGGTCCGCCGGCGAGGGCCCGCGCCAGTCGCTCGCGCACGCGTCCGGCTACCGCGGTGCCGTCCACTTCGGTGGCGCCGGGCAGCAGCATCAGGAACTCCTCGCCCCCCAGGCGTGCGATCAGGTCGCCCGGGCGCAGGGTGTCCTGGAGCGTGCTGGAGAACACGCGCAGGGCGCGGTCGCCGGCGTCGTGGCCGTGCCGGTCGTTGAGCTGCTTGAAGTGGTCGAGGTCCGCGGTCACCACGGCGAAGGCCTGACCCGGCGCGCACACATCGCGCGCCTTGGTCTCCAGCGAGCGCCGGTTGAGCAGCCCGGTGAGCGGGTCGGTCTCGGCCTGCAGCTGGGTCTTGGCCAGTACGCGCACCATGCCGACGCGCCCGCCGGTCTGGTTGGCGATCTGCTCCAGGTCCAACTCGGCGCCTGGGGGGATGGGCTCGGAGGTGGGGCGCGGTGCGTGGATCACGCCGATGGCGAGGCCTCCCGCGGTGACCGGTACGCACAGGGCGGCGCAGCTCCCGGCCCCGCGGCCGCGCAGCTTGGGGCAGGCGTCCAGGGACTCGCTGTCGGCGAACGACATGACCTTGCCGCGGCGCACGGCCGGGCAGGACATGGGCTCGTCCACACCACAGCCCGGGGGGGTGCTGTCATGGCCGGGCTCGGCCAGCACGCGGCGCAGGTGAGCCCGGCTGTTGTCGGCCAGCAGGAACTCGAAGCCGCCCTCGGGCAGCACCTGACCCACGGCCAGAGAGGCCACGCCCAGCACGGCCAGCTCGTCGTCGGCCATCTCGAGCGCGCTGTGGAGTTGCGACTCCAGCTCGCGCCGGCGCGACTGAGCCACGATGGTCTCCTGGTACGCCATGATCGAGCTGCGGTCCGCCGCGATGGCCCTGCGCAGGGGGCGCACCAGGTAGGCCCACAACAGCGGGTAGCAGATCAGGGCCAGCAGGGCCGCGCGCAGGGCGCCCTCGGCGCGGCGCGACGCGAAGCCGTCGGGCAACAGACCCAGGGCCAGGGTGAGCGTGAGCTCCACCGTGAAGACGATGGCGAGCACGAGCAGCACGCAGCGATGCAGGGGGATCTCGGCGGCGCGCACGCTGGTGCCGTCAGCGGCGGGGCCGCTGGCAAGGGGGCTTGGGGATGTCATGGCAGAGGAGGCAGGTCAGAGCTGGGGTGGACATCCCACCTGTCGGCCTGGGCGCGACAGGACCTGCAGTCTGAATCCCGCTCGCCACGAGCTGCTGGGGTCTGCCGCCGATGGGGGGGGCGACGCCTGCGCGGGCTGTCCCGAACTCGCCCGGGTCTTCGGCCTCGCAGGGGAGGCGGCCCTCAATCCTCGGCCAGCAACAGCGCCGCCACCTCCGCGTGGAGGGCCGCGCCGGGGTGCCCGTCGCGGGGGCTGGTGACCAGCTGCTCGACGGGGCGGCCTGCCAGCAGGGGCCCCAGGTCGATCACCCGGGCCGCTCCCGCCTGCTTGAACAGCGCCGCCACCTTGGCGCTGAGCGCGCGCGTGGCCGGCACCGCGGCCAGGTCCGGGAACACGAGCACGGTCAGCGCGGCGCCGTGGGCCCGGGTTCGCTCGGCCAGCGCCAACAGGTCGGCGCGGTGGCGTTGCCAGATCTGTGCGTCGGCGTGGGCCCGCTGCAGCGCGTCGCCGTGCTCGCTGGCCAGGGTGCTCAGAGCCCGCCGGCGCAGCACGCGCCACCAGAGGGCGTCCGTCAGGTACGAGCTGCCGGCCATCCAGCTCAGGGCTGATGAGCTGCCCGCGGTGGGATCGGCGGGCAGGGCAAAGGGCTGCTCGCGCCCTGCCAGGTAGCTCGGATTGAGGATGTCGTTGGGCACATAGGCCAGCACGACCTCGTCAGGGGAGCGCCCCAGCTGCGCGGCCATGCCGTCGATGGCCTCGCGCTGGTTGCTGGTGTTCCAGCCGCACTGGGCCACGATCACGGCGGCGCTGCCGGGGCCGCGCGCCGCGCCCACCAGGTCGGGGAAGCGCTGCTCCACGTCGTCGACGCCCTGCCCGGCGGTGAACGAGTCGCCCACGAAGAAGATCAGCCGCTCGATGCCGTCGAGGGCTCCGACGTGGTCGCGATCGCGGAAGCCCAGCTCGTTGATGGGCCGCCAGTGCCGCTCGAACCAACGCTGGGAGGAGAGCGTGCGGTTGACGTTGTCGGACTGCACCGCGAGACCCCAGCAGGCCAGCTCCGCGGCGCTCAAGGCCAGGGCCAGGGCACCCAGGGCCAGGGCCGCGCGCGCCGGCGCGCACGGCTCCGAGGTCCGACGGCGCTGCCACCACGCGGCCAGGCCCAGCAACAGCAGCCCCAGGGCGGCGGGCGCTCCTGCGGTGAGCAGCGGGTCGGGCATGGGCGCGGGCAGCCGGGGCGAGGGCGGTGAGCTCGCCAGGATACGCGGGCGGCGGCTCAGCCCTGGTCAGGCAGCGGCTGCTCGAGGGCCTCGGCCGCGGCCGGCGCCTCGCTGTGCATGGCGGCGCGAGCCTCCGTCACGGCCAGCGCCAGCTCGTCATAGGCGGCGGCCACGCCCTGGCGCAGCTCGATCGCGGCGTCCGCGCCCTGACGCTTGAGCTCAGCGAGCTTCCCGGCCAGCACCTCGCGCTTGGCCTCGACCTCCACCAGGGCCTGATCCAGGCTCTGCTTGGTCTGGCCGGACAGCTTGGCCGCGTCCTGCTTGAGCCCGGCCAGACGCCCGTCGAGCTGGTCCATCTGCTCGCCCACGGCCGTGGCCAGACGCTGGGCGCCCAGTTTGGCCAGGTCGCCCAGTTCGGTGCCCAGCTCACCCAACTCGCGGGCGCTGTCGTCCAGTTCGGCCCGCACGCGCGAGAGCTGGTCGGCGGTGGCCGGATCGGAGCAGCCGGGCAGCAGTGTCACGGCCAGGCCGCAGAGCAGGATCGAGGTGGCGATGGGGGTACGCATGGCAGCAGCTCCAGGAGGCGGTGAGCGAGGGGCGAGGGCGGACCGCACCACGCGCGTGGCGCGGCACGCCCACTGATTGCGACTCGGGGCCCGCTCGTTCAATCCTGGGGCGGGCTCGCGAGCGGGCGTGCCCCAGGCGTCAGCGCCGCGAGCCGGCGCTCTTACCGCGCGTGGTCGTCTTGCCGGGGGCCTGCTTGCGCGTGGTCTGCTTGCGGGTCAGGGCGTCGGTGGTGCTGCTGCGCTTGACAGCCTTGGGCGATTCAACGCGCTTGACGGCCTTGGGCGGCTCGGCGCGCTTGACGGCCTTGGGCGGCTCGGCGCGCTTGACGGCCTTGGGCGGCTCGGCGCGCTTGACGGCCTTGGGCGGCTCGGCACGCTTGACGGCCTTGACCGTCTTGTCGGCGGAGGGCGTTGAGGCCTTGGCTTGGTTGCGCGCGGGCGCCTTGAAGATCTTGAGCTGATTGCTCGAGATGGGGCCCGCGGACGGGGCGCTGGCATCGGCCCCAGTCTGGGTGGCGGTCGTCGTGGGCCCGCTCGCCTCCACGGGCTGGGACACGGCGATCAGCGTGTCGCGCACGGCGCTGACGCGGGTGCGGGCGCGGGGGTTGGCGGCGGCATCACGCACCAGATCGACCAGGCTCAGCATGCCGACCACGGCGCCCGCCTTGTCGACCACCGGCAGGCGGCGCACGCGGCGCTCGCGCAGCAGCTCGTGCGCCGCTTCCAGGCTGTCTTGTTCGCCGACGCTGGTGGCCTCGAAGGTCATGGCGGCCGTGACCGGCAGCTCGTGCAGGGTGCGGCCCTGGATGGCGGCGCACATGGTGACGTCGCGATCCGTGACGAAGCCGGCCAGTTGGCCCTCGTCGGACACGACCGGGATGCCGCCGCAGTCCCCCTCCCACATGGCCTCTGCGGCCTGGAACAGGGACTCGTGGCTACGCACGGTGCGAGCCGGCGCGGTCATCAGCTGCTTGACGGAAGTGATCTTGCTCATGATCGAGGCTCGTGGGGAGATCCGTGACGCGGGGAGTTGCTGCCCCCTGGGGCAACCGTCCATTGTAGCGATGGAGCGCCTGGATTCCGACCGCGCGCGGGCCGGCTTTTCCAGCGGCTCGCTGCGGGTGTGCGCGGCCGTCAGAACCTGCGCGCGTCGCGCCGCAGCATCCAGGCGTCCAGCTGCGCCAGGGCCGCGGCGGCCAGCGTGAACCAGAAACCCGCCAGCAGCGCCGTGGTGGCGAGTTGCTCCAGCTTGATGGACACCACCAGCAGCCCCAGGGCGAACACGTCCAGCATGGCCCATTCGTCCAGGGCGGCCGCCAGCCGGTAGCCGCGTGGGCCCGCCCCACGCCAGCGCAGCCACAGGGCGTTGAGCGAGCGCGCGACGGGCAGGGTCACCACGAACATGAGCAGCGACACGGCCAGCACGAGCTCCTGCTCCTGGAGCATGCGCCAGGCGGTGGCGGGCAGCTGGACCTCGTTGCGGAAGATGAAGCCCTTGCTCACCGCAAACAGGGGCAGGGCGAGGCCCGCGGCCAGGCTGGCACCCGCGGCCAGGCTCACGAGCCGCGCCGGCAGCTCAGCGCGGGGCGCGCGCTCGGGGCTCGCGCTCGGCACGCCCGGCGCGCTCGGCGGCGGAGCCCCGGCCTCGGTCCCCGTCCCTCGTCCCCGGGGCGAGCTGCAGCGCGCGGTCAGGCGGGTACACAGCATGGAGATCACGATGGCTCCGGCAAACATCACGATGCCCGGGTGACTCTCGCCGCGCGCCAGCTGCACGCTCGGGCCGAGCTGCAGCCGGATGGAGCCCACGAACATGCCCACGATGAGCACGTCGAGCATGGACCACTTGCCCAGCAGCTCGACCCAGAGCAGCGTGCGCTGGGGTGCCGGGGCGTGGCGCGGTCGCCGCAGCAGCGCGCTCAGCACCAGCAGCTTGCCGATGGGGAACACCATCGAGAACAGGAACACGATGGCCGCCAGCACCGGCGTGTCGTCCAGCCAGAGCATCTCGATGCCACCCCAGATGGAGTAGATCTCGGGTTCGCTCGCGAGTTGGGTGAACTCCACGGTCGGCAGGGTGTACGACCAGAACAGCGTGACCGTGGCGGCGAGCAACGACACCCAGGCCAGGCTGCGGGAGGTCACAGTGCCGGACATCTTGGGAGCGCACCCGCCCATCTGTGCGCGGCTCAGCTTGCGCCGCCGTCGCCAGCCGCTGCGCCGCCTGGCTCGTCGTCCGGTTCGTTGTGCGGGGCCGGCAGCGGCGACGGCTCGGGCAAGGGAGGCGGGGCCGGCGGCCCGCGGTTCCAGTCCGCGCCGTGCTGGCCGAGCCCGTCGTCACCCGCGATGTCGAGCGTGGTGATGCCCAGCACGAAGTCGATCGCCTGACCGACGTTGAGGTAGAGCCCACCCGCCACGAAGGGCAGCACGAGCTCGCCGCCGAAGCGCGCGCGATCGAGCAAGGGCGGGCTGGTGTGGTCCGCGAAGGCCGCGCGGTTGAAGGCCACGATGTTGAGCGAGTCCTTGGCCGGCGGCCCGCCGTGCACGGTGTTGACGTCGAAGCCCACGATCAGGATGTGAATGAACAGCCCGTTGTCGTAGAGGCCAGACGTGTCCGGGACGGTGTCGACGCGCTGGCGGCCGTACCACTCGTAGGTCTGCCCGAGCCCCGCGCCACCGAGGCCCGCTCCCAGGTAGAGCGTGGCCTCGAGCTTGGCGCCCAGCCCCATCGAGCGGCCGCCCTTGAGGTCGATCACGTCGAGCAGGTCCTGCCCGCGATGGGCCGCGTAGCTGCAGCCCGTGAGGGGCATGACCAGCGCGAGGGCCGCGACCGCAGCGCGCGCCAGGTACACCGCCCACGTCGCGTACGCCGACGCCGCGACGGGCGTGAGCCGCTGGCCTCGACGGGCGGCCGTCACCGGGCGTGCACCTGCACGCGCTCGCCCACGCGGTCGAGCATGCCGCGCAGCGTGTCGTAGTCGGGGTGCCGCAGGCGCACCCAGGCGTTGGCCATGTAGCCGGCCTCCACCGGCTGCGTGCCCTGTCCGGGCGCCGGGAAGTGAGCGTCGATCAGGTGCTCGGCCCACTGCTGCTGCAGCTCGTCGGCGCCGTCGACGGAGGAGATGACGCCGTCGCGGTCGGGACGCAGCGCCACCATGCCGGAGGTGTAGCGCCGGCTGGCTTGCTGCTCCGGCGCGCCGTGCACGATCAAGTGCGCCCACTCGCGGTAGATGTCCATGTCGTTGGCGGCGCTGTACATATCCCAGGTGGCGACCCCCGGCGGGCGGCAGCCGATCTCGCTGAACTTGAGGCCCTTGGGCCCGAAGAACCACTCCATGTGCGTGGCCGATGTCTCGATGCCCAGCACGTCGATGACCTTGCGGCCGAGCGCCTTGACCTCGTTGTAGCTCGCGTCGTCGAGCCGGTTGGTGCACACGATCTGCGGCGAGACCCAGCGCGTGCGCATGGCGTGCAGCACGTTGGGGAAGTAGTGGCACACGAACTCGTGCATCACCTCACCGTTCAGGGTCAGGGTGTCCCAGAAGCCCTCATGGCCCTCGATGAACTCCTCGACCGCGACCTCGGCGCCGAGGTGCACGTTCTCGTCGTGCAGCACCTGCAGCAGCTGCGTCTCGTTGTCGGCGCGGTGTGTTCCCGACGCGCCCGCCGCCGCGCGTGGCTTGATGATCAGCGGGTAGCCCACGGACCTGGCGAAGGTCAGCACGTCGTCCACGTTGTCGGCGCCGGTGCTCTGGGCACAGGGTACGCCGGCCTCGCGCAGGGCCGCCTTCATGGCGGGCTTGTCACGGCACAGGAACGCTGTGCGTGTGGACGTGCCCGGGATGCCGGCGGCCTCGCGTACGTGGGCCGCGGGCATGATGTGGGCCTCGATGGTGGCCTCGAGCCGGTGCACGGGGCGCACCGCTTGAACCGCGCGCACCGCTTGCAGCAGGGCGCCTTCGTCCACCACGGAGCCGATCTGGATGTAGTCGTCCAGCCAGCCGCAGAGCTCTTCGTCGAGGGCCTCGAGCGGACGCTCGCCGATGCCGGTGACGCGCGCGCCCACCTGGTGCAGCGCGCGCGCAAACTGTCGCTGGTAGCTGGGAAACGCGGGTTCGACGAGGATCACGTGCATGGCTCAGGTCTCCGGTGCGGGGCGGCTCGCCACACGCTCTGGCCACTCTACGCATCGACCGCGGACAGACACAGGGGCTCGCCCCTGCGCCGGACGCGCGCTCGGGATCGGGCGGGGCGCAGGCCTCGGTGGCGGGCGGCTCGAAGCGATCGGGCGGCAGCTCCCCGGGATCGTGTTCCCCCGTGACCACGGGCAGCCCGGCGTTCCGCCGAAGGGAGGCGCGGCGAGCTGAGCCGTGCCCCCGCGAGGGTGCCAGGCCGTATGCTGCGTGCCTCGCAGGCTCACACCGTTCCCTTGAATCCGTGCGCACGCTCATGTTCCACAGGCCTCGACTCGGGGTGTTCGGTCTGGCTCTCGCTGCGCCGCGCTTGCCTTGAACGCTCCCGCCGAAGCCCCGGCGCGGACGCCGTCGCGGCGCATCGCCGCCATCGATTGGATGCGCGGCTTGGTGATGCTGCTGATGGTCGTGGACCACGTGTCCATGGCCTTCAACGCGCAGCACGTGGCGGCGGACTCGGCGGCCTTCACCGGGCCTGGGACCGTGCTCGACCCGCTCAACTTCGCCTCGCGTTGGATCACGCACCTCTGCGCGCCCACCTTTGTGTTCTTGGCGGGCACGGCGCTGGCCATCAGCGTGGAGCGGCGCGTGGCCAAGGGCGAGGCCGCCGGCAGCGTCGACATGGGCATGCTCAAGCGGGGCGCCTTCATCGCCCTGCTCGACCCGACCCTGGTGTCGCTCTGCAGCGGGCGCATGACCTTCCAGGTGCTGTACGCCATCGGCGGCGCCATGATGTGCATGGCCCTGCTGCGACGCCTGCCCAGCGCCGCGCTGCTGCTGCTGGGCCTGGGCTGGATCGTCGGGGGCGAGTGGGTCACACGACTGATCTGGGATCCGGCCAGCGGCTCGTCCTCTCCCGCGCTGGCGCTGCTGGTGGGGGTCTACGGCGGACCCGGCCTGGCCATCAAGTATGCGCTCATTCCGTGGCTGGCCATGATGGTGCTGGGCTGGGTCTTCGGCCGCTGGCTGCTCAAGCAGCGCGAGGGCGTGGCGCGCGTCGACCCCGTGACCCTGCTGAGCCTGTGGGGGCTGCTGGGCGTGGCGGTCTTCGTCGCGGTGCGCGCCTTGGACGGCTACGGCAACATGGCCCTGCTGCGCGACGGCGACAGCTGGGTGCAGTGGTTGCACGTCAGCAAGTATCCGCCGTCCCTGGGTTTTGCTTCCGTGCAACTGGGCCTGATGGCCCTGCTGTTGGCCGCCCTGATCGTGCTGGAGCGGCGCGTCGGGGTGGGCAAGAACGGCGTGTTGCTCGTGTTCGGACAGACGGCCATGTTCTTCTACCTGGTGCACCGCGTCGTGTTGGAGACCGCGGCCACCTGGTTGGGGCTGCGCGGCGTCACCGGCCTGGGCCAGACCTGGCTCATCTCGGCGCTGCTGTTGGTCCTGCTGTATCCCCTGTGCCTGTGGTGGCGCGGGCTCAAGGCGCGGCACAAGGGGCAGGCCTGGACAACCTACCTCTGACGCGCGGCTGAAGTCGGGCGCGCTGACGGGCCCGTCGCGAGGCCTGTGCGCCGGGCCGGTTCCTGGGCCGGAGTTGTGGGCGCGGCGCCGGCATTCGAGCTAGCCTCTCTCGCCATGCCCACCGGACCCGACCCCACCCACGCCGATGACCCGCGCCTGCCCGGCCTGCTGGCGGCGGCGCTGAAGCAGCAGGGCATCGCGCCCGAACTGGGCGAGTCCGTGCGCCGACTGGTGCTGGGCAGCGCGAGCCCGCTGGAGTTCGTCTGCTGTGACTCGGGCTGTTCGCCCTGCAACAAGGACTACATGCGCGCGGCCGAGCGGGTGCTGGTGGGGCTGGCTGACGGGCCGCTGCAGCATCGGGGCGGCGCCCGCAGCCGGCCCTGGTGGGCCTTCTGGCGCCGGGGCTGAGGCGCCCGCGCGGCTCCTGTCGGAACCGCCTGACCCTGGATGCTCCGACGGCATCTCACCCGCGCTGGAGTGGGCCTGGCCTGGGCTGCCTGGCTCAGCCGCAGCAGCGCTTGAACTTCTTGCCGCTGCCGCACGGACACGGCTGGTTGCGGCCGAGCTTGGCGCCGGGGCGGGTCAGGCTGGGCGTGCGGCCGTTGACCGCGTCGTCGTACTGGGAGCGCATGGCGCGCAGAGACGTGCCCAGGTCGGCGCCGCCCTCCAGGCGCCCGCTGGACTCCAGCTCGCCCAGGGCCGTGCGACACAGGTCGGGCACGTGGCCATGCACGCCGGCGGGCAGCTGCAGCCGCGCCACGTGCTGCAGCAGGGCGCCGCGTAGGTCGGGCAGCTCCAGCTCATCGGGCGCGAGTCCGCGCCGCTCGCAGGCCGCGACGAGCCAGGCTTCCAGGACGGCCGGCGCGTGATCGCGGACCACGCCGGGCAGCTCGGCCAGGCTGTCCCCCAGGCAGACGTCGGAGATCCAGCCTTGCAGGCGCTCGCGGATGGTGGAGTCCATGCTGATGTCCTTGCCCTGGTCGGTGCTCGCTCCCCCGCGCCGACCAGTGAGCGCAGGGCCGCAGCGCAGCGTCCGCGGCCGCTTCAGCCGCCGCGGGTGAGCTCGTCGCGGAAGCCGGTGTACTCGGCGTGCACCAGCTTGGCCGGGGGGCTGCAGGTCTGCATGCCCCACTCCTCATAGGGCAGCAGGGCCGCGCTGGCCGCCAGCAGGTGGTCGATGGCCGCCAGCTTGCCGGCGGGATCCTGGGCCCGTTCGAAGACGTGCATGTCCTCGTAGATGGCGTTGCTGTGGGTCTCGATCTCGGCGTCGATGCGTGGCCGGCAGGTCTTGCACAGGCCGACCTTGTCGACGCGAAAGAGCAGACCCTTCTGCTGGCAGCTGTTGCACTTGGCCATGGGACGTCCCGGGCTTCAGAGGGGATGGAGGCCCAGAGCATAGCGGCGCGGGCGGCAGGCTCCAGGATGCGGCCTGAGGCCCCAGTCCGTATTCTGGCTCGGCTCGCCCGACGCCCTCGGAGATCGCCATGCCTGGCCGCCTGATCGCCCTCACCCTCGTCGTCTGTGGCGTCGTTGTCGCCTGCAGCGCTCCCAGCGCGCCGGTCGACCTGGGCGAGTTGGACGCTCTCGCCCAGCAGCAGGAGCTCCTGAACCTGGGCCGCCCGTATCCGAGCATCTGGACCGCCGGTCAGATCACCGAGCGGCAGATGGCCGTCCTGGCCGAGTCGGGCATGACGGTCTTCATCAGCCTGCGGCAGGCCCATGAGCCCGGCGCGGGTTGGGAGCAGCAGCTGGCGCAGGAGCTCGGCGTGCGCTTCCTGCGTCTGCCCATCGCCGGCGGCGCGGACGTCAACTGGCAGTCGGCGGGCGAGCTGCACGACCTGCTGGCTGAGGCCGGTGATGAGCCCCTGCTGCTGTACGGCAGCAGCAGCAACCGCGTGGGCGCGCTGCTGGCGCTGCGGGCCAACGGTAGCCTGGGGCTCTCGCCTGACGAGGCCCTGTTGCTGGGGCGGCAGGCGGGCATGACGCGCCTGGAGCCGGTGGTGGCCCGGCACTTGAAGCGCTGAGCGGCCAGCCTCAGCGCGAGGCTGGGACCCGCTGATCGGCCCTCGCCGGGCGCGCCGGCCTCCGGGCGCTCCGGCCTCAGCGCAGCGCGCGCACGTGAGCGCGGACGTCACGCTGCAGCGCGGTCATGTCCACGTCCGCGAAGACCATGTCGGCGGCCATGTCGGCGTCGGCGCCGTCCATCAGTGCGGCCAGGTAGGCGTCGAACAGCCGGCTCTGCGTGCGCCCGCTGTGCTGCAGGTAGTGCACCAGGGCCCAGGCCTCGGGGTAGTGCACTCGAGCATTGGAGTAGAACTCGCCGCGCGTCATGCGCACCAGCTCGGACAGCGGCGCCCAGTCCGTGTCGGCATCTGACAGCAGGGCTACCGAGCGCAGCAGGGGCTCGCCAGGGGTCATGCTGCCGCGTTTGAGCTGGGCCGTCTCCACGTACTCTGCCGTGCCCTCGTTGAACCAGGTGGGCGGGTCGGGCACCAGCCGGTCGAGGAACTGATGGAAACCCTCATGCCGCACGGTGGCCAGCATCTGCTCGTGGTCGGGCAGGTTCCAGATCAGCAGCTGTCCGAGCACGGGGCTGTACACGCCAGCGGTGTTGGCCGGTGCCGAACCGAACAGGTCGCCGGCGTAGGCCATGTAGCCGCCCTGGCCGCTGAACAGGTAGACGGGGTAGAGCTCCGAGTCGCCGTTGTTCGATGGCCTGCCGAAGATCCGGTTGTACATGGCGAGCGAGAGCTCCAGCTGCTTGCCGACCTCCGTGGCGAGCTTGTCCGAGAGGTCCGTGCGCACGTTGTAGTTGCGCGAATGGAACTCGAAGGCGCTGGGCCACTCCGGACCGTGGCGCGCGCGCGTGAGCATGAAGGCGGTGCGTTCCAGTTCGGCCGGGTGGACGCCGGCCGCGATGGCGTCGGACATGGCCTGGCGCGCCTCCACGAAGCGCCCGCTGCCCGTCAGGCGGTTGGCGAAGGCCGCGTGCACGCGCGCGTCGCCGGCCCCGCCGTCCAGCACGACGCGCAGCGCCGACAGGGCCAGGTCGTCGTCGCCGCCCGCGCCCAGCAGGTTGGCGCGCATGAGCTGGCCGGAGACGAATCCGGGATGCGACTCGAGCACCATGTCGCACAGGCTCAAGGCGTCCTCACGGTGTCCCAGGCCGGACTCGCCCACGGCCAGCATCCAGCGCTGCCAGGGCGCGCCGACCGAGTCGACCGGGATGCTCTCCACGTACCTCACCAGCTTCTCGTACTCGCGCTCGTCGAGCATCTTCGACAGGGTCGAGAAGTGCTTGAGGTGCGACGCCAGGGGCGTTCCTGGGTGGTCGGCCAGGGGCGAGTCCTTGTGGTCCCTGACCTCGCCGAAGCGCGCGACCAGGCTGGGAGGCAGCTCGTCCATGGGGTCGTAGAGCTCGTCGAACGCGTCCCAGCTCTGCTGCCACCAGTTGTCCTCGAGCCCCTCGACCCAGGCCGTGTTGGCCATGCCGCTCAGGATCAGCTCCTGGATGCCCGGGCAGCCGCGGAAGCCGAACTGTCCGTAGTTGTCGCCCTGCTTCTTGCACTTGAGGAAGGTGCGCCCGTTGGCGCTGGCCGTGATGTTCTTCTTGTTGACCACGACCTTGACGGAGTAGCGCTTGCCGAGCTTGAGCGGCGTGTCTTTGTCTTCGTCGAGCAGGTCTGAGTCGCTGATCGCGGTGTGACGGATGCTGGCGCGGCGGAACCAGCCCTGGCTGGTGCGGGGGTAACCGAAGGAGACCGTGTAGATGCCTTCGTCGCCGGCGTTGATGACCATCTGCGGGTTGCTGTAGAAGACGCCCTTGCTGTCGTCCTTCTCGGGCATGACGCCCTTGATCTCGACGGTGTACGGCCCCGAGAACACGATCGGGTGCATGGGCGCGCCGCCGGCCCAGGTGAAGTCGTCGCCGCCGACCTCGTTGGAGAGGCCGAGCAGCTGCAGCAGCAGCTTCACGTCGTTGCCCGAGCCGTCGTCTGCGTCCGGGTCTGCCTCGGGGTTGCGCTTGTAGCTCACCTTGATCTTGCCGCTGCGCCGGTTGTAGCTCATGAGGTTGCCGGCGATGAGGTCGGTGGCCTCGGGGAGCTCATGGCTGGCGCGGAAGGCGCAGCGCTTGAGCAGCTCTTTGACGCGGTGCAGCTGCAGCAGCAGCTCGTCGCTGGTCTCGTGGGTTCTCACCAGCGCCAGGATGTCGGCGCGGGCCTGGGCCAGATCGCCCGCTTCGATCCGCTGTCCGGCGTCGGTCAAGCCGGCGTGCAGCGCGACGCGCGAGCTCGAGTCCAGGTCCGGTGTCGGGGCGTTCTCCTGCGCCTGGACCAAGCTGATCGACATGCCCGCGAGCAGCGATGCCACCTTCACATAATGCCGCATGGTGCCTCTCCCAATTCCGAGGCGACACGACCCGCCGGCCGACTCTGGTCCGCGGGCGAAGCCCCAGGATAGCACATGGGAATTGTGACCACCGTCTTTCGACTCATGGCCAGCACGAAGTGAATGCCTGCTGGACGCCGGATGATTTCGAGGGCGGGCTGGCTGCAATGGCACAGCAGCCCCCCCCTGAGCGCGATCTTGGGCTCGGCGCGGGGCGCGGCGGATTCGACATGCGGTCGTCACCCGCCGCTCACACGGGCGGTCTACCTTGGGAGCCGATGTCGGGTGTCTGCGACCCGGCCAGCCTCCAGGAGCAGCGCGCTCGATGTCGTCCGCTCGCCAATGGTCATCCGCAGGGTCCGCGTCGCCGCCGGGCTCACTGACTGTGTTGTCACCCGAGACCCGCGCCGCGCGACTGCCGTTCCGCGCGCGCCGCGCGGTGGATCGCGTGCGTCTGTGGCGCCGCCTTGAGCGTGATCGCCGCTGGGCTTGGCTGCTGCGCTGCCTCGGGCGGCGAACGACGGGCCCACGCCGCTGAGCCTGCGGGTCCTGCTCGCGCCCTGCGGTCCTGCTCGCGCGACTCCGCGGCCTCGTGCTACTCCGCGGCGCGCTCCGAAGTGGGCTTGAGCGCCACGATCAGCACGCCCATGCCAGCCGCGGCAGCCAGGCCGCTGGCGACCAGCACACCGACCTTGGCGGTGTCGAGCAGGTCGTCTCCCAAGGCCAGGCCCGCGATGAACAGGGCCATGGTGAAGCCGATGCCCGACAGCAGGCTGCCGCCCAGGACGGCCGCCCAGCTGACATTCTCAGGCAGGCTTGCGAGGCCGGTGCGCGTGGCCAGCCATGAGAAGCCCACGATGCCCAGGGGCTTGCCGAGCAGCAGGCCGGCCAAGACGGCCAGGGCCACGGGCTCTCCGATGGCGTCCATGCTCACCGGCACGCCCGCGTTGGCCAGGGCGAACACGGGCATGATGGCGAAGCCCACCCAGGGGTGCAGCGAGGTCTCGATGCGCACCAGCGGGGAGAGGTTCTCGCGGCTGGCGCGCTCCACGCCGCGCGCCAGGGCGTAGTGCGAGACGCTCGCGTCGCCGCTGTCGAGCGCGTCGTCGGCGGCCTTGACGGTGCTGTGCAGCAGCTCGTCGTCCACCCAGCCTCGCACCGGCGTGATCAGGCCCAGGATGACCCCGGCGATGGTGGCGTGCACGCCCGACTCGTGGAACGCGAGCCAGATCAGGATGCCCATCAGCGTGTACACCCCGATGCTGCGGATGCCGGCCTTGGCCATGATCAGCGTGAGCACGATGCCGCCCGCGCCGAGGGCCAGGGCCGTGGTGTCGATGTGCTCGGTGTAGCCCACCGCGATCACCAGGATGGCGCCGATGTCGTCCACGATGGCCAGACTCAGCAGCATGACGCGCAGGCCCGTGGGCACCCGCGACCCCAGCACCGCCATGCAGCCCACCACGAAGGCGATGTCGGTGGCCATGGGGATGCCCCAGCCCGGCTCTCCCGGCTGCCCGCGCTGCAGGGCAAAATAGATGCCCGCCGGCACGAGCATGCCGCCCAAGGCCGCCACGAGCGGGAGCGTAGCCTTGCGCAGCTCGTTCAACTCGCCCAGCACCAGCTCGCGCTTGACCTCGAGCCCGATCACGAAGAAGAACACGGCCATGAGGCCGTCGTTGATCCAGTGCTTGAGCGAGCCATCGAGGGAGAAGCCGCCCAGCGTCAGTCCGACGCGCGTGTCCCAGATACCCAGGAAGCTGTCGGACCAGGGTGAGTTGGCCAGCACCAGCGCCGTGAGCGTCGCCAGCAGCAGCACCACACCGCTCGCGGCCTCCACGTGCAGGAACTGCTGCAGCGGACCGGCGACGCTGTGGACGGGTTCGCGGGGCAGGCGGGGCAAGCGGGGCAGCGGATTGGTGCCGTGAGCGGATGCCATGGGCGGGCTCCCCTTGTCTCGGTGTTCGTGATGGCGAGGCCAGAGTCTGCGCTTGGAG
>Ga0164313_10000416_pt1 | contig 33658 bp, 30 predicted proteins | sample GuaBasSedimGuay4_FD_113735 | JGI IMG/M metagenome (GOLD analysis project Ga0164313, IMG submission 113735) | Subseafloor sediment microbial communities from Guaymas Basin, Gulf of California, Mexico - Guay4, Core 4569-4, 0-3 cm | ecosystem: Environmental > Aquatic > Marine > Hydrothermal vents...
CCATTTTCAAGGATTCGCAAAGCGAATCCAGTAGGAGATTGTGCCGAAGAGATCCTCGGCGAAAACCCTGCCGGCGACCCCAATGCCTCCCTCGAGGATCTATTCGGTGCAAGCTCCTAGCCCTCACTTCACCAGGTTTCGTCACGAGGGCTTGCAACCACCATGGTCGAGGCGGACGGAATCAGTGAGGGTTTGCGCTGGTTTGTTGTGATGCAACCCGATGACTCGTGATTCGTATTGAAACCTGGACTCAAAACGCAAGGAGGATTCTATGTCCCACCCCGCACACGGACATTTTGTCTGGTATGACCTGATGACAACCGACGAGGCTGCGGCCAAGTCGTTTTACAACCAGCTTGTCGGCTGGGGGACGCAGCCATTCGAGGGTAGCGATATGCCTTACACAATGTGGACGGCGGGTAGCGAACCCATCGGCGGGGTCATGAAGCTCCCCAAGGAGGCCAGCGATGCCGGTGCGCCGCCCTACTGGGTTGCCTACGTGGCCGTGACCGATGTCCACGCCACCTGCGATCGGGCGACCAAAACCGGAGGGAAGGTCCTCCACGATCCGACCGATATCGATGGCGCCGGGTGTTTCGCCATCCTTCAGGATCCGCAGGGCGCGGTCTTCGCCATCTACATGTCGGACAATTTCTCCACCGACGATCCCCAACCTGCGGGTCTCGGCAAGATATCGTGGCACGAGCTCGCAACCAGCGACTACGAGGCCGGATACGGTTTCTACAGTGATCTCTTCGGTTGGGAGACCCAGGAGGACATGGATATGGGTGACGGGTGGATCTACCGCATCTACGGTCGTCCTCAGAGCTTTCCCCTCGGTGGGATGTTCACCAAGCCCGAGGAGATGCCCGGTCCGCCCATGTGGCTCTACTATATTTCGGTTCCGAGCGTCGATGAAGCGCTGGTGAAAGTGAAGGAACTCGGCGGCCAAGTGCTCAACGGTCCCATGGAGGTTCCCGGAGGCGACAAGATCGCCCAGTGCATGGACCCGCAGGGGGCCGCTTTCGCCCTGCACTCCAAGGCCTTGGAGAACTGAGCCGCTACCGGCAGATGTTGATCGACCGCCCGGCGTCCGCCGGGCGGTTTTTCTATCGCCTGACCTCGAGGATCTTGTAGCCGCGAGCGTCCGCGAGCTGTCTCAGAGCTCCAATCTCGCCGAGGTCACGTTCCCATGGCAGGGTCCGGTTGGCGACGATGAGTGCCCGTCCACCGCGAACCAGTACGGCGTCGAGCGCACCGAAGATCGCCCGAGCCGGCTGAAGATCCACCGGGACTCCGCTGTGAAATGGCGGGTTGATCAGCGCGAGATCGCATGTGAGCGATGGTGCAGGGTCCCGGGTTGCGTCCCACCAAGAGATCTCTGTTCGATTCTCAAGTCCGAGGTCCGTGGCGCTTTCCTTTGCGCACTTGACCGCTCGATGATCGACATCGGCGAGGAGGGCTCGGGAGTCCGGCCATCGGCGAAGCGCGCTCAGACCGAGGACACCAAGACCGCAACCGGGATCGAAGATCGTTCTTGGCGGATCGAGGTCTTCGAGGTGTTCGAGGAGCAGAGCAGTTCCCGGATCCACGGCGTCGGCCGAGAAGACCCCGGGTCCGGATCGGAGTTCGAAGTGATCGCTGCCGGTGATGACCTGAATAGGAGCGACAACGGGCCGACCCGGTGCGGTTGCGCCTTCGCGACGCCAACACGCCACCCGTGCCCGCGCTCGATTGGCCACGATCTCGGCTGGTTGGTCGAGCTCACCGGCGAGTCGTTTGACCGCTGACTTGACCCCGAGTTCATTGCCTCCTGCCAGCAGGAGCCGCCCACCGGGCGAGAGCCGCGACCACGCCTCGAAAAGACATTCCTCGGTGGCGGCCCGGCCCTTCTGGAGATGGACCACCACCTGTTGATAGGGGCCTTGGGTGCTGTCATCGAACCACCCGTGGGCGGCAAGTTTCGACTCGCGGGCTATGAGGTAGGCGCCGCGGTTCGGCAGGATCGTTACCCCGCCGACGGCGGCCACCGCCTGATGGCCGAAGACCTCGAGGGTCGAGGTCGACTCGAGGACTCCGGGGTCTCCGAGTAGATCGGTGGGGGACGAAGGTGGGCGGGGGGCCATGGGTGAAACGGTAGCAGAGAACGGGAACCGTGACGCCGTCCGAACTCGCGTCCGTGTCAGGAGCCTCGAGCGAACGGGTTCTCGATCACCACGCCATCATGGTCTCGGCCATCTTGAAGGTCTTCGCTGAGCACTTGACGGCATCCCGCGCTCCGCGCGGCCTCGATGATCATCGCGTCCCAGATCGCAACACCGTCTTGACGAGATCTGCGAATCGCTCGTCGGACGAGATCGGGATCGGCGTTGACCACGGGGAACTCGGTGAGGGTATCGATGACGTCTGAAGCCTGGTCTTCGGAAAGCGGTTCGGCCAGACGGCGGGTGAGGACCCACCATGTCTCGAGCAGGACCTGAGTACTGATGATAAGTCGATGACCGCCCTCGAGGATGGAGATGGCGGTGGCTTGCTTTTCGGGATCAGCCTTGTCAAAGGCGTAGACCACGACGTTGGTGTCGAGAAATGTGCTCATTCGGGCTCGTGGACCGATACGGGGGAGAGGCGATCGACGTAGAAATCGTCCCGAGTCCATGTGCGACCGTCGGGGCCGCTCGATGCGGTCGATGTGCGGGCGAGAGCTGCCAGTCGATTGCGGGCCGCGGTCTCGGCGTCCGAGCCGGCATAGCTCTCGAGGAAATCCCGTAGTACCGCATTGACCGAGGTGTCCTGGGTGAGGGCGCGGATCCTCGCACGCTTCAGGATTTCATCGTCAATAGTGATGGTCAGGTTCATGGGTCGTGCTCCACGGAATCAGTGTAGCACGGGTTCGTGCTGCAGCTCGCATGATGACTTCCGTGGTCCATGGGAGAATGACGACGAGTTCATCATGTGCAGATTCAGATTGCTCGCCGTTGTGCTCGCGCTGTTCGAGTTGATCGGGTGTTTTCAAGAGCCGGTGAAACCCGGTCATGGCGGGGCGCCGGACGATTCGGCCAGCGAAACGGTCTCCCCCGAGGACTCTGATGTCGACGGTGCCTGGGGGCTCCCACTGAAGGGTCTCTTCACCTACATGGCCGATGCGGCGGTGTTCGAATCCTGCGCATCGGGACGGCGGCTACCGGTCGCGATGGAAGACGACTACCTCAGCGCGGAACGCGCCTATCTCGAGTCGACGACCGAGCCCGGCGCGCCTCTCCTCGTGACCCTCGTCGGCCACATCGCCCGACGTCCACCCATGGAGGGCAACGATCTCGTCGAGATGCTCGTGATCGATCGCTTCGACTCCACCCATCCGGGCGAGGACTGCGAGTAGGAGGCGACCACGCACTCTCGGGCTGGAGCGCACAATGGAAACGCGGAGACGCAGAGCCGCGGAGTTCACGCGGAGTTTGTGGGTCTTCCAAGAGTGTGTCTAGGAGGCTGCACCGCATAGATTCCGTTGCGCAGCAACGGAATCTATGCGGTGCAGCCTCCTAATGGATTTGCTGCGCAAATCTCGAAAGACGATCCAGGGGTTGGTAAAGAATGGAATAGGGCATGGGACGCAGTCCCTGTCCCTGGGATCTACTCCTCACGACAGATTGCGGTCTCGACGTACGAGAGGATCGACTTTCGGGCGCTGACCGGGGACCAGCACCCGTTTCACACTGCCCCATTTTCAAGGATTCGCAAAGCGAATCCCAGTAGGAGATTGCTCCGAATCGACCCTCGGCGAAAACCCTACCGGCAACCTTACTGCTTCCATCGAGGGTCTATTCGGTGCAAGCTCCTAGGGCGCCCTCAGCACGATGGTCCGGCGGCCGTTGCTGAGCTTCACCCGATCGCGTGTGATGTCCTTGACCCTGAAGCCCTCGATGGTCCCTCCGAGGTGGAGTTCGACGCCGTTGATCTCGGCGAAAGGGTCCTCCTCACGGAAGATCAGATAGCCCAGGCTCAAGCTGACGCCGTTGCCGAGATCGGCCTCGAGGATATAGATCTCCTCGCCGTTCTCCTTGCCCAAGAACCCGGATGCCGGCATCTCGATATGTGGGGATTGAACATCGCCCCCGGCGCTATCACCGCCACTGCTGTTGATTACGGTTTCATCGGGATCGGGATCGGGATCGGGATCGGGAGTGGGATCGGGGTCAACGGCGGCCGGAGACAGCGTCGCTGATTGCTGTCCCTGATCCTGTTCACTGCCACTGCCACTGATGTCGCTACCTTCGGGAACGGGATCGTCAATGACCTGGTCAATCGAGCCCGATTGTGTCGCTTCGATGGTCGGTGCCTCGTCGGTGTCTGCGCCGCCGAGCACCCACCAGACCGCGGCTCCGCCGGCCACGGTCGCGAAAACGGCGATGAGCGCACCGAGGGCGAGACCGAGCCCGAGGTTGGAACGACCGGGGGAGTCGGCGATCTTGGCTGAGAAGAGGATCCCCTTGCGATCGCTTTCGCGTTCGGATGCCTCTTGTCGAGCCTTGCGGAGGGCGTCACCTATGAGACTCACGGTCGCCTCCCGCCGAGTTCCTTGATGGCCCGCCGCACCTGCCAGAAGCCGAGGCGATCGCGCCCCTGGACATAGCCGCAGAGCAGGGTCTTGTCGCAGACGGCGTTGATGAGCCTCGGGACCCCGCGTGAATGGCGGTGGATGGCCCGGCAAGCGGCGCCGGTGAAGCTCGGACGACCGTTGGAACCCGCGACCTGGAGCCGGTGGAGAATATAAGCCTCGATCTCTCTCCGGCGGATGGGGTCGATGTGATACCGGACGGTGATGCGCTGGCTGAGCTGGCGCAGGCTGTCGCCTGCGAGCATGTCTCTGAGCTCGGGTTGGCCGACGAGAACGATCTGCAGGAGCTTGTTGTCGTCGGTCTCGAGATTCGAAAGGAGCCGGACCTGTTCGAGGAGGTCCGGGGTCATGTCCTGGGCCTCGTCGATGAGCAGCACAACTTCGTGATCGGCATTGGCCCGTTCGAGCAGGAATGTGTTCAGCCGATCGGTCAGACGCACCCGATCGTTGCCACGGTCATCGAGAGCGAGCTCGCGCAGGACCGATCGCAGGAGCTGGATCCCGGTCATGACCGGGTTGAGAATCAGGGCAGTGGCGGTGTTCTCGTCGAGTTCCTCGAGGACCGCCCGGCAGATAGTGCTCTTGCCGGCCCCGACCTCTCCGGTGATCTGGATAAAGCCCTTGCGCTGGGTGATCCCGAAGATGATGTGTTCGAAGGCCTCCCGGTGGCAGCGGCTGAAGAACAGATACCGCGGATCCGGGGTGATGTTGAACGGCAGTGCCTTGAGGCCGTAGAAGTCTTCGTACATCTCGGGTCAATGATTGTACTCCCGTTCCCGTTCCCGTTCCCGTTCCCGTGGCACCGGTGCACGCGGCAAAAACCGCTCACCGGGGCGTGCCGGGCTTGACATTGTGCCGGCACCGTCCCCAAACAGGGTTCCGCGTTCCGCACAATGTCATGCCGGGCAACCCTCGCGGCGAGGTGCTCCGGTGCGTCTTTGCCGGTTGGAAGGAGGCCGCCGGCGCTCGATCAGCGTGGTCGCAGTCCCCCCTCTTGCTACCGCGCGACCACGCCGATCGGGTGACGTTGGGCCGCCGGAGGCGGGTCAGAAGGTCGGGGCTCCGGGAGGCCGTGATGGAAGATTCACACAAACTCAGGTTTCGGGTCCTCTGCATCGGGCTTGAGAAAGAGCATGGCGAGGACGATGTAGGCAGCGGCATCGATCAGCCCCCCGAGGGGACCGAGGAAGAAAGTGACGAAACAGATCCCCGCGGCGATGCTCAGCCACGCATAGACCCGGTAGTAGCTGGTGTTCTCGGCTGGAAGATTGAGCAGTCGGGCGCCAACGATGATGCCGAGGATCCCCAGAACGATGGCAATGACCGCGACCGGGATGACCGCCAGAAAGACCAGAGGCGGTTTGTCGAGGACGCCGGTGAGGCCGAAGTACTTCATCGGCATGGTATAGAGCGTCAAGGCGATGACCCCGCTGACGATGACCGTGATGAGTCCGTCGATGGCGTGAAAGCCGTGTCTCTTGTTGAGGAGAGTCCGAAACTGGAGAATCGCGTAAATAGCGGCGATGGTGTAGCAGATCGTGACGACAAAGTAGGGGATCAGAAGAACCATCGCCAACTCGGGTGCGCGGTGTTTGGCGACCTCGGTGGCGATGCTGAGGACGAAGGACGGCAGGATCAGCACCGCGGCCGCGATGGCCATCCAACCGGCGAGGGCGTACTCGTTCTTTGGTTCTCTCATGACGTTTCCTCCATGATCAGACATAGTCGGGCAGATACTCCAGAATGTCTCCGGGCTGGCAGTCGAGTTCACGGCAGATGGCCTCCAGGGTGGAAAAACGAATCCCCTTGACCTTGCCGGTCTTGAGCAACGAAAGATTGGTCACCGAGATCCCGATTCGGTTGGCGAGCTCGGTGAGCGACATCTTGCGGGTCGCGAGCATGACATCGAGTCGGACTTCGATGGCCATCAGATCGTGCCTCGCGGCTGGGTGTTGGGTCTACTCATGGAAACAATATGGAGGCGAGATCATCGTTTGTCAACAAAAATTCGCTGTTTAGCAACTAATTTTTTATGTTTTACGTAAATTCGCATTTCTGGGAACAACAAAAAGATCCCCGGTTTTCACCGGGGATCTTCACGTGTCAGCCTTGAAGGTCGGTCGTCAGTCGTCGTCGCTATCCGACGGCATGAACTGACTGAGATCCATCGTGTGCATCTTGCTTATGGCGCTTCCGAGTAGGACGGGATCGATGCTGCCGACGATGTTGGCCACGACGATTTCTTCGTCACCGGCGTTGACCAATGCCGTGAGGCCCGCAATCGTTCCATCGCCGACATCGATGCTGTAGACATAGATCTTCTCGCCGCCGTCTTCGACGCTGATGATCCGCGCCCAACCCTTGGCTTCGAGCTGGGCCACGGCATCGTCGATGCGCTGGGATACGAGACCGCCGTCGAGGTCTTCGGCGCTGCCGACCTGGACCCGAACCCGGGTCAGGTTGCTCACGAGCTTCCTGAGCTGCGGATCCTGGTCCTGCATGGCGCCGGCGGCGATCTGAAGCGTCGTGCCCTCGAGGTTGATGTCAACCTCGAGAGTGCCGGGATCGAGGATGCCGAGTTCCTCCACCGGGTAGTAGCCGAGGCCTTGAGCCGCAACCGGGATGGCGATGAAAAAGCAGAGCACGACCGCCGGGATGAAGATTCTGGTGAAACGCATCAGGAGTTCCCTTCGTGGGTGGGTTCATACGGCGCCGCATGCGGGCCGTCGGTGGTTTGAAGTGATGCCAGCGGTCCCAGCGAACGGGCGAGACCGCGGAAAGACTGCGGGATGGGTCCATCGTCGATGATCCTGGCCCGAACGATTCGGTTGGCGCGCTCAGAGATCTCACCGATGGTGGCGAGGGCGAAACGGACTTCGGCGACGGCACGGAGGGCATCGGGGTCGGTGGATTCCGTACGATCTTGGACCACTGCAACCGTCCCGATGATTCCGATGACGATGGCGGCCGCAGCGGCGAGCCAACGACGTCGCGTGTTGGTGCGTGAAGCGCTGCTTTCCGCTGGACCTTGGCGACGAATGGCCGCTCGGGCGTTTTCGATCACCCGATCCGGGACATCAAGCTCGGGGAGAGCGCGCAGTGCGGCCAAAGTTCTCAGGGCGTGTTCGAGTTCTTTGGCGCACGCATCGCAATGCTCCAGGTGCCGTTTGATGGCAGCACTCTCGTCGGCGGTGACGTCATCGTCGATGAAGGCCTCCATGCGATGGAGGAGAACATCACAGTGTATGTCTTCAACCATTGGCGACATGGGTGTCGACCTCCTTGAGGGATTCCCTGAGTTTTCGGCGGGCTCGGTGAAGGGTGACCTTGAGGGTACTCATATGCATCTGGAGAATTTCGGCGATTTCCCGATAGGAAAGACCCTGGACTTCGCGAAGGATGACCACGCTTCGCGCCGGTTCGTTCAGGCGGTTCAGAGCTTCGAGAATATGCGTTCCGAGCTGTGATCCCACGGCCCGGCTCTCCGGGCTGGGCTCCGGGCTTGGCGGGTCGGTGTGGAACTCGACATCTCGGCGTATGGGGATGACCTTCGACACGCGCTGGCGGCGTCTGAGAACATCGGTGCAGGCGTTTCGGGTCACCGTGAGCAACCATGCTCCCAGTCGGTCGGGTTCGACCTGGTGACCACGATTCCAGAGTTTGATCAGAACCTCCTGGGTGATGTCTTCGGCTTCACTGGAGTCACCGAGCAGATACGAGGCGAAGGTGTGGACCCTCCTCGAGTGGCGCTGGGCGGCGGCGTCGAAGAAATCACGTGTCATTCATCAAACCAGACGAGTGGGGGAGGGAAAAGGTTACACCCGGGTGGTGCGTTACCAGCCATAGGAAACACTGATGGTCGGCGATTCTGATTCGAAGTGGTTGCTCAGGTGCGATGAGCTGATTGTCCAATGTACCCACCGGTAATGAAGCCCCAGACGCCAATGCCCTGACAGTTCGACCCCGCATCCCAGGACGACGTCGAAGTAGCGATCGCCACCCAGGTCGGATCCATCCGCTTCGGCGAAGACCGAAAACCGACCAGGCGCCAGGCCAAAGTGAAGGTGGGCCACCGGCAGCGCCAGGAGGTCTCGTCCGCTGCCGGTGGGTGATGGGTCTCCCGGTGGTGGATTCTGGACGGCGATTTCGGCGCGGATCGCCAGAACCTCGATCCCGGCACCGGCCTGAAACCGGATGATCCCATCCTCCCTAATCCGATATCGCCAGCGAGCCCTCAGGTCATATCCGAGATACCGGGTGTCGAGGACTACAGTGTCGAATGTGACGCCACCAAAGATGATGGGGTCAGCAAAGTGGTCTTCCTCCCGAACCTCGAACGGAGCCAATCGACCGGAGAGTTCGTGGTGACGGTTGATGCGATGATCGATCTCGAGGTTCGAGGTGACCATGGGGTTGTTTCGCTGACGAAAACGGAAATCCACCAGGTCTTCGCGGTTGCCGGGCGCCATGACGTTGTTGGTGATCACGGTGATCCTGCCGATCTCCCAGGTGTAGCGCCACCGGTTCGACGGGAGTTTGGTCGAGGGGTCGATGTGGCCACGGGCAGCGCCGGTGCGCACGGTCATCCCCACTCCCGCGCCGCTGTCGGTCAGAATCGGGTTGAGCGTGACGCGTTCGCCGAGCGGGTGGACAAAGGTCCACCCGCTCACCAGAGCGATGCTCATCCCGGCGATGACGTCGTCGAGAGAATGGCGTTGTGCCTTCACGCGGCTGAGCCCGGTGTAGGTGGCGAGGACATATGCCGGTACGCCCCATTTCGGCCCAAAACGTCGGTGGATGAAAGATGCGCCGGAGAAGGCGGCCTGGGTGTGAGCCGATGGGAATGAATCATCGTCAGCGGCGGATGGGGTTCTTTTGAAGACCACCTGCTTGAGTCCATAGGTAACCGCCGTGCCGGTGCCGAGTTGGAGTGAGTACTCGACTGCACCGCGACCGTCCGCACTGATCCACGTCATGGCGTACGCCGAGGCGGGCAAGGCGAACTGAAGCACATCGCCGATCTTTTCGACGTCATCCGCGGAGCCCCGGGAGAGTGTGGCGGCGCCTCCAACCGCGAAGACCCCCGTCAGGACCCAACTCGCGGTGGTCATCCCACCCACCAGGTGCTGCCGAGCACGTTTAGCGGAACGCGGATTGGGCGTTGTCGAGATGTGAGGGACCCCGGGATCACCGGTTGCGGCGATCAGGGTTGTCATGGCCGGCGCGGGTTGAGGAAGGTGGATCTGGGACTCGTGCGCCAGGGCGGACTCGATGAGTCCGAGCCTGAAGCTCTCGGAAGCCAGGGCCTGCTGGCAGGGCCAGATCGGCCCCGCCGCCACAATTGCGAGTAGCAGGTTGGCTCGAGATTTCACCAACCCAATCTATCGTGTCGGCGAGGATGCCGGGCACGATGAGCCAGAGCAGACACTTGATCAGGAAGAAGGTGAAACCGGCGGTGATTCCTTTGAGATCGAGCTATAGTCGGGATTCTGGGAGGGGGACGATGCAACCACACCTGAGGTTTCTGGACAACGAGCTTGCGGATCGGATCATTGATGAGGCCAAGATCGTGCTTTCTGAGATCGGGGTCGAGATCCAGGACCCGGGAGCCGCGACGCTGCTGTCCGACCACGGTGCTTCCACCGAGGGGGCGGACGGCCGGGTGCGGATCACCCCCGAAATGGTCGATGGCGCTGTTGATTCTGCGCCATCGACCTTTGGTCTTTTTGATGTTCAGGGAGACCAGACCCACGAGTTTTCGGGCGAGAAGGTTCACTTCACTCCCGCATCGTCGGCGATCCGGATCCTCGATCCTGTCTCTGGGGAAGCCCGCGCGCCGGTCACCGCCGACTACCTGACCTACGCCAAAGTCGTGGCCGGTCTCCCGGGCATCGACGCTCAGAGCACCGCGTTCATCCCGTCCGATGTCCACGAGGCGGTGTCCGACAGCTACCGGCTCTTCCTCAGTCTGCTGACCTGTGAGAAACCCGTCGTCACCGGAACGTTCTCTGCCGAGGCCTTCTCGGTGATGCACGATCTGCTCTGTGCGGTGCGCGGATCGGGCGATGCGCTGAGGCAACATCCGCTGGCAATCTTCACCTGCTGCCCGACCTCGCCTCTGAAGTGGACCCGCGAGGGTTCCGGGAATCTCATGGACTGTGCGCGTGAGGGCATTCCGGTGGAGATTATCCCTGTACCGCTGTCCGGCTTCATGGCGCCCGTCACCATGGTGGGAACCCTGGTGCAGCACACAGCCGAGGTCCTCAGCGGGGTGGTCATCGGCCAACTGGTGCGGCCGGGCACGCCGATGCTCTTTGGCGGGTGCCCTGCGATCTTCGATATCCGTTACGAGTCGGCCCCCATGGGAGCCGCGGAATCCATGATGATTGCCTGTGGCGCCGCCGAGATCGGCCGTCGACTGGGGCTGCCGACCCAGGGATATATCGGGCTCAGCGACGCCAAGAGCCTTGACGCCCAGGCAGGTCTCGAGAGCGCCATGGGTACGACCCTTGCCGCGCTGTCGGTCTTCGACAATGTGTCCGGGCCGGGGATGCTCGATTTCATCAACTGCCACAGCACCACAAAGCTGGTGGTGGACCACGAGATCTGCGCCATGAGCCGGCGCCTGAGGGCCGGGATGACGCCGCGCGACGATTTCCCGAGTCTGCCGCACTTTCGGGAGCTTCTCAGTGAGGGTCATCTGCTGATCGCGGATCACACAATGAGCCACCTGAGGGAAGAGATCGCTTTTCCCGGTCCGGTCATCGACCGCGCCGGGCGACCTCGTTGGCTGGAGGAGGGGAGCGCGTCCCTCGATGATCGGGCCGCGGCCGAGGTCGCGCGGCTCGTCGCCGCCCACGAGCCGAGTCGCTTACCCGAGAGTTCGATCGGTGACCTTGAGGAGCGGATGCTCGCTGCGGCGATCGCCTGCGGTATGGATGGCCTGCCCGATCGGTGTTCGTGAGAAGATCGCCCCATGAAGGTCACCGCCGTCGCCCATCCCAACATCGCCCTGGTCAAGTACTGGGGTAAGGCCGATGTCGAGAACAACCTGCCGGCGGTGGGGTCCATCTCCATCACCCTGGATTCGCTCACGACGACGACACAGGTCGCCTTCGGATCTGGAAACGACCGTGATGAACTGATTCTCGATGGAGCGCCGCCATCCGATCAACGGTCCGAAAGGGTCCGATTCTGCCTTGATCTTTTCCGGAGCATGCGCCCAGATCTGCCGCCGGCGGTCGTTGAGAGCCAGAACTCATTTCCCACCGCAGCGGGATTGGCATCGTCGGCGTCGGGCTTCGCCGCGCTGGTGACAGCGGTCAACGGCGTCTTGAATGAACCCCTCGAGATCCATGAACTGGCAGAAATATCGCGACGTTGCTCGGGTTCCTCGCCACGCTCGCTTTTCGGCGGTTTTGTCGAACTCGCCCTCGATGGTGACGCGACCACCGTTCGGCCGATCCTCGATCGTCATGATTGGCCCCTCGAGGTCGTGATCGCGGTGACATCCAAGTCTGCGAAGAAAGTGGGATCCACCGATGGGATGGAGCTCACACGTAGGACCTCGCCATTCTACAAGTCCTGGATCGAGAGCTCGCCGTACGACCTGGCTCTGGCTCGAGGAGCCATCGCCTCGCGCGATTTCGAGGCCCTGGGCGCGGTGTCTGAGGCGAGCTGTCTGAGCATGCACGCCGTTGCCATGGCCGGGCGTCCCGGTCTGCTGTATTGGAACGGCGCCACCGTCGAGGGACTCCACCGGGTGCGGACCCTTCGCGAGGAGGGTGTGCCGGTCTTCTTCACCATCGATGCCGGACCCCAACTCAAGGCGATCTGCGATCCCGGTGTGTCGGATGTGGTCGCCTCGGCCCTGACCGGGATCCCCGGGGTCATCGAAATCGTTCGCTGTGGGCTCGGTGACGGGGCGCGGGTCGTCGAGGGCTGATGCACATCACCGCCTCAGCGCCGGGCAAACTGGTACTCCTCGGTGAGTACGCGGTGCTTTTCGGGCACCCATCGCTGGTGATGGCCGTCAATCGCCGTGCCCGGGTTGAGGTGGGACCCAGCGACGGCGCGAGTTGGCGGGTGTCCGCTCCAGGATTCTGTGGGGATGATGCAGATTTCGACCTCGATTCGATTCGAGGATTCGCGTGGCGCGCCCCTGACTCTCATGCGGCGCGGCAGTTGGTACTCGTCGAGCGGGTGCTGCACTCGCTCGTGAAGGCAAAACTGCTGGATCCCGACGGTCTGCCCCCCGCTACGATCACCCTGAACACCGACGAGTTCTTTCTTCCCGTTGATGCCGGACGGGCCAAACTCGGGCTGGGTTCGAGTGCAGCGTTGACCGTTACGATCACCGAGGCCGTTCGATCCTGGGACCGCCGAGAGCAACAAAATGCTCCCCTCGATCTCGGTGCGCTCCTCGAACTCCACCGGTCCTTCCAGGGAGGCAGGGGCAGCGGGATCGACCTCGCGGCAAGCCTGCGCGGAGGTGTTACGGAATACCGGCTTGTCGGAGAACGCAAGAGACCTGATGCTCACGGTGGCGAACTGCCGGCTGAGCTCGAAATGGTTCATGTCTGGACCGGGAGATCGGCCTCCACAGCAGATTTTCTCGCCCGGCTCGCGCAGGGGATGCGATCCAATGGCGCCGCCATCGAAGCCGCCCTCGGCGAACTTGGGCGGGTTGCCACGGCCGGGATCAACCACCTCAGGTTGGGCGATACAGGCGGTTTTCTCGATGATGTGGATGATTATTTAGTGGCGATGCAGGAACTCGGACACACCACCGGGATCCCCGTCGTGTCCGAGGAGCACCTGAGGCTTCAAGAGCTTGCCAACGCATCTGGCGTCAGGTACAAGCCCAGCGGCGCCGGTGGGGGAGATGTGGGTCTCGGATTCACCGTCGACCCCAAAGCAGCCGCCGTCTTTGCCTCGCGGGCCAAGAAAGCAGGCTTCACCCCCTTGGACCTCCACATCGACCCCCAAGGAGTCAGGGTCGGCTGTGGACGAGTCGAGTGAACATGGGTGGTCGGTGATTGCTTGAGGCTCAGCTCTTATTTGTAAGGGTCCTTGTTTCATCGCTCCATCGCAATCCGTGTCCAAATAAACGGGGAATCCCATCCCGCCACCACGACGTCCTCAACCTCGAAGCTCACCCTGCGACGAAATTTATAATTCATAATTCATCATTCATCATTCATAATCCTCCCATGTTGACGATCGACGCCATCCACGACCTGATTCTCGATGCAGCAGCGGTGGGAAGAGACGCCCGCCTCGAAGCTCTTCGCATCGGCCACTACTGGTCGGTCGTTCAGACCTCGGTGGGCTCCGGGATGGCCTCGACCCTTCGCAGTGAGAGCCACCTCTACGGCTCCCAACCTGTCGAAGATGCCGGCAATCTCGACCGATACGCTCCCATCGATCTCGCCGATCGCCTGAGATCTCAATCTCCACCGGAGTCGGGTCTCGGACTGGCGGCCGCAAACGCGCTCATCGGTCCCCCCGATGGTCGTCTGACTGAACACAACGCGGCTGCCATCCTCGGTGAGAAGGGGCGCGGCAAGCGGGTGGGCATGATCGGTCACTTCCCCTTCACACAAAGGCTTGCCGAGAGCTGCGGCGAGCTCTGGGTCTTCGAACGGGGCGATGGCAGGCAAGACGAGGACCTCGGCCCCGAGATGCTCGAAGAACTCCTTCCCCAGGCGGATGTCGTCGGGATCACCTCGACAGCCATCGTCAATCGAACCCTGCCGGTGATCCTCGATCTCATCCGGCCCGATGCCTTTGTCCTCATGCTCGGGCCGAGCACGCCATTGACCCCGAGTTTCTTCCGTCTCGGTGTCGACCTCCTCTGCGGAACCATCATCGTCGACCCTGAAGCGGTTCTGAGAGCCGTCGAACAAGGCGCTGTCACTTCGCAGATCACCGGTGTCAGAAGAGTCTGCCTGTGGCCAGAATAGTCGGAAGCCCCACGCCAGTGAGCGAGTGAAAACGCAAAGGCGCAAAGCTGCAAAGGCGCAAAGAAATCGCATGATCAGCTGACCCATCGCACCATAGCAATGAAGGAACGCAATGACGAAACGCTATCGCACGTGCAATTGGCAAGGACATCCCAGTCTGAGTAAGATTGGGTCCTGATGGATGAGAACGAGATCAGTCGAGTCGTTGTCGAGGCGGCAATCGAGGTTCATCGCGAACTCGGTGGTCCTGGATTGCTCGAAAGCGCGTATGAAGAAGCGTTGGCATTCGAACTCAACGATCGAGGTCTAGAGGTATCGCGTCAGTTGACGGTGCCATTGACGTACAAGGGGCGAGATCTCAGAAGCGATCTGAGGTTGGATCTACTCTTGAACGGTAAGGTGATTGTTGAATGCAAGTCTTCGTCGGTTCACAACCCCATCTATGAGGCCCAAACGTTAACCTATCTCAGGTTGCTCAATCTGAAGCTCGGAATGGTGGTGAATTTCGGAAGGACGCGGGTGGCCGATGGAATCAAGAGAGTTGTCAATGGCCTGTGAATCGAGAGTTGCTGGTTTGGCGATGTTGCGTCTTTGCGCCTTTGCGCCATCGCGTTTGGTTTTGTGAATGTGAGTGGAGCCTTTCGGTTTTCAAAGGAACTCGCCGGGTTGGTCTTGGCTGGCGGGGTGGGGGCTCGCTTTGGTGGGCCCAAGGCGTGGGCCCTGCTGCCCGATGGCCGCACCTTCCTCGATGCGTGCGTCGTCGCTCTCCGCGAGGCTGGAGCATTCCCCCTCGTAGCCACTCTCCCGCCTGGCTCGACCGACCCGGAGATCAAGGACCTCGCTGCCCTACCGCTTCCTGAGGAAGGGCTCGATATGTTCGCCTCGGTCAAGATCGGGCTCCGTCGGTTGCTCGCCGTGGAAGGCTGGACCCGTGTGGCCATCCTCCCGGTAGACCACCCGTTGGTGGCTTCGGCGGCCATCTCGGCCATCGCGGCAAGCGACGAGTCGGCCGCCATCCCGAGCTTTCGCGGGAAGCACGGCCACCCGGTGGTCGTTGACCGATTCGTGGCCGAGGCCATCGCTGATGGGAGCCTGCCTGGGCCGACATTGCGCGAGGTGCTCGGTGAAATCGGGACCATCGATGTGCCGGTGGACGACCCCGGCACCATTGCCAACTGCAACACGCCCGATGCCCTCCAACGCGCCCTCCGCAACGCTCGATGACATCGACCTAAGATGAGCGATTCTCTTGCCTCTACAAAATACCGATGCTAGAGTACGCTCCGCGCCAACGTAGCTCAGGGGTAGAGCAAGGCATTCGTAATGCCTAGGTCCTCGGTTCAAATCCGAGCGTTGGCTCCACTTCCCCCATCTCTCGATTCCCTCTGCCGTTTCCATCCGATCCCGGATTCGGTATTCCTTCCCCGTTCTTGTTCAACCGCAGGAAATCATGGTATGAATGGACTGTTCAGCTCGACATGGGAGGGAAAAAGAGGCAGGATCGCGCGGCTCTTTTCTGTCGAACTGATTGAAGGGGCGGTCGAATGAACATCGGTGTCGTCGTCATCATCACGGTAGCGTTGCTTCTGGTCGGTTTTCTCGTCCTTCCTCGGATGGGGGGTTTCGCGTCCAATGAGAAGACGACCATCGAACGTCGAGTGGGCGCCGATCGGAGGAAACGGAAGATCCGCGTTCCGCGGGATCGTCGTCGCCGCGGCCGCCGTCAGGAAGACGTCGCCAAGACATTTGTCGAGGGTCTGACCGACTGATCAGCCTCCGATGCGGGCCCCGGGTTGCCGTGGGGCCGGCTGGGATCGGCGGTGTCGGTCGAAGAAGGCCCAGATCTCATCGGGTGCGCTGATGTCGTGGTTCTTTGGTCCGACGATGAGGCGGTACCACCAGGGTAGGGGATCCGGCCCGGGAACTGCGTGGCCGCCGCCGTCGATGCGATAGAGCACGACCTCGGATCCGGCGGTGCCATTCGGGTAGGTGCAGACCGAGATCGTCGAGCCGTCGTTTGGGTCGGAGTCGGGGAGATCGGAGCAGATCGGATCCTCCACGGTGGCGTTGACGTCGACCCAGAACGCCACCGCCTCGGCGGTGGAACCGACGGTGCCCCGTTCGCACCTCGCATTGGCGACGCATCCGCCATCCCACGGCATCAATGGATCCTCTGTGCCGTTCATGATCAGAATCGGAACAGCCCGGGTGGGATCGACGCACTCGCTGGGATCCGGGAGGTTGGCGATGATCGGCGCCGCTGCCGCCACGAGGTTGGAGGCCTCCATGGCGATGCGGTAGCTCATCATCCCGCCGTTGGAGGGACCTGTGACAAAGACCCGGTCGAGATCGACCGGCCACTGTTGGGTAGCCCAGTCGACCACCGTGCGCAGAAAACCGACATCGTCGGCGCTGCTCGCGGCACTCGGTTCGAGGATGTTGCTCCGGCAGTCGTTCCAGTGGTGAGACGCGGCATTGCCGGGATCCGAACGCCCCTGAGGGACCAGCAGCAACAAATTGTGGTCGTCGGCCAAATTCCTCCATGCCTGCCCATCATCGCCATTCCAGAGCTGATTCGAACTCCCTCCGCCCCCATGGAGCAGCAGCACCACAGGCGTGGGTTCGTTGCCAACACCCATTCCGGCATACCACCCGAAGCCGCGTTCGACCCCATCGTGGTCGATTGTCTCCCAGTTCAGGTCCTGTGCCGTGCCGGGACCGACGGAGAGCACCATCAGTACAGCCGCGATCAGGGTTCTCTTTAAGAGTTTCATATACCTCATCCTATTGGACGTTGGGTCCCAAGCTAAGTTGACAAGTGGAGCCCGAAGCCAACCCGACCCCGGGGTTCCATCGAGCAATCATATCGGCGTTGGCCTGATTTCGCGTACACTCCCGGCATGGCTGCTTCTGATCGATCACTGACCATCGACGGCGTGATGCTCGAGCTTTGTGTCACTCGAAAGAAAGTCAAGAACATCAATGTCCGATTGGTGGGTAAGGAGCTGCGGGTGAGCGCGCCGCGGTGGGTGGCGGACGATGTGTTGGACGAGACGATCGAGGCCCTCGCGCGACGGTTGTTGCGGCGCGAGCGGTCACGGGAGGTCAACGGTGAGCACGATGCCCTCGCGCTGGCGCGGAAGGTGGCTCGGTGTTTTCCGAAACCTCCGGAGATCGTTGAGGCCCGCTTCTCCACCAACCAGAGCTCGCGGTGGGGGAGTTACAGCCTCCGGACCAAGACGGTCCGCCTCAATGCCGCACTGCGCCAGATGCCGTCGTGGGTGCTCGAGGCGGTGGTGGCGCACGAGCTCGCGCATGTGTACCACCCCGATCACTCGCCGCAGTTCTGGGATCTGCTGCGCCGGGTCTGTCCGAGGACCGACCGGGCCCGCGCCTTTCTCGAAGGCGTAAGCTGGCTCGCGACGCGGTGGGAGACCCTGCCGCCCGTGGAGCGGACACAGTTGACCGGGCCGGGAAGATCGGAGTCACTCCAGGAAGAGTGACCTCGCGGCGAGGCGCGTGAATCACAAGATCCTAAGTGAGCGCCTGAGACCCCATTTATTGAGTTATGGCGGAAAGGCGTGCCTGGCACCTTTTTAATCGTAATCGGTCGCTCGTGGGAGCGAATGCCGCCGGTGGAGCGATCACTCCTCGTCGATGGTGCCGGCGTCCTCGACGACTGATTCTTCGGCAGGCGCCGAGTGCCAGCGGAAGTAGTCGAGGTGTTCGAAGTCCACTGGATCCGCCGAGAGCAGCATGACCGCTCGCCTCCCATCGGTGAAAAAGATGTCACCGGTGAGGTTGCCGCGGGGATCATCGATGGAGATCTCGCCGACACCGCCGGCCGCGCCGAAAACACTGAGCGCCTGGGCATAGATAAAATCCTGGGTCAGCGAGGCACGGGTTTCATCCACATCGGGGTCGATGCGGTGGGTTGTCAAGGTGCTGCTCTTCGTGGTCATACGACTGCCGATGTCGCGGCTGATCTGGCCGATAAGAACCGGTAGGCCCTTGTACCTGACCGGGGCCTCCCAGAGGCGAAGGTGGTTGCGGTAATGGATGCTGTTGCGGACTTTCTGTAAGGCGATGTCCTGCGGTCGTCCATAGACATAAAGGTCGCTGATGGGTGCGTAGCGGTATTCGCCCCCGAAGATGCCAAAGACTCCGGTCTTGAGAGCCGATCCAGTGGTCATGGCCTCTGTGGGGCCCCAGCCCTGGCTGAGAAACGCGGGCCACACGGCGTCGGCTTTACCGATAATGATGAGGTTCAGCGGATCACCCGTCTTCGTGCCATCCTTGTTGGTGACAAAGGCCGGTTGTTTCTCGATCCACTCGGCGAGCTCGTTTTCGTCGAGATCGGTGTAATCCTCCTCGGCGTAGATCACGACATCCTCGAGCTTGTGGAAATCCGCCTTGAAGCCGGGAACCTCGATGATGAACTCGAACTTCTCGGACCAGTTCTTACCGATGACCCTCACCGCCATCCAGCGCACGCCCTTGCTCCGGTCTCCAAAGACAAAACCGGATCGGGTTTCTCCGGGCGGCAGTTGGAACGGCATCTGGTTCTCATAGTAGAAGTTTCGTTTGGCCTGGTTGGATTTCTTGGCCCACGTCTTGAGGCTTTTCTGGGCGACCTCGAGAGGGGAGTGGTAGTCGGCGTCGACGCTTCGTGGGAGAAACGCGATTCGCTCGTCGGTCCCGTTGGTAACCTCGACCCAGATGGGTTGGATCTTTTTCTTGTAGAGCTTGGTGTCGAAAACGGCCTTTGTTTCGTCGGCCGAAAGGACCGCGATGGTGACGGTGATGTCGTTCTTGGTCAGGGATTCGGCGCGATCCTTGAAACCGACCTCATCCATGGGTGTCGGATTGAACGAGGCGCAGCCGGTGACGATGGCTGCGAGAAACAGACCCGAGGAAACGGACGCCAGACGTACGACTTTCATCTATGTACCCTCACTCTCAAACTCGGTCGATCGGGCCGAGTGGGCCAAGGTCGATCACGTTTCTCAGGCTCACTCATTGATTCTTCGGCCATTGTGGGGTCACCGGTTGCGGACGTCAATCACACGAGGACGGATCAGGGACAGGCTAAGGTTGGGGTGTGATGGTCAAAATCCTCCTTCGGGTGCTCGGATTGGGTTGGCTTGCGCTCGCCGTGGCGACGGGCGTCGGAGCGCGAGAGCGAGTGGTGGAGTCCGCATCGGATGGCCACGTCCTCGCCGTGGTGCCGTCGGACCCCGCAGCCGGGCTTGGCCCGCCTGTGACTATCCTCCACGACTACGGCTCCGCGGTGCTCGTGAGGTTTTGGGGGCAGATCCCACCGGACCTCGCGAACAGCGTCCATCGGCTGCCGCAGGGCGACACGGTGAGCTATCGGGGATGGAGCGGAGCAGTCGGCGGTCTCGAAAACGAGAGCTGCCCTTCGCAGGGTTGGTTCATCGTCAATCTTGTCGGCCCCATGGACCACCGGTGGCGGGAGGCGTTTGAACGCGCCGGGTTGGAGATCGTCGCACCGGCCTACCCCTACGCCTTGGTGGTCATAGCCGACGCCGAGAGCCTCGAGCGGGCCCTGCAGCTCGAGACCACCGAAGGCGTTCGAGTGATTCGTGGCAGCCGGCGGTTGCCGTTGGATGCGAGGATTCACCGTTCCCTTGCTTCTGCTCTCGCCGGTGACCACTCGGCAGTCGATCTCGAACTGTCTGTCTTCGCCCGAGCCGTGGGAACCGGAGCCTCCAAGGGAGTTGAGTTTCGACGGTCGCCCGTTCATCTGAGTGGGGGTGATTTGCTTCGGTTGCTCGAGGAGCACCCAGAGATCGCGTACGTGGAACCCGTCTTTTCTCCCGAACCGCACAATAACCTAGCAGCCCAGCCGGGGCTGATGTCGGTGGCGCCCATCTGGGACCTGGGTTACAACGGAACTGGTGTCGTTGTTTCTCACAACGACACCGGAGTCGATCTCGAACACCCTGATCTCATCAACGCCGTGGTCGCTTCCTACGGACGGATGGAGTACGCCGACACCGCCCACGGGACCCACACAGTGGGATCCATTGCCGGCCGCGGAGTGTCCCCGGCCCCCAAAAACGTTTCGGGTTGCGGTGATCTCACCCAGGGGCTGCCTGCAGCGGCCGGGATGGCTTGGGGATCGACCATCATTACCAACAACATCTTCGAGGATGGGCACGATTCCGTCGATGCCATGATGGCCTGGGCCGTGGACAACGGCGCCCACCTGAGCAGCAACTCGTGGGGTTTGATCGGTCAGACGGGGCCCGAGGTTGGCTACAGCTCGGCTGCGGTCCAAGCGGATGCCGCCGTGCGGGATGCGGACCCCGAGAGCCCGGGGTTCCAACCCATATCGATCTTCTTTTCTGCCGGCAACACCGGGCCGGCACCGGGCACCATCACCGCGCCGGGGACCGCGAAGAACGTCCTCACCATCGGAGCGGTGGAGAACGACCGCTGCGGAGAGTGGGTTCCTGGGCACCAGATCGGTCCCGATCCCGAGATCGTACTGACCGGATCCGGGAGGGGGCCGTCCCAGGGTCGGCTCAAGCCGGATCTCGTCGCCCCCGGTTCCGATGTCCTGTCCCTGGAGTCGGGTGATCCCTATGCCATCCAGTTCTGGGATCAGGACTGGACCGGATCAGAGCTGGCCCTCAACACCGGGACATCCCAGGCGTGCGCCCTGGCGGCGGGCGCGGGGGCTGTCCTCCACGAGGCCATGTGGCGCAACCGCGGGCGACGACCGAGCCCGGCCCTGCTCAAGGCGGTGCTCATCGCCGCCGCCGATGGTGGGGGCGGGGGAGTGGATTTCGGCCGTGGGTGGGGTCGTCTCGATCTGGAATCTGCGACTCGAGGACCCGTGGAAGGGACGGGCGTTTTCCTCGATCAGGATGAAACCAGCAATCTCGGGACCGGGATGAGCTGGAGCCGTGAGGTCGTGGTCCGATCCTCGGCTTCACCCCTGGCTCTCGCGGTTGTGTGGACCGACCCTCCGGGAGAGGAAGACGCCGAGCACCCGTTGGTCAACGATCTCGATCTCATGGTGACCGCCCCATCGGGCACTGCTTTTCGGGGCAATGTGCTCTCGGGTCGATGGTCGACGCCTGACCCTGGAGCGGATCGGGACTCGGACAACAACGTCGAAGTGATCCGTGTCGAAAACCCCGAGGCGGGATCCTGGCTTGTCCGGGTCGTCGCGGTCGACGTCCCGCGGCATCCGGTGGGCCTCACCGGTCAGGACTTCGCCTTGGCCGTCGTAGGTGATGCGGCGCCGTGCGTCGAGGCGCCACCGCCGCCGGTGGCGGTCCAGGCCGAGAACCTCGGGGCTAACCGGATCCGGGTTTTATGGTCGGCGGTTTCGGGGGCAACGGCGTACGAAATCTCGCGGTCGGAGGTCTCCGGTGGACAACCATACCTACCGCTCGCCACCGTCGAAGCCGGAACGGAATCCTGGGTGGACACCGATGTCTCGGGTGGGAGCGAGTACCACTACGTGGTTCGGGCCTATCGGTCGTGCTGGTCGGAGTACTCGGATGAGGCGTCGGCGGTTTCGACCGGCGAGTGTTTGATGACGCCGGCTTTCTTGGGGCTCTCGTCGGTTGACGACCCGCCCCACGCGGGCTGCTCGCTCGAGCTGAGCTGGGCGCCGGCAGAAGCCAGATGCTCCGGTCTCGTGGGCTACACAATCTACCGCGGCGATGAGCCGGGGTTCGAACCCGGCGCCGGCAACCGTCTGGTGGATTCGTCGACGGACACGCAGTGGCGGGACGAGTCCTTGGAGTCAGGTCGGGACTACTACTACGTGGTCCGGGCCTGGCACGACGGTCAGACGGATGACGATGGAAACACCACCGAGATCGGCGGACGACCGACCGGGCCCGAGGACGTCTTTCTCGAGGACGACGCCGAGAACGGAATCGACGAGTGGCTCCGGGAAACGGGATCCCCAGCCGACACCGGAACCGAGCCCTGGGGAGTCACCGACGACGACGCCTGGGACGGCGAGGCTGCGTTCTTTGTCTCCGACGAGGATCGGGTGAAAGATCAAGTGTTCGAGATGGTCGAGCCCATCTTCCTGCCCGCGGATTCGACGCCGGTTCTGGACTTTGCCCACCGATTCCGGCTGCACAAGGGTCGCGACGGCGGACGCCTCGAGTACTCGACCACCGGTGGCCTCGTCTGGCACGATATTCTCGAGGGGGGTGGGCAGACCGTCCCCGATGATCGGCAGCGGTGGCAGACCGGTGGTTACACCGACACCATCGGTGCTCCCACGAATCCGTTGTTCGGCACCGAAGGTTGGACCGGTGATTCAAGGGGTTGGATTCACTCGAGGGTGGATCTTGCGGACTTTGCCGGTCGATGGTTGCTGCTGCGCTGGCGCTTCGGCTGCGACGACACCCCGGGCGCCGGTTGGGGTTGGTGGCTGGACGGGATCCGACTCGTGGTTGAACACGAGTGCCTCCCGTGTCGGGTCAGCGGCCCGGCGACAAACCTCGTTGCCCGGCCGAGTTTTGATGGCGTGGAACTCGAGTGGGACGCGCAGAGCATTGGCCACCTCTACCGGATTCGCAGATCCGACGGACCCGACGGCCCGTTCCGGGACCTCGCCGGACTCATCGGTGCGCCGGTCACCACCTACCTGGACTCGACCGCGTCGGGAGGCGCCGACTACACCTACGCCATCGAGGTCCGCCACAACGGGTGTTGGACCGATCAGTCGCCGGGAGTGACGGTCACCGCCGGGGGGCCATGCAAGCTCGCGCCGCTGTTCTGGGGGCTTGACGCGGTCATCGACCGGCGCGAACCCGGCTGCGCTCTCGATCTCGAGTGGCGTCCGGGAGCGCCTGGTTGCGCGGGCGCCGGTGTCAGCTATCGAATCTACCGCTCGTCAACAGTCGATCCGGCGCCGGTAAGACTGGTCGCAGATAACGTCGCCGGACCGCGATTCCGCGATCACACCATTGCCGACAGCGTGAGCTACATCTATGGCGTCCGTGCGGTGGATAGCGTGAGTTTGGCCGAGGATGCCAACCCGGTCATCCACTCGGGTTGGACCACGGGTCCGCAGGAGGTCCACTTCAGCGATTCGGTGGAAGGCGATCTCACCGAGTGGTTCACGGCACTCGGGTCTTCGGCCGACTCCGGCACTGAGCCGTGGGTAGTGGACGACGACAACGCCCACAGCGGCAGCCGATCGTGGTTCTGTCGCAATGAACCGCGGATCAAGGACCAGGTCGTCGGGCTCACCCCGGAGTTCGAGATCACTGATCCGACCACCGAACTCGGCTTTCACCACCTCTTCGACCTCGAACCGTTCTGGGACGGGGGGCGGCTCGAGTTCAGTACCGACATCGGGGCGACGTGGCACGACGTGCTCGCGGGCGACGGTGGGGCGATTCCGGCGAATCCGTCACGAATCGTCCGCGGCGCATACACCGGTTTCGTCAGCGTCGGGACGGGGCACCCCTTCGGCGGCGAGAAGGCGTGGACGGGGTTCGTCGACGATTGGTACGAGACGGTCGTCGATCTCGCGGATTTTGTCGGCCTCACCGTGCAGTTCCGCTGGCGGCTCGGTTGCGACCGGAGCGACGCCAGGGTGGGTTGGTGGCTGGATGATGTTGTGCTCCGAACCACGTCATCGTGTCAGACCCTCGAGCTGCCGGAGCCGCGAGAACCCCAGGGTCGATTGCCGTAGTCGCTCTCGGGCAACCGCGATGAGAAAACCATGTCGTGGCGCAGCCGGGTGTTCTATTGCGGGACGGTCCCTCGAGGGTTGGCGAAGCAAACACGTCTTCAAATGTGGCATTCCCTTTGCAAAAGGGATGAGTGAGTTCGCGGGTTGCACCGCGATGGCTCGATCCGGAGGGCGGGGAAGGCCGAACGATGAACCGAACACTGATCGGCGATGTCCAGTTCGAGGACGGCGAGATTGGACTCTCCCAGTGCGTCTGGTGCCGTCACCGCGTCGATGACGGCCGCCGGTGCCGCGCCTTTCCCAAGGGGATCCCGGACGCCATCTTGAAGAATCGCCACGACCACCGCTATCCGTACGACGGTGACTATGGTGTGCGGTATGAACCCGAGGCGGTAGAGATCGAGTTCGTCGATGTGGAGACCGAGAACGAATTCGTTCCCATGAGCGCCGAGTTGGCGGTGGCCCAGGCGTCGACGTCCCGTCCCGAGTCGGAACCCGATGCCGCCGAGATCATCGCCTTCGACATCCCGATCATCGAACTCGATGAGACCGTATCAGGCTGAGATCCCTTGCGGGGTCTCCCCGACGTTTCCGCCGCCCGGTGTTGATTTTCGCTGACCTAGGAGGCTGCACCGCATAGAATCAACGGCGCCTTTCGGGCGCAGCGAAGGCCCATTTTTGTTGGGTTTTCGGCCCGTACAAGGAGTACTGCTCCGAAAACCCGCCTCAATTGGCACTTCGCTGCGTCCGAAATCCATCCGTCATCTATACGGTGCAGCCTCTTAGCCCCCCGCCTCAAGGGGAGACGACGCTGCTGTTCCACATGTCGCGATGGAGCTCCCAGTAGCCCTGGGGCGACCGTTTCCAGATCTGCATGTACTTGCCCTGATCGACGGATGAACCCGTGGAGGTGTCCACCATTTCGAAGCGGCCGGCCTTGTAACCGAGGTCTCCCTCGACGACGGTCTCCACATTCACCAGCTCGACCCGGGTTGTCGAGTCCGTCAACAGACCCTTCCAGTAGAAATAGATGGCGTCGCGACCGATGATGGCCCGCCCGTTGGGTGGCAGAAGGGCGCCGTCGTCAGACGACAGACCGGCTATGGTGACGGCATCGTGGGCGTTGAAGGCATCCATCCACACCGAGGTGGCGGTGGTCAGCACCCGCATATCCGCGGGCTGTTCGGACACATCCTTGAGTTGGAAGGTCAGCACCGAATCCTGTGAGAGTTCCACCAGATCACCGGTGAGATGGACGGAGGCTACGGTGTTTTCGGCGGCGGGAGCGACATCGTCACCGGCGGTGCCAAAGAGATCGGCTGCGGTGGTGGTGGTGCCGACGAGTTGCAGTTGCAGTTGGCCCGCATCGGGCGATTCCCAAGAGCTTTCGGCGCCGACCCGGGCGCTGATGGTCGAGCCGGCCGGGGCGAGGATCTCACCGTCCGGGCCGATGACATCGGCTTCGAGTCGGCCTTTGAGTTCCTGGCCGGCGACGAGGTTGTCGCCGTCGAGCGGCTGCTCGAGCCGGACCTGGATCACGCTGGCGTCTGCGACCTGGAGCTGGTTGGCATCGATGGCCCTTGGGGTGTTCGTCTCGGGCAGCTTCGGATTGACCATGGTCGGCGAAACGGCTTTGGACGTGCCCACTTCGTCGACTGAGTGGGGCTGTTTGTCGATAAAACCGATTTGGCCGGCGGTGGCGCCGGAGGCGCAGTCGATGAGGGTCCAGCCGCCACGGATGTAGGTGGAGCTGCAGTAGGACTCACCGGCGCTGTTGAAGTTGTTGAGGTATGACTGGACGTTCTCGCAGTACTGGCCCTGGCGCGGCATCACCCGGCAGGTCCCGGCAAAACGGAAATTCGAGAAGCAGCAAGGGTCTTTGGGGACCGGTGAAAGGATGATGTCTTGAGCATTAACGGGCGGGGGAGCGATCACGAGTCCCGCGGCCACCGTGATCAGGGCGGCGAGCGAAGCGAGGTGTGCGTGACGGGTGGACATGGAGTGCCTCCAAATCGACCCTCCAGGGCCGATGTTCTTCCTAAGGATACGGTCGAGCCGCATCAAGTGGCAAGCTCACCGCGTTCCTTCAGGAAACAATGACTGGTTGTTTACATTCCACCTGAACTGAGCGATTCTGCCGGATGAGATGTGCCAAGTCCTTGGTGCTCTGGTGTTTGCAAAAAATGCAGGAATACTGGTGGTATGTCGAGGCTTTTTGCAAACGCCCAGAGCGCAAGGGCTTGGTACAGATCGCCGGTGAGAATCGCTCAATTTAGGTTTCATTATGGTTATTGACTGGTGTTCGTCATGGTGGTTGTATTCCTGACAACTCGTTCACAAAGAGGCTGATACAATCGGATTCGTGGCGAGAACGAGCGAGACGGAGGGGTCATGAGAATCCGCGCAGCAGTGCTCTTGTGTTCCGCGTTACTGGTCTGCGCCGCCGCTTGGTCCCAGAACAGACTGAGCGACGTCGCCGGCGCTATCAAGCTGAATCCTGAGGCCATTGTCGAAAAAGAGGGGTTTGTCGATGACCCTAATGCGGCCAAGTTGGAGGATCAGGAACTTCTGGCCGCTACCCTCGACGGGTGCTCCACCATTGCCGACAAGATCGGGGCGTTGGTCGACGAGGCGAGAACGATCGTCCTGTATCGCGGGAACGACGTGTCCACGAGGCTTGGGGCGGCGACCCTCGAACTCGACACCCAGATTCAGGAGATCTATCTGCTGCGGCTCGCCGATGTCTTTGCACAGCCGGTGACGACGGCCCGCGACGCCGCCGACGCCTGTTCCGTGGCCAACGAGAGCATTCGAATCGAACTGGCCCGCCAGGGGGTCGCCTTCACCCAGGCAAAAGAAGAAATTGCGAGATGCCGGAGTGGGCTGGACCAAGCTCGAGCGGAGCTCGCGGCCATCCAGAAGAGTCCGGATGGGAAGGCCGTTGCTGCGACCCCGGAGGCCGAGGAGATCGCCGCTGCTCCCACCGATGACGAGATCATTGCCGAGATCTGCGGGCCAGAGGCCAAGAACGGGCCCGATGCTTTCGACGCGTGCACGAGTCGTCAATACCGCGCGGTGGCGGCTCTCGGGTCTCGGACATGGGAGAACGAGCAGCTCGACGCCGGGGTCTTTGCCGATCTTCGGGCGATCTGTGCAGAATTGCACCCGCGCGACTACGCCCTGAAGAACGAGTGTGAAGTGGAACGGATGACCGCGTTCCGGCTCGAGTCCCAGTAGATCGCCAGATTCACCTTGATCGGCGCCGTCCCGAACCCTTGTCGACGCCGATGATCTCAGCGACCGACTTCCGCAGCGCTTCGTCGGCGATCAGTTCGAGCAAGGCCGGGTTGGTCCGGCACACCCTGGCGAGATGAACGATGGCTTCACCGCGTCGATTCCTCGAGTCCAGCACGCGGCCCTGGGATTCGAGCCGTCGATCCTGATCCGCCAGGGCCAGACCGAGGCCGAACTCGGCCTCTTCGTGCGGCCAAAGGGCCATGGCGTTTCTAAAGGCCGTCTCGGCGCCCATATCGTCGCCCCGAGCGACCCTTGCCTGACCGACCATTCTCCAGAGCCATGGGCGCGCCTGGCTGAGGGCGGGGATCCGCGGCAGGATCTGCGCTTCGACGGCGGCCGCGTGTTGCGTTCGTCGATCGTCGTCGAGTGCCTGTGCGGTCGTCAGCGCGTGGGTGAGACCGCCTCGCCAGAGATTGAGCATCAGACGGTGGAACTGCCAATAGCAGCCCACAGCAACTACGAGCAGGATGCCGGCAACGGCCGCTTTCCTGATCCACGGTCCCGGCTTCAGCACCACCTCGCGACCCCCGGAAAGTACGTGGCCGGCAGCGAGGATGACGGGCACTAGGCCCACCGCGAGGTGGGTGGGGAAGTGGAGCAGGAGGAACGGGATGAAGGCTGCGCCAAAGAGCAAGGGCAGCGGGTCACCCCGCGGCCTGTGGACAAAAGCGATCACCGCGAAGGCGAGGATCCAGAGCAATCCGGGGACACCGAGCTCCGCGACCATCTGAAGCGGGTCGCAGTGGGCAAAACGGAAGTGGGTGGCCAACTCGGCCCGTTTTCCGATGGAATCGGACCGGTCGAGCCAGGAGATCCGGCTCGGATAGTAGGCGTGGGTGAAGTTGGAGGCCCCGGTGCCGGTGAAAGGGTGGGTTCTGACCATCTCACGGGCGGCGGTCCAGCCGTCGCTCCGAGCCGACAGCAGAGAGTACCAGTCGCCCTGCTCGATGCGTTTGACCTGGTGTTTGATCCTCGTGTCGAGACCGGTGGCGAGTCCCGCCGCGATGAGGATCACGGTCGTGACCACGGCGCCGATCCAGAGCCGCCTTGATCGTTGAAGGACAAGCCATGTCCCCCAGACCAGAGCCAGCGCCAGAAACGCCGTCAGGGTTTGGGAAATGATGGCGGCGCCGGAGAGCAGCACGGCAAGCGCCCAGCGGAACCGCGGCCTGTTTGAGCTCCCCGGCGCGGCGAGGACAAGGGGAAGCAGCAGAACCGCGGCCATGGCCAGATCTGCCGGGTTTCCGGTGAGGCCGGTCAGACCGAGTCGGTCGCTCGGTCCCGTCGGACCGAGAGAGAGGACGGCCTGCCCCGCTGCCTGCGCCATCAGCACGATCCCGGAGAACGCCGCACCGATGGCGGCGCCATCGATGAGTCTCAGCCGTTCAGATGGACTCGTAGTCGCGATCCAAAGCGCGGCGGCGACCCAGATGGCGCTCTCGAGAGCTGCTTCGAGCGCCAATCCGGTACTTCCGCTCCAGAAAACCGAAACAGCCTGGAGAAGGGGGAGTGCGACCAGGAGCGTCGCCACCGGAGACCACCGGAGATCGAGACGTCCACGGCGGAGTTGTCCAACGACACTCATTCCGACGACGATCAGAATGACGATGAGGGCCAGGACCGACTTTGGAGTGCGGAAGGGGCTCGCTGCACCCGGCAGAACCGCTATTTCCACCAGCAGAAAGCCGGCGGCCAAGAGCCAGATCCGTTTCCGGATTCCTCCTTGGGCGGGCGGAGACTCGTTTTTGTTCTTGCGTGCCACCGCCGAATCCTACAGGATTCCGGCCGTTGTCGCGATGGTCCCGAGATCACGTCCTGATTTCATATCGCCGCTTGGCTGAGGTAGGATGCATCGAGTTCGCGGCACTGGTCGTCGACACAAGACCAATCCGAAGGAGACACTATGGCGTTTGGACACCCAAAGGGACTCTCCCCTTTGTTTTTTACCGAGATGTGGGAGCGCCTTGGTTTTTACCTGATGCTCGGGATCCTCTATCTCTACATCATCGATACCGAGCGCGGCGGTTTGGGCTTTTCCAACGCCACCGCCGGCGAAATCTACGGCACCTATCTCGCCTTCGTCTACTTCACGCCATTTCTCGGGGGGCTCATCGCTGATCGCTACCTCGGTTTCCGGCGTTCGGTCTTCATTGGTGGAATCATCATGGCGGCCGGGTACTTCGCCCTGGGGGTCCGTAGCCTGCCGACCTTCTATATCGGCCTGATCCTGCTGTGCCTTGGGAACGGCCTTTTCAAACCCAACATCTCGGCGATGGTCGGTAATCTCTATGCACCTGACGATCCGAGACGCGATGCGGGCTTTAACATCTTCTACATGGGCATCAACGTCGGTGCAGCTTTCGCGGCCCTGCTCGCGGCCCCGCTGCGCAATCTGTGGAACTTCAACCTGGCGTTCGCCGCCGCCGGTGTCGGCTTGCTGATCGGTACATCCATCCTGGTGATCAACTGGAAGAAGCTGGCGGTGGCCGATCCTCAGCCGGAGACGAACCCCGACGATGTGACCATGGGGCAGATCATCATGACCATCCTAATGCCGGCCGCAATCTTCGGCGCGGCGGGGTACTTCATCGGAAAGTCCATCCCCTTCGTTGTCAGCACGATCGGCCCGGTAACTTTCGCGTTCATCGTCGGCATGCTGCCGATCATGGCTTACTTCATCATGCTGGTGAAACGCGCCAAACCCGATGAGAAGCCGGGGCTTGCGGCACTCATCCCGGTCTACATCGCCGGCGGCGCCTTCTTCATGGTCCTCCACCTGAGTGGCGGTTTGATGACCGTTTTCGCGGAGAACAACACCGACCGCCAAGCCGAGTGGATCCCAGAGGCAACCAGCTTCTACGCCCAGAAGGCGATGCCGTCGTACTTCGGCAATGCCGGTCCGGAGGTGGCGCGTCCCGACCCGCAGACCCTTGTGATTGTGGACAAGGATGCGGAGTCCCTGTTCGGTGCGCGGATTCTGACCCAATCGCTGGTCGAAACCTTCGAAACCGATCCGTCACAGAATGTGCTGGTGCTCGATCCGTCCGATGTCGCCGAGGAAGAACGCTTCCTGACGTGTGGGGTCTTCCCCGATGAGAACGTGCGCATCACAACTTCGAAGGATGCGCACGGCGTGACCACGACCAGCGTCAAGCTGAATCCTGAGACTGCCTCCTCGTTGCGGGCGGTTGTTCTGGGTCGCTCATTCGGCAGTCAGCAGCTACCGGTGATCCTGGTCTCGCAGGGGACTTTCGACGGCGTGTATGCGATGGCCGACGAGACGACCCCGCAACTCCCGCCGGGGGAATACGTGGGCCTGATAAACGCCGAGATGATCACCGCGCTCCTCAACCCGGTCTTTGTCGTCGTTCTGACGCCGGTTGTTGTGGCCTTCTTCGCCTGGCTGGCCCTCAGGGGGCGGCGGGTTACCACCGCGCGCAAGATCTTCTACGGGATGGTGATCACGATGTTCTCCGTCCTGGTGATGGCCTGGGCAGCGCATGTCGGACAGGACGGCGCAATCAAGACAGCGATGATGTGGCTGGCGGTCTACTATCTCATCATCACCTTCGGCGAGCTCTGCCTGTCGCCGATGGGTCTTTCGCTGGTGACCAAGTTGGCGCCCAAGCGTCTGGTCGGTCTGATGATGGGCGGGTGGTTCCTGGCCACTGCCATCGGCAACAAGCTCTCCGGCTTTATCAGCGGACTCGAGCCCTCCACAGCCATGTTCGTCATCCTCGCCGTGGCCATCGCGGGGGTTGCAGCGTTCCTCTACGCGCTGCTGCCGAGGCTGGACGCAGCGATTGGTAAGTATGGAGCGTAGGATTGCAAAGGTATTAGGTATTAGGTTTTAGGTCTTAGCCCGTCGCAGGTACTCACCGTCGCTGGGAGCATCTGCGATGAACCCAATACCTAATACCTAAGACCTAATACCTGCTGAGCGATGTTCAGCGGCCGCGGAGCTTCTCGACCTTCCGGTGGAGCTTCCATGCGGTGGTGCCTTCCATGGCCTCGATGAGGGACGTCAGCCGTTCGATCTCGGCGTACAAACGGCCGAGATCATTATCCCGTTCGCCGATGGTCGAGCGGAGTGCGGCCTCCTCGTCGAAGAGTCGCCCGGTCTCAGCCTGAAGCTCGGCAATCACCCGCTGATGCTCGGCGATCTCGATCCCGAGTCGCTCGATTTCGCCGGTGAGAGCAACTCGCTCCATGCGGAGAGACTCACGCTCTCCGTTGATGCGGTGGTAGCCGTCGGTCAGTTTGGCGACCGCGAGGCGGTGTTCTTCGGCCTCGCGCGACGCAGCCGTCGCCGCTTCACCCGATTCCACCGCCTCTTTGCGCAGTCCGTCGACGATTCGGGCAAGGACCGCTGGGTTGAGGCGCTGACGGTGGCGCTCGATGATCCTGGCTTTCATCCGTAGGAAGTCTTCATGTTGACGGGGTTTGTCGCCGAGGATGTGGTGGCCGGACCCGCGGAAGTGACGGTACTCGGCAGTGACCCGGGCCAGATGTTGAAACGGAGTCGCCCCTGCGAGGCGGATGAGGAATTCCCAATCCTCAAAGAACTCGAGATCGGGGTCGAAGGCCCCGATCTCATCGAAGAGGGCGCGTTCGATGATCAGGGTGTTGAACGGGATGAAATTGTCGACAAGAAGCAGCTCAGGGTCGAAGTCGCGGCTGTAGGGCAGGCGGCGTTCCACTTCGACCCAACCGTTCTCGCCCCTGAGCTCATAGACTCCTATTGCGGCATCGGTGTACGCCACCCGAACACCTGCGGATGCCACCAGCGTGGATAGGGTCTGGATGTGTTCCGGCTCTATGAGATCGTCGTCATCGAGAAAGCAGATGTAGGCGCCGGTGGCTGCGTCGATTCCGGCGTTGGCGGCAGCCGCCCGTCCCTGGTTGGTGTCCATCTCGACACGAACGACCGGGAGCGAAAAATCAACGGGGACCGACGGTGGTTCACCGCCATCGTTGACGAGAACCACTTCGACGCGCCGGTAGGTGCTCGCCGCGATGCTCGCCAGGGCCTCGGCCAGGAGTTCGGGGCGGTCCTTTGTCCGGACGATGACGCTGACCATCGGTCCGTCCTGGATGTCGATCAGATCGGGGATCCCACCGATCTTCCGGACAAGAACACTGAGGCCGTGGGTTGTGAAATCCGAAGATCGGAGTTCGAAATAGCCTTCGGCAGCGCTCACCTCCGCAGGAAGGGAAAGGGCGCGGTAGTGCCGCATCCCCAGAGCCGCCTCGCGGTAGTTGTGGAGTTCGAGCTGGCTCTCATGCGCGTCGATGGCGGCGGTGACGATCTCGATCCGCGAACTGACATCGAGGAGAAGATTGGGGTAGGCGGGGTGATTGACCTCAAACAGCAGGATCCGGCACCCGGCCATGATTTCGTCGAGTTTGGCGCCTCCGCGGAGCGGAGACAGGGCGCGATGGAGGGCGGCAAATGCCGCACGGTGGTCGGTGGTGATTTCGCACGGTGAGACCGAAAGGATGAGATCGGGTTGGGTCTGAATGATCGCCTTTTGAATCGCCTCGGCGGCGGTGTCCACCTGGGATGCGAGATCACCATCGCGAATCGACAGGGTTTCGAGTTGGGCAATTCCGAGATGATCGAGGCCCCGTTGGGCTTCCACCCGGCGTCGCGCCGCGTACTCCGCGCGGTCTGCGGTGACCTCGGCGCCCCCCGATGAATCGGTGAGATAGACCACCCGGATCTCGGCATCTGTCTCGGAGAGGTTCGCCAGAAGACCACCGCATCCGAAGACCTCGTCGTCATAGTGCGGCGAGAGCACCAGTACGCGTCGCGCGGAGATGGTCGTGGTCTCGATGGGTGGGGCGATGTTGAACTGCATCGTATTGTCGATAGTACACCGACTCCCGCGATCCGATGAGGGAACGCGGGTGAGGTGTCGGGCAGTGTTTCTTGGGAGAGGCTGCCTGCACCGCTCCCCGGCCTTCTGGTCCGCCTGCGGCGACCCGGCGGCCCAGCGTCGCACCATCGGCGTGGTCGCGCGGGGGTGGATTGAAGGACTGCGACCACGCCGATGATGCGCCGACGGCCTGCCTCGTGGC
>Ga0164313_10000417_pt1 | contig 33566 bp, 22 predicted proteins | sample GuaBasSedimGuay4_FD_113735 | JGI IMG/M metagenome (GOLD analysis project Ga0164313, IMG submission 113735) | Subseafloor sediment microbial communities from Guaymas Basin, Gulf of California, Mexico - Guay4, Core 4569-4, 0-3 cm | ecosystem: Environmental > Aquatic > Marine > Hydrothermal vents...
GCTCGACCAGCTGCAAGCGCACGAGCTGGGCGAACACGGCGGCGTAGCCGAGCATGAGCACCAGGAACACCAGCGCCACGCGCCGACGCCTCACCGGGCAAACACCTCGGCGCGCGCGCGCCGCATGCGCCAGGCGGCCAGCAGCGGCGAGGGCAGCAGCAGCAGCGCCCCCAGCAGCAGGCCAGACCCGTCGTTGCTGGGCCCGGACAGAAGGTTCCCGGCGGCCCCGGGCAGGACGCCGGCCACCCAGCTCAGCAGAGCCGCGACGGCCCACCAGCTCAGGGCGATCACGACCGCCGTCGTCAGCAGGGGGCGGCCGCTGCTCCCGGCGGGCCCGACCCGCGCGGCCAGCAGCAGCGCCAGCAAGGCGCACAGCACCTGCCCTCCGGCCGGCTCGGCCAGGACGAAGGCGCGCATCCAGCCCAGCGCCACGGCGGCCCAGGGCAGCTGTCGCACGCGCAAGCACTGGGCGGCCCAGACCGCCGCCGGCACAAACGGATCGGGAGCCGCCGGCCCCAGCCAGGCCGTGCCCAGGGTCAGCAACGGAGCCGACACCAACGCCGCGAGGAAGACGACGTAGATCATCGCCGCAGCAGGGTGACCCCGCGCCTCAGGTCGAGGGCAGGGGGAGAGACACTCAAGCGGCCGTCCGCGGCCATGGCCACGCGGCCGGCGACCAGCCCGCCCCCCGCCAGGGTGCCGGCATACACGGGGCGACCGGGAGCCGCCCGTCGCTCGCCCGGCCACATGTCGACGGCCAGGTCGAGCGGCAGCACCAGGCCCTGGGACACCTCCACCAGCTGGGGTCCGCTGGGCGCGCCACGCGCCACCTCGCAGGCCACCCAGCCCACGCGCCGCACGCGGCCCACCAGGGCGCCGTCCTGCAGCACCACGTCGCCCACGCCCACGCCGTCGCTGGATCCGCGATCGAGCACCAGGCGCTGCTCGCTGCAGGCGCTGCGCAACACGTGAGCCTGCATGCGATAGCGCTCGGGCTGCCAGTTGCTGGGCACCTGTAGCGTGACGTGGCGCACGCGCTCCGGGTCCAGCAGCGGCTCGAGCTGCGCGCGCGTCGTGTGGCGTGGCAGCAGTCCCCCGCCGGGTTGCTCGGCCTGGGGCCGGCGCAGGCGGCCCAACAACAGCGAGGCCGGCACGCCGTCACCGAGCGCGGTCACATCGCGCGTCCTGGCATAGGCCCCGCTGCCCGCGGGCAAGGGCGTGTCCGGACGGGTCAGCTGCGGCCCCTGCGCTCCCGACGAGACCAGGCACCAGATCGGCTCGCGGCCGTCACCCGGCTCGACGGCCGCCGCCACGGGGCGACAGCCCGGCTGCCCCAGCAGGCTCACCCGCGCCGTGCCGTCGTCGCGACGGGCGTCGTCCGAGCCGCTGCGCGCGGGGCGCAGAAAGCCCAGCAACACGCCGCGATGGGTGACGGGCGTCCCGGCGGGCAGCGGGCCCTGACCCGCGGCCAGCACGAGCTGCCCGCGCGGCTCGTCGAAGGACAGCACCGGCAGGGCAGCCAGACGCCAACCGTCCGCAGCGGGCGGCCGCCGCATGACCTCTGCCATCCAGGCCACCCAGGCGGACTGGGCCGCGCTCGCGTTGACACCTGCGTGCGCGCGGGTCGCCGTCGCAGCGTCCGACGGCTGGCCAGATCCGACAACGCGCCCGGCGCCCAGCGCGGGTGCCTGCGGGGCCAGGTCGCGGAAGTCCGGCTGGTCGGGCAGGGCCCAGAGCAACAGCGGCTCGAGGGGCTGGAGCAGGGGCGCGGCCATGAGCTCGGCCTGGCGCACGGGCTCGAGACCGGCCATGGAGGCCAGCGACAAGGCCACCACCAGCCAGATCCTGGTAGCGTTGCGCCCGTGGCCCATGGTGGCAGGCTCCTGTCAGGGCCTCAGGCGGCGGCCTCGTCCATGCTGCTGTCGAGCACGCGGCTGTACAGGTCGAGCTGGTCGAGGAACTCGCCCGTCCCGCGCGCCACGCTGGTGAGCGGGTCTTCGGCCACGCGCACGGGCAGCTGCACCTCCTGCTCGATGATCACGTCGAGCCCGCGCAGCAGCGCGCCGCCACCGGCCAGGGTGATGCCCTGGTGCACGATGTCGGCGGCCAGTTCGGGCGGCGTGTTCTCGAGCGTGGTGCGGATGGCCTGGATGATGTCCATGACCGGCTCCATCAGCGCCTCGCGGATCTCGGTGCTGGTGACGGTGGTACGCCGCGGCAGGCCGATCATGAGGTCGCGACCGGCGACCTCGACCTCGAGTTCCTTCTCGAGCGGCGCGGCCGAGCCGATGCTCATCTTGATGCGCTCGGCGGTCTGATCGCCCACGAGCAAGTTGTAGTTGCGCCGCAGGTGGTTGACGATGGCCTCGTCCATCTCGTCGCCGGCCACGCGGATGGACTCGCTGTGCACCAGGCCAAAGAGCGACATGACGGCCACCTCGGTGGTGCCGCCGCCGATGTCCACGATCATGGAGGCCTGGGGGTCGGCCACGGGCATGCCCGCGCCGATGCCGGCGGCCATGGGCTCGCTCACCAGGTAGACCTTGCGCGCGCCGGCGCGCTCGGCCGAGTTGATCACCGCACGCCGCTCCACCGCCGTGATGCCCGACGGGATGGCGATGACGATGCGCGGCCGCACCATCACGCTGCGGTTGTGCACCTTGCGGATGAAGTACCGCAGCATCTTCTCGGTGATCTCGAAGTCGGCGATGACGCCGTTCTTGAGCGGACGGATGGCCTGGATGTTGCCGGGCGTCTTGCCGAGCATCTCCTTGGCGGTGAGGCCCACGGCGTCGCCCCCCAGCAGCACCTCGTTGGTGCCGCGGCGCACCGCCACCACCGACGGTTCATTGAGCACGATGCCCTCGTTCGGCACGCACACCAGCGTGTTGGCCGTGCCCAGGTCGATACCCATATCGGTGGAGAACTTGCCCACCATCCACTCGAACGCCTTCATGGTTACTCCCCGTGCTGTCCGCCTGGAGGCGGACCTCGGAACGAGCCGTCCGGTTGCCATCTCCACGGCACACGCACCCCGCCCGCCACAGGCCAGATGCCGGATCCGCGCCGCGAGCTCGGATCGACGGGCTCATTGGACCACCGGCCCGGGGTCCGGGCCAGCGTCAAACCCGAAGTGTTGGGGTTGCGGCGCTGCCAGCCCACCATCGGTGGTGTCCACTTGCGGACAGCGCGGCCTCCGAGCGAGCCCTCAAGGCAACGAGCCCGGCCAGCCATGATGGCCACCCGGGCTCGTGTCATGCGGGCGCGGCTCGCGTGAGCCGCAGCGCCGGGACAGGCGGGCTAGAAGAGCCCCTTGCCGTAGCTGGAACCCAGCTCGATCTGGCTCAGGACCAAGGCCACCAGCAGGGCCAGGAAGGTCACGTACACCAGCGCCGTCTCGGTGTTGGTGCCTGCCTTAGGAGCGGCGCCGTCCTGATCTTCGACATCGAGGGTCGAGGCCGCCTTGGCCCGGCCCTTGCCTTTGCCGCGAGCCGCCGGCTTGGTCTTTCCACGCTTGGCCATGGGTGCGTCTCCAGTCAGGAGCGGCTCAGAGCCGCGTGGTGGCGTTGTCGGCGCGGCGGATGCTGCCCTGGGAGGTCCCGGGCAGGATGCGCGCGGTGGAGTGGTTGGGGTGCACCTGGTCGACCATGACGCGGCCCAGGTAACCGTCCTCGGAACGGAAGATCTCGAAGGTGTAGCCCTTCTCGACCTGGTCCGTGGCGCCCTTGTCCAGGATCACGAAGCCGTACTCATCGTCGACCTCGAGCACCAGCGCGTCGATCAACGGCATGGCCATCAGGCTGGCCGGGTTGAAGCCGGCCGACTGGGCCACCGCCACCAGCATCTCGGCCTCGTGGGCGCGAGCCTGAGCGTCGACCAGCTGGTCTTCCTTCTGACCGAGCATGCGCTCCAGACCGACGATGCGGTCCTCGGCCTCGCGACGAGACAGCTCGGCCTGACGCTGCCCTTCGAGCGCGTCGTTGGACTGCACGCGCACCGCGTCCAGGTTGTCGGAGAGCTCGCTGTTGCGCTGCTCCTTGGCGCTGATGTCGCCCTGGACCACGCCAAAGCTGGCGGTCAGCTTGTTGAGGTCCTCACGCAGCTGGTTGTTGTCGTTCTCCTGGCGCTTGCCGCTGCGCTCAGCGTTGTCAGCGCGGACTTCGATGTCCTGCTTGTCCTCTTCGAGGCGCTGCTTCTCGCGCTCGACGGCGCGCAGTTCAGCGTCCTTGTCGGAGAGCTGCTGGACGAAGTCGGCCTGAGCCGTGGCGGCGGCCGTCTGGGCCGCATCGAGGTCAGCCTTGGTCGTCTTGCTGGCTTGCAGCAACGCGCCCATCGACCCCACGACCACCAGTGACAGAACGAGGTTCACGATGACGAACACCTTGCCGATGCTGCTCATGCGATCTCTGCCTGGACGGGAGGCTCGCAGGCCTCGATTTCGGGGACAAGACCGGCCGTCGCGGCGAGGCAACGATCCGGGTGCTGCGGAGCGTAAGGAGGCCCGGAACCAGTGTCAAGCGAGCCCGCGAGGTCCGCTCCTCGGCGCCATGCGCTGGCACCGTTAGCCATGCCAGCCGCGCCGGTGACAGCGCGGGCCCGGGCTGGCCACGTGGGCGTCCGGCCCGCCCGGCCGTCAGCGGGCCTCGACGGGCGAACAGGGCTGCGGTCGGGCAGCCGAGCGGCCGGCGGCGAGGGGCCAGCGCCCGCTCGGCTGACCGGCCCGTCACCAGGCCGGCGTCGAGGGCATGGGAAACAGCGTGGCCAGGCTGCCGGCCGGCGCCTGCCCCTCGCCTCGCTCCAGGTGGGCAAAGGCGTCGGCCCCGGCCATGCAGGTCAGGTCGCCCGAGCCATGCCAGCCCTCGAACTGCAGCTGACCGTCCACCAGGCTCACGGGCACCAGCAGGTCGCGGGCGGCATGCCGACGCATGGCCTGCGCCAAGGGCAGGCGCAACCCGGGCCAGTCCGGCACGGCCTCCCCGCCCAGGGCAGCCAGGGCCGGCGCCACCAGCACGCGCCCGGTCATGAGCGCGGCCACCGGGTTGCCCGGCAGGCAGAACAGCAAGGTCTGGCCGCGGGCGTAGAACAGGGTCGGCTTGCCCGGCTTGACCGCCACGCGATCGAAGATGCGCTCGAAGCCCAGGGCCTCGGCCACCTCGGCCGAGTAGTCGTAGCGCCCCACCGACGAGCCGCCCGTGAGCACCACCACGTCGCCCTGCGCGGCCCGTTCCACACGCTGCTCCAGCACCTGCCGGTCGTCGGGCGCGATGCCCAGGTCGTCCACCTCGGCGCCGCTGGCCGCCAGCAGGGCCGCCAGGGCCGGGCCGTTGCTCTCGCGGATCTGCCCCCGCCGCACCGGCGCGCCCGGCGGCACCAGCTCATCCCCCGACGTGAGCAGGGCCAGACGCGGGCGCCGACGCACCACGACCTCGCCCGCACCGGACGCGATCAAGAGCGAGAGCGAGAGCGGCGTGACCTGCTCGCCGGCCCGGGCCACGACCTGCCCGGCCGCCAGATCCTGCCCGCGCGGGGCCACGTTCTGCCCCGGGCGCACCAGGCGCTGGATGCTCACGCGCGAGCCCGACGCCTCGGTCCACTCCACCTGCACCACAGCGTCGGCGCCGGGCGGCAGGGGCGCCCCGGTCATGATCGACCTGACCGTTCCGGGAGCCAGCGGGCGCTGGCCGTCATCGCCCGCCGCCACCTCCCCATCCACGGGCAGCTCGATGCCCTCATGCAGCTCGGCGGCTCGCACCGCGTAGCCGTCCATCATGACGCGGTCGAAGGGCGGCAGCTCACCATCGGACGTGACGTCCTGCGCCAGACGCCGGCCCGACGCGAGGGCCACGGGCACGGACTCGCTGGCCTCCAGCGGCAGCGCCCGGGCGAGCACCAGCGCGCGGGCCTCCTGGATCGAGATCATCGCTGACGCTCCGGGGGTGCGGTGACGATCCGATGACTACCATATGGGGCGCCTCCCAGGGCACGGGCGGCTCGTATGCTGATCAACCCCGCGCCCCCCAGCGGGCCGCACGGCATCCCCCACCCGTCGACATCCGGCCCATGTCCAGACCGCTGCCCCAGCGCCCCATCCTCCGTCTGCTGCTGGCGTCCGCACTGCTGCTGCCCCCAGCGGGCTGCAGCGACAGCTCGATGGCAGACCTCGACGAGGCCTCGGCGGACGCCCAGAGCGAGGCCGCCGATGAGCCGGCCGCCGACAGCGCAACGAGCAGCACCGACGATACGCCCGCCGCCAACCGCAGCGTCGCGGGCGGGCGCGACGCCGCGCGCGAGACGCTGGTGGTGCTGGCCCCGCTCGCGGTGGGCCCCATTCGCGATGAGGTCGTCGTGTCGTCCAAGGTGGAAGCCCGCACCGTGGTGACCATCTTCCCCAAGCTGTCCAATCTGCCGGTGACCTCGGTGCGCGTGGACGAGGGCGATCACGTCAGCGCGGGGCAGGTGCTGATGACGCTCTACGACACCGAGCTGAGCTTGAGCGAACAGACCGCGAAGGCCCGGCTGGCCGAGACATCCAAAGAGGTGGAGCGCGCGCGACACAAGCTGAAGGAGGCCGAGCACCGCATCTCCAAGGCCGAGCGACAGGCCCAGAAAATGCGCGCGGACCTGGCGCGCTTCGAGGGCCTGGTCGCTGACGGCCTGGTCAACATGCAGGAGGTGGCCGACCTGCGCCTGCAGGCCGAGACCGCGGACGACGACCTGCAGCTGGAGCGCTACGCCCACGAGGATCTGGCGCTGGCGGCGGAGCTGGCGGACATCCGCACCACCCAGGCCCAGATCGACTGGCAGCGTTCCAAGTCCGACCTCAGCCAGGCCACGGTGGTCTCGCCGGTGGACGGGGTCATCGCCTCGCGTGATGTGGACGTGGGCGAGCTCTCCGCCACGGCCAGCGCCGCCTTCCGGGTGGTCGACCTCTCAGAGCCGATACTGAATCTGCGCGTGCCGCAAGACGCCCTGCGGCGCCTGGCCCCGGGACAGCGGGTCGAGGTCTCGTCCGTGACCGACCCCGGCGGCCGCTACGAAGGCACGGTGCGCACGGTCAACCCCGTGCTCGACCAGCTCACGGGCACCGTGCGCGTGATCGTCGACCTGGTGCCGCAGCCCGGCCTCGTGCCGGGACTGTTCTGCGAGGCACGCATCATCACCGCCGCGCGCGACGCGGCCCTGCTGGTGGACAAGCGCGCCGTGCTCTACGACGACGACCAGCCGGTCTTCTTTGCCCTGTCCGAGTCGGGCGACAGCGTCGAGAAGGTGGCCTTTGAGGCCGGCGCCAGCACCACCAAGTCGATCGAGGTCCTGGCACGCACGGACGGCGCGGAGCTGCCCCACGATCTGCAGGTCGTCGTCGTGGGCCAAGAGAGCCTCAAGGACGGCGCGCGGGTCAAGGTGCGGGAGACGGCCTATTGAGCGGCGCGCCCGACGAGGTCCCGCGCAGCGTCTTCCGCCTCACCACCCAGCGCCCGGTGGCGGTGACGATGGTGTTCGTGACGCTGTTCACGTTCGGGTGGATGTCGCTCAACCGCCTGCCGCTCAACCTGCTGCCTGACATCAGCTACCCGCGCGCCACCGTGCGCGCCGAGTACCCCGGCGCCGCGCCCGAGGACGTCGAAGAGCGCGTCACCAAGCGCCTGCACGAGGCGCTCTCCGTGCTGAGTCACCTGGAGTCCATCTCCAGCGTGTCGCGCGCCGAGCTCGTGGACGTGACGCTGGAGTTCACCTGGGGCACCAACCTGGTCAACGCGGTGCTCGACATCCGCGAGCGGCTCGACCGCGCCAACCTGCCGCTGGAAGTGGGCACCCCGCTGATCCTGCGCTACGACCCCACGCTCGACCCCATCATGGTGCTGGCCCTGACCGGCGGCCGCGATCTGGTGGAGCTGCGGCGCCTGGCCGAGGACCGCCTGGCGCCCGCCATGTCCACCATCCAGGGCGTGGCGGCCGTGCGCGTGCGCGGCGGCCTCGAGGACGAGATCCAGGTGCGGCTCAAGCCCGACCGCCTGGCCACCTACGGGCTGCGCCCCAGCGACGTGTCGGCGCGCCTGGCGGCGGAGAACGTCAACCTGGCCAGCGGCACCGTGCTGGAGGGCGACACCGAGTACCTGGTGCGCATCCTCAACGAGTACCTCACGCCCAGCGAGATCTCGCAGACGATCCTGTTCCGTGACGGCGACTCCATCGTGCGTGTGGCCGACGTGGCCGAGGTGCGCCGCACCTACAAGGAGCAGGACGTCATCACGCGCAAGGACGGCGCGCTGAGCGTCGAGCTGCAGGTCTTCAAGGAGGCCGACGCCAACATCGTGGAGCTGGCCCGGCGCGTGCGCGAGCGCCTGCTCGGCAGCGCGGAGCAGCGCGCCTGGGTGGACGGCCTGCGCTCCGGCGCGCGGCCCGACCCCGACCAGGCCATGGCCGAGTTCATCGCCGGCGTCGAGGCCGACCCGCTGCGCGCCGCGGCCATGCAGCGCATCGAGGCGCGCCGGGCGGCGTTCGCGGCCATGAGCAGCATGGGCGGCGGCGGTCGTCGCGGCGGCAGCGGGCACGGCCCCAGCCACCCGTCCGACGAACGCAGCAGCGCCGACGGCGCGGACGGCTCGCAGCAGTCCGACGAGCTGAGCGAGGACGAGCAACTGCTCGAAGCCGAGCTCGAGCAGCAGCAGGCCGAGCTGCTCGCCAGCCTGGTCGAGAAAGACGACGCGTTCGACTATCTGGCCGCGGACCTGCCCTCCGACGTGCTGGTGCACCCGCTCAGCGACCAGTCGCGCTTCATCAAGAGCGCCATCAACGAGGTGCGCAGCGCCGCCCTGTTCGGCGCGGGCCTGGCGGTGCTGGTGTTGTTCCTGTTCCTGGGGCGACTGGGCACCACGCTCATCATCGCGGTGGCCATCCCGGTCTCCGTGATCGTGACCTTTGCCGCCCTCGACTGGAGCGACACCTCGCTCAACGTCATGTCCCTGGGAGGCCTGGCCCTGGGCATCGGCATGGTGGTGGACAACGCCATCGTGGTGCTGGAGTCCATCGCCCGCTGCCGCGAGCGCGGCCTGGGCAAGGCCGCCGCCGCCGTGGCCGGCACGCGCGAGGTGGCCGGCGCGGCCACGGCCAGCACGCTCACCACCATCGCGGTGTTTGCACCCATCATCTTCGTGGAGGGCATCGCGGGGCAGGTCTTCCGCGACCAGGCCCTCACGGTGGTGGCCAGCCTGGCGGTGTCCCTGGTGGTGGCCCTGTTCCTGGTGCCCATGCTGGCCTCGCGCGGCGGCGAGGGCAGCGACGGCCGCTGGCCAGATCTGTTGGCTCCCATACGTGGCGCCGGCCGGGTGCTGCTCGGCCCCCTGATCGCATGGGCATCGCTGCGCTCGGCGCTGGCCCGGCGCGGCACCCGCATGCGCGCGCTGCTGCTGCTGCCGCTGGTGCTCGTGTTCGTGCTGCAGCTGATGTTCGAACTCACGGGCCGCGCGCTCGTGCTGGCCATCGCCCTGGCAGGCACCGCGCTGTCGCTGCTGGTCGGCGCCGCGCTGGGCAGCGTGCTGCTGGTCATGTGGCTGCCGGCCTGGATCTTCCGCCACGTCTACGGCTCGCTCGAGCGGCTCTACGCGCCCTTCGTGGGGCTGGTGCTGCGCTCCCCCGCCGCCATGGGCGTGGTCTTGGCGTCGTCCGCGCTGCTCATGGTCTGGACCTATGGCGCGGTCAACACGCTGGGCAGCGAGATGCTGCCCGAGGTGCACCAGGGCGAGCTCATCGGCCGCATCGCCATGCCCGTGGGCACGCCCTTGGAGACCACCGACGTCGTCGCGGCCATCGCCGAGCGCGCCCTGCGCGACGACCCGCGCGTGGGCTGGGTCTCCACCACCGTCGGCGTGCCGCGCGACGAGGTCAACCAACCCGACGAAGGCGAGCACACCGCGCGCCTCGTGATCGGCCTGGTCAAGGACGCCACGGTGCCCATGGCCGAGCTGGAGGAAGGCGTCATGGCCGACATGCGCCAGGTGCTGGAGCGCGTGCCCGAGCTGCGCGACCAGCGCTTCGAGCGCCCCAGCCTGTTCACCGTGAGCGCTCCCGTGGTCGTCGAGATCCGCGGCGATGACCTGGGCGTTCTGGCCCAGGTGGCGGACGAGGTGGCCGGCACCCTGCGCGGCCTGCCCGGCCTGCGCGACGTGCGCAGCAGCGTGCAGCCCGGAAGCCCCGAGGTCATCCTCAGCTTCGACCGTGACCTACTGTCCCGCTACGACCTGGACACGCGGCGCGTGGCCGACACCGTGTCCGACATGGTGCAGGGCAAGGTGGCCACGCGCTTCAGCGACGAGGAGCTCAAGCTCGACGTGCTGGTGCTGGTCGACAAGCAGGAGCTGCGCTCGCTCGACGACCTGCTCTCGCTGCCCGTGAACCCGCGCGAGGAGGCCTCCGAGCCCCTCTCCAGCCTGGCCCACAGCCGCCTGCGCGAAGGGCCCCGCGAGATCCGCCGCATCTGGGGTCAGCGCGCTGCGGTGGTCTCGGCGTCGCTCGCCGGCTTTGACGTGGGCTCCGCCAGCCAGCGCATCCGCGAGGCCGTCCAGCCCATCGAGCACCGCTACCCGGTGGTGATCAACCTCGGGGGGCAGGGCCAGGAGATGGACGGCGCCCTGACGCAGATGCTCACGGCCCTGGGCCTGGCCGTGTTCCTGGTCTACGTGGTCATGGCCTCGATCTTCGAATCGCTGATCCAGCCGCTGATCATCCTGATCACGGTGCCCCTGGCGCTGGTGGGCGCGGTGGCGGCCCTGTCCCTGCTCGACATCCCGCTATCCGTGGTGGTCTTCATCGGCGCGATCATCCTGGCGGGCATCGTGGTCAACAACGCCATCGTGCTGATCGACGCCATCAACCGCCGCCGCCGCCTCGACGGCCTGGAGCTGCGGGAGGCCGTGCGCGTCGCCTGCGGCATGCGCCTGCGCCCCATCCTCATGACCACCCTGACCACGGTGCTGGGGCTGCTGCCCCTGACCGGACTGCTGCCCGGCAGCGCGGGCGAGGGCGCGGAGCTGCGGGCGCCCATGGCCATCACTGTGGTGGCGGGCCTCTCTGCAGCGACGGGATTGACGCTGCTGGTGATCCCCTGCATGTACGTGATCGTGGAGGGGCTGCTGCTCAAGCTGGGGCAGGGGCGAGCGGTGGCGCAGGGGGAGTCGCGTTAGGGCTGGCGCTGGAGTCAGGCCCCGGGCGTCAGAGTGTGACGAGGACGAGCTCGGGGTTGGAGAGCTGCCACGCGCCGGGGACGCCCACCAAGGCCTGCATGCAAATGCTGAAGCCGGGCGGGATCGCGGGGCCGACGGGCACGGGCAGCCTGTATTCGCCCCACTCGTCGAGCGTGGCGATCAGGGCCACCTCCATGGGCTCGCCCACGTTGAGCAGGCCGGCGCTCGAGGGCAGGCCCGCGCTCACGGGCGGCCCCAGGAGCAGACCGACGCTGACGCCGGGACGGCCGGACAGCCCCAGGTGCAGGGTGGCGCCGCGTCGCACATGGAAGGCAGGGCGCCCGCCGAAGCCAGCCGAGAGGGCCATGGCGTCCAGGCGCAGGGTGGCCTCGCAGCTCGCGGACTGAACGCCGGGGTTCTGCGGCTCAAGGTGCCGCCAGAGCGAGATCTCGTCGGCCACTTCGTCGATGCCCACGATGTCGAGCAGACCGTCGCGGTCGTCGTCCACCAGCGTGGCGCAGGACGACGCCGTGCCGGAGGGCAAGTCCGTGAAGTTCGCAAAGAGGCCATCGCCCTCGTTGGTGAAGACGCGCCAGATGCCGCTGGCGATGCTGGAGGTCACCAGGTCGAGGTCGCCGTCGCCGTCCAGGTCCCCCAGGTCCACGGCGATGGGCCAGAAGCCTGTGGGCAGCACCGGCCCCGCGCTCAGCCCGCCGGCGCCGTCGCCCACCAGCACGCTGGCGGTGTTGGTCCAGGCCTCCACGGAGACCACGTCCACCGCGCCGTCGTTGTGCACGTCGCCCACTGTCAGCATCCACGGCCCCGCGCCGGTGGCGACCGACGACGAGAGCGAGAAGCCACCGCTGCCGTCGTTCAGCAGCAGCGTCACCTCGGCCGAGTCGTGCATGCCCACGAACAGATCGCCCCAGCCGTCGCCGTCCGCGTCGGCCGTGGCCAGCGCCGTCTCGCCCGCGCCGCCACCCTCAAACAACTCGGCCGGCAAGAAGACGCCCGCGCCGTCGTTGCGCAGCAAGCACAGGTCGGACGAGCCGCGATTGGCCGTCACGATGTCGATGTCACCGTCGCCCTCGGCGTCCAGCACCACCAGCCCGCGAGGTGACTCGCCGGCGGCCACGGTCTGAGGCGCCAGAAAGCCGCCGCCCCCATCGCCTCGCATGATCGAGACGCTGTCGCCGTCGATGTTGGCCACCGCCAGATCGATCACGCCATCCCCATCGAAGTCCTGCCCCTCATTGGCGCTGGGAGTGGACCCCGTGGGCAGCCCGTGCAGCGTCGGCCCGGCGTAGCCACCGCAGCCGTCGTTGAGCAGCACGCGCACGTCATTGGCGGTCTCGTTGGGGATCGAGAAGTCGGGCGCGCCGTCGCCGTTCAGGTCGCCGGCGTAGATGCCGTACGACTGCACCAAGCCCTCCCCCGGCAGCCCCGTGCTGAGCACGTCGTGCAACACGAAGCTGCTGGAGAGCGGCGTGCCCGGAGCGCAGAAGAAGCTGCTGGTGAAGCCTCCCACCAGCGCGGCGCCCGAGCGCGAGCGCAGCGCGCTCGAGAGCGACAACGTGAGCTGCTCGCCCGGGGAGCGGGGTCGCGCCGGTTGCAGCAGCAGGCGCCGGCCGCCAGCGAGCAGGCTCAGGGTGCCGTCGCGCACGCCGCTCCAACGCCCGTAGACCCGCACCGCGCCCGGCAGCAGCGTGGCCGGATCGAGCGGCTCACTGAAGCGCACCACGATGGGCGCGACCGTCGAGGCCGCGGTGGCGTGGGGCGCCGGGCTGACGCCCAGGACGCTGAGCGCGACGCCGGCGGGTGCCTCCTGCGCCTGCACCGCCCCCATCAAGAACAGACAGCAGCAGAGGGCAGTGGCGCTGGCAGAGGCGAGATGGCGGCTGGTCATGGCGAGACTCTCAGGGCCTTTCCTGCGACACCCAGGGTACGTGAGAACTGAGCTCCCCGGGGTCTCCGCGCCGACTTCCATGGTCTCGGGCCAAGACGGCCACGCTCCGCCGTTGACCCGCGCCGGAGACGGTCTCTAGACTGCGCGGCCGATGTGGGTCGCTAGCTCAGTTGGTAGAGCGCCTGGTTCGCAATCAGGAGGTCAGGGGTTCGACTCCCCTGCGATCCACCACATTTTGCCTGGCAGGATAGCCATGTCCGGGACGCCCTTCACCGGGCTGGCGGGCGTCCCGGACATGGCTATCTGGATGCCTCTGGCCTTGCCCGATTCCCGGCAGCGCCACGTCAAGGCACGTCTCGCCCCGATACCGAACAGGTACGGGTTCTGCCGTCACCCCGTGCCCTGCGGTCACCCAGGCACGGACGCGCCATTCTGAGATTCCTGCGTATTTGCTGAGCGTGTTCTCACTCTGGTACTTCGAGGCCGGCGCTGGATCCGTGGGGGCTCGCAGCCTCCCACTGTTCGGGATCAGCGGCGGCCAACTCGGAACCATGCCACCCACCGTCGCCTGCAACCCCAACCCGCGAGCAAAGGGCTGCTCCGTAGCTGCCTCCCGTGCTCGTCCAACGAGAGCAAACCCATGCAAGTCCTGACCCGTTTACCTTCCCGGCAGATCCTCTCGCTCGGCTTGGTTCTCGCCGGGTTGATGCCCTCCGCGCTCCAGGCGAAGGGGAGCACCGCGCTCCCGACGCAAGGGAGCATCTCTGCGTGGGGACATGATTCTGCCGGCCAGGTCTCGAATGCCCCGGCAGGCTCGGACTTCATCCAGGTGGCAGGTGGCTTCGAACATTCCGTCGCGCTGCGTGCCAATGGCTCGATCGTGTCGTGGGGCTCGGACTCTCACGGTCAGGTGTCCCAATCCCCTCCCGGACAGATTTACACCCAGGTGGCAGCGGGCTATCGGTGCTCCGTGGCGCTGCGGAAGAACGGTTCGATTGTGGCATGGGGTGGAGAGTCCCCCTCGTTGGTCGTCTCTGACGTCCCGAGTGGCACGAACTTCGTGCAAGTGGCAGCGGGGCGGGGTCACGCGCTCGCGCTGCGCGACGACGGCTCACTCGCATACTGGGGCAATGACTTGTTCGGCCTGGACACGCAGGCCCCAACGGGGTTGGTCCTCACTCAGGTGGCGATTACGGGCCAAACCGCCATGGCACTCAGGCCCGATGGCCGCATCATCGCGTGGGGAGCCAACGTCGGGCAACAGGTCGCGTCCACCCCCTGGGGCCCGGGCTACAGCCATGTCGCCATGGGCTTTGGCACTTCCCTGGCGGTGAATGACAGCGGCATGATCGAATGGTGGGGCGGCAGTCCTCAGTTCTGGACCACTCCGGCCCCAACGGGATCGGACTTCACCCAGGTGGCGGCGGGCCGGACGTCCTTCAAGGCGCTGCGTTACGACGGTTCGATCGCGGCATGGGGGAACGACTCCGCTGGCCAGATCGCAGACACCCCCACAGGCACGGGCTTCACCCAGATCGCAGCGGGTTGGGATCACGCCTTGGCACTGCATGCCGAGCCCCACTGGATCGTGGCGTGGGGCTCCGATTGGCACGGCGAGACCTCGAACACCCCCGGTGGAACGGACTTCTACCAGGTCTCTGCGGGCCCCTCCTACTCCTTGGCGCTGAAGACTGACGGCACGATCGTGGCGTGGGGATCCGACTTCTCTGGGGAGGTTTCGGGGGCGCCAAGTGGATCGGATTTCGCTCAGGTCGCTGCGGGTGACAGCCACGCGCTTGCGCTGCGCCAAGACGGGACAATCGCGTCGTGGGGCGACGACAGTGAGGACCAGGTCACAGACACACCCTCCGAAGATGGGTTCTGTCAGGTGGCAGCGGCCGGGTGGTCGTCCCTGGCGTTGAAGAAAGACGGCACCATCGTCGCGTGGGGAGCCAACTTTGATGGTTTCGTCGCGCAAAAGCCTCATGGAGCGGGCTTCACTCAGGTGGCCGCCAGAGGAGGCACCGGCTTGGCGTTGACGGCAGACGGCTCCATCAGGGCGTGGGGCGACAACTACTACGACCAGGTCTCGGACGCGCCGGGTGAAACGGGCTACGTTCAACTGGCGGTCGGCTACGCGCACGCGCTCGCCCTGCACCAAAGCGGCTCGATCGAGGCGTGGGCCGGCGACGGCTGGGGCGGCGTCGTTGGCACGCCAACCGACTCGGACTACATTCAGGTGACCGCATGCATGACCACTTCGCTGGCGCTGCGGTCCGACGGCTCCATCGTGGCGTGGGGAAACGACAACGGGGTCGTCTCGAACGCGCCAGTCGGAGCGGGCTACGCTCAGATCTCAGCCTACGACGGGCATGTCCTGGCTCTTCGCGGCCCCCACACCACAACAAGCGTCAACGCCGTCTACAGCGTAGTAGGTCCCGGGCTCGGTACGGATTGGTCTTGGAAGATCGAGTTCCCCGACAAGCCTTCTTTGAACAGCGGCGTGCAGATCATCCCCGGGGTCACCGGCACGGCGGCGGACGTCGCGAGCCGCTTCGCCAAGGAGCTCAACTTGCACTTCGATCTCAAGGGGCTCGACACGCCGGACACCACCGTGCTCAGCAACTACCACAAGCTCTGCGGCCCGCCGGCGATACCCCACGACTACCAGGCGATCGTCACCGAATGCCTTGGAGAAGTGCTCATGGAGGTCCGGGCGCTCGACAGCTTCAAGCTGTTCGTGAGCCCGGTCAGCGACCCATACAACCCGACCTGTGAGATCACGTCGAGCATCGCCTGCCAGTTCAACCCCGGCATCTGGGAGATCCCCATGTCGGGTCAGGACTGCAACGAGAACGGCCAGGACGACACGCTCGACATCGCTACGGGCGTCAGCGCGGATGCAAACTCCGACAGCATCCCGGATGCGTGCCAGGGTGGCCCGGTCAACGCCTGGAGCAACCAGGGCTCGGCCCTGGCTGGCGTCGACGGCGCTCCCCTGATGATTGGCACCGGCACCCTGGAACCCGGCAGCAGCAACGCCATCGACCTGAGCCATGCGGCACCGTCAGCGCCGGCTTACCTCTTCTACGGGGTGGCGAGCGCGCCCGTGTCGCTCTGGGGTGGCATGGTCGTGCCCGGCCCGGGCCTGGCCTGGCTGGGACCGTTCCAGACCAGTCCGACGGGCGAACTCGTCTTGACCCACGACGTCCCCACCACGGGCTATCCCAGCGGCGAGAAGATCTGGCTGCAGTGGGCACTCCTGGACGCCGCGGCCATTCACGGCAAGGCCATATCGACCGCGATCGTGGGGCGGGTCCCGTAGCCTGATCCAGCATCACGTGGAGTGGTCGCGCCTGGCCGGCGCGACCACTCCACCCCTGGCGCCGGCGGGATCTCACTCCCTCACCTGGCCAGCGCCCCTGCGCCGCCGGCCGCGGCCAGCACGGCGCCCAGGATCTTGATCCAGCTGCACGGCGCCTTGCCGGCCACGCGCCCGGACTGACCGTTGCCGATCACCGTGTAGGCCTTGCCGTCGAAGGCGATAGACCTGACTTCATTCCGGCAACAGCACGTGCTTGAAGCGCACCGAGAGGGGGCCGCAGGCAGCTCATGGCGCGGGGCATCCCGGCGGGGCATCCCTTCAGAACAGATCCGGCGGCAGCCTGCTCTCGCCCAACCCGAATGCCTCCCCCGAGTGCCTCGAGTCACCAGGTCCGGCTCCATCAAGTGGGCGGAGTGCAGAACATCCCCCGCGTCCGTAACGGGCTCCTATGATGGGCGGCGGCCAGCAGGCCTGCCCTGAACCCCACCTGGATCACGCTCCCATGCGACTTCACACTCCCATGATCCGGTGCTGCTTGCGTGCCGGCACGCTGCTCGCCCTGCTTGTGCTTTGCCCTTCGATCACGGCTCAGAGCGACCACGCCACTCCGCTCGTCGACCAGCTTGAAAGCGAACTCGTCGCCGCCCGGACGCTCGCAGAGAGCCTGCCGGTGCCCGACGCCAAGAAGCTCAAGCTGATCACCAAGTTGATCAAGCAGGCCTCCAAGTCGACGACCACGGCGCGCGCAGACATCGGGCTGCTGAAAAGGCTGGCGAGCAGCATCGAGAAGAAGCTGGGCGATGAGATCGACCTGAACATCGCACTGGAGCTGGCCGTCAACTCCATGCGTGACAGTGTCCTGGAGCGGATCGACGAGGCCAACGCGCACGTCGCGCTGGCCCCGCCAGGCAAGCCCAGTGACAAGGCGCAGAAGAGGATCGACAAGGCGCAGGCCAAGCTCGAGAAGGCCCTGTCCAAGAACTCCCTCAAGGCCATGGCCGCTGCTCTGGGCGGCACCCTGACCGCAGCCGAGAAGGCCGAGGCCGGGGCCAACAGCGCCACCATGACCGGGCCGCTGATCGAGTCGGGACTCTCCGGCTACTACACGGGCAGTTCGAGTGAGGGCGAGTGGGCGGCCGTCTACGTCGCGGGCGACGGAGCCCTGACCATCATGGCCCAGGGAACCGCGCTGTTCGGCGCCATGCTCAACGCCAAGGGCAAGTTCACGGCCAACGTGGATGGCTGCACCGTCAAGGGCAAGATCAACAGCAAGGGGCTCTTTGCGAGCGCCAAGTGCGACGGCGCCGTGAGCTACAAGCTCAAGAGGTCCAACGAGCAAGGGCCGGGCGCGCTCTTCGCCGGAATCTACGAGATGGAGAGCCCCAGCGCGCAACTCGAGACCTTGATCACGCCCGAGGGCAAGGTCTTCTTCAACTACGCCGACGAGGCCGACGAGGACTCCGGCACGGGCTCCATCAACGGCGACGGTGCCTTCTCCGTCAGCAGCGACTATGGCGGCACCGTCACGGGCAACGCGTCACCAGAGAATGGCCAGTTGGTCGGTGAGTACACCCTCCCGAAGCAACCCACCAAGCTCTTCACGCTGCAGCTCGCCACGGGGCAGGCGCCGTCCCCCCTGTCCATCAGCGCCACCCAGGGCAGCCTGGTGGACCGCATCGAGGTGCTGATCGAGGTACCGGACCTGCGCAGCCCCCACGGCTACTCGGAGATTCGCCTGCATCGCAGCTTCACGGATCAATTTGCTGATTCGAGTCCCGTCCCCCAGGTGATCTACAGCGGCGGCACGAACGCTTACATTACAACCCTCGGTGGCGTCGCAGCGAGCACGTACAAGCGCGTGCTCACAAAGGCCCAGCTGTTCCTCATCAGCACCCAGATCAAGGCTCCACGCTTCTATTTCTGGGCGACCATCATCACTCAAGATGGCGAGGGGCCAGCGCTCGGCCCGGTGAGCGGTTGGGCATCCAACCGGGACACCGTCCCCGCGATCTACCTGCCCCACCCCGAACCCGACGGCGCAACCTACCGGCAGCAGGTCAAGTCGGGCACGCCCGTGGGCTCGGGCCTGCTCAGGGCGCGGGGCAACCTGCCCGGGGTCTTCAGCTACGTGCCTCCCGCTGGCACCGTGCTCCCTGACGGTCCCGACCAGGACATCGAGGTGAGCTTCACGCCCGCGGTGATGGGCTACTCCCCGACCACCCAGACGTTCCAGGTCACCATCGGCGCTTGAGCGGCGCTTGAACAGGAACGCTCAGAGCGAACCGCGCAGCTCCGCCTAACTGAACGGCTCGCCCTGCTTGCCCGAACTGGGGTGGCCCCCTTTGGGTGAACTGAGGCACTGCCAAGAACGGCCATTCTGGACCTGATTAGCCGAACTGTGAGTGGCCTTCTTACCCCGAGCCATGACAAGGGATCGAGTCCCTTCGCCCTCGCCCGTCTCTTGCTCCCGGGCCGAGGCCCGGTCGAGGCGATCAGCGCGCAGCGATCCATCGGATAGCATGTGTCTCCAGCCTGCAACCGGAGGAGAAGACGAATGCGGTATCGCTCGTTGCCGTGGATCATTGCACTGGGCTTGGTGACCGCGCCGCCGCTGCTGGCGCAGGCGGAGGGCCCAAGCGTGGACCCCAAGGGTCGCTTCGCCGTGTTTCTCGGCGATGCGGACACAGACGGGGTTCGGGAACTCTACCGCAGCGACCTGAAGTCGGGTCAGATGCTCAAGCTGAACGGCCCCATCGCGGCCGGCGGGAGGGTCGAGTCCTACCTCGTGGATTCGAAGGGTCGCAACGTCGTGTACTACGCCGATCAGGACTCCCCCGGCAGCGCCGAACTGTACCGCAGCCTCCTGAAGACGGGCCAGCGAGTGAAGCTGAGCGGCACGTTGCTCTCCTTTTCCAGCGCCGGCACTTATGCCATCGATCCCAGGAGCCGCTACGTCGTCTATCGCTCCGACCAGGCCGTCACCGGGGTCAACGATCTCTACCGCAGCGACCTGAACACGGGCGAGCAGCTGAAGCTCAACGGCCCGCTGGTGCCCGGTGGCGATGTGTTTAACGGCCCCAAGTTGGGGCCCAAGGGCCGTTACGTCGTGTACCGAGCAGACCAGGACTTCGACGGGGTCCTCGAGCTGTACCGCAGCGACCTGAAGACCGGCGCGCAGCTGAAGCTGAACGGACCGATCGTCCCCGGCGGAAACGTCGTCGGCTTCACGATCGGCCCCAAGGGCCGCAACGTCGTCTACCGAGCTGACCAGGAGACCGACCAGGTGTTCGAACTCTACGTGAGCAACCTGAAGACGGGCGCCTCGATGAAAGTGAGCCCGCCGCTGGCTGACGGCTCGATCGTCTACTCCGATGCCATCGTGGACCCGAGGGGACGCTACGCCATCTACCTCGTCCAGGAGAACAACCCGCCCGTCGAGGAGCTCTACCGCAGCGACCTGGTGTCTGGCGCGATGTTGAAGCTGAGCGGAGACATGGTCGCCGGAGGGAGCGTGTTCGTCACGAGCCCCCAGGTGAACGCCAAGGGTCGCTATGTGACCTACATCGCCGATCAGGACACTGACGGTGTGCAAGAACTCTATCGGAGCGACCTCATCACCGGCCACAACCGGAGGCTGAGCGGCCCCATGGTCACCAGTGGAGATGTCTCCGTCTCCGCCGTCTTCCTGGATCCGAAGGGCCGCTACGCCATCTACCGCGCCGACCAGGTTGTTGACCAGCTCTTCGAACTCTTCCGGAGTGACATCAAGACGGGCAACGTGCTGAAGCTGAGTGCGAATTCCACCTTCGGGGGTGACGTGCTGATCTCCGGGATCAAAGTGGATGCCAAAGGCCGCTACGCCGTGTACGTCGCTGACCACAACCTCAACGGCGTCAATGAGCTCTTCGCGAGCCATCTGAAAACAGGCGCGGTCAAGCGGCTGAACGAGCCGCTGCCTTTCGGTGCTGGCACGGGGTTCTTCCACTTCCTGCTGGACCCCAAAGGCCGCCACGCCGTCTACAGCATGGATCAGGACACCCAAGGTCTGTTCGAGCTCTATCGCAGCGACCTGAAGAAGGCCAAGGTCGTGAAGCTGAGCGCCCCCCTGGTCACGAACGGCACCATCTCCAGCGTCCAACTCGTCATCGACCCCAAGGGCCGCTACGCCGTGTACCCGGCCGATCAGGACACGGACGAGGTGCGCGAGCTCTACCGCAGCCTGCTCACGAACGGCTCGAACAAGAAGCTCAACGACCCGCTCGTGAAGGGCGGAGACATCTCCCTCAACTGAGGTCGCTGGGGAGCGACGCGGGATGCGGGACGGCGATGCGAGCCGGAGCCCCGCGTGGCGGAGGCATTCGCCAACCCCAGGCTCTACCGCAACCTAGGCGACGGAAGCTTCGAGGACCGCGCCGATGAGGCCGGGCTGACCGTCGAGGAGGTCTGGTTCGGCTTCGTGTTCGAGGACTTCGACAACGACGGACTGCTCGACGCGTTCCGGACGTGCTCGTGGGCGACTCCTTTCTCTCCGGCAAGAAGGGCGCGGTCTACGTCTACTCGCTCGACTCGGTCCTGGACGCTCTGCCCGCCCTGCAGCTCCAGAGCCACATAGGGCTGGTCCCGGGCGCGGCGCTGGGCCGCTCGGTGGCGGCCTGCGGCGACGTGGACGGCGACCTCTCCGCCGACTTCGTCGTGGGCAGCAACCACGAAGGCAGCGGCGGCGGCGTGGGCGAGGTCGACGTGTTCAGCGGCGCGACCGGCGCCAACCTACTGCACGTCGACGGGCCGCCCCCCGGCCCGTTCGGCACGCGCTTCGGCCACGCCGTCGCCGGTCCGGGTGACGTCAACGGTGACGGCGCAGCGGACATCGTGGTGGGCGACACGTCGCTGGCCCAGGTGCACGTCCTCCGCACCGGTGGGCCGTGGGAGAACCTTGGCCAGGGGCTGGCCGGCACGCCGGGGTGCCGCTGTGGTTCCAGGCCTGGATCAGCGACGCCGGCTCGCCGAGGGGCTACGCCGCCAGCAACGGGCTGCAGGGCACAACCGACTGAGCGCGGTCACCCGCCTCGGGCGGCGCCCTTCGCTGCCCCTTCACGGAGGGGTGCGGGCCGAATCCCGGCTCGTGCCCCTTCTCATCAGCCGCAAGTCGAGCTTCTCGAACAGCAGCTCCCGCACGCGTTCGCTCGAGACGCGCAGCCCGGTCACCGCGCCGGACGCGTCCCGCTCCGCGCGCACCTGCTCGAAGTCACGCGACGTCCCCCGGAACCGATCGAGGCTGCGGGGCAGCAGCTCGAAGCCGACGTGCCGCGGGTGCCGCGCGAGCAGCCGCCCGTTCTCGAGGGTCAGGCTGTAGCGCGTCTGGAGCTCGGGGCTCTCGTACGTGCCAACGAGCTCGCAGAGGTCGGCCGCCGGCGGCTCCCAGGGATGGACGTAGGAGTCGGCGCGGCCGTTCCGGACCCAGCGCAGGCGCCCGGGCGACCCGCCGCCAGCCCGGCGCACCAGCACCCACTCGTCCGCCACGTCCTCCATGAGCAGTTCGCCGTCTTCCCGCAGTGCCAGCGGGCTGGAGCCGCGGCCGTCCCGCTCGTAGACCAGCCTGCCCTCCCGCAACGCGATGCTCCTGCGGGCATCGGCCGCCGGGATGTAGTACTCCCCCACCCACGCCTGCAGCGCCTCGGCCGACGCATCGACCACGGCGTCGCCGGGACTTGGCGCCGCCGGCGCGGCCTCGTCGAGCAGGTCCCCGTCGAGCAGCAGCTCCGCCAGCTGCATGCCGACCCCCTCGGTGTCGAAGTCGGACAGGTTGGCCAGCACCGCCACGCCCACTCGCTGGTCGGGGAAGTAGCCGACGTAGGCGCGGAAACCCGCGTCCCCGCCGCGGTGGCCGACGCGCCGGAGGCCGCGGTAGCGCTCGACGAACAGCCCGGACGCGTAGTCGAGCAGCGTCCCGTCGTCGAGCACCGCCGGGGCGCACTGCTCCTCGAAGGCCTCGGGACCTCCCAGCTCATGGGTCCCGAAGTGCACCAGCCAACGACCCAGGTCCTCCGCCGTGGTGAACAGGCTCGTCGCGCCGAAGTTGGAGAAGCTGAGCACGGCCTTCTTGAAGCCCCCCTCGCCCTGACGGCGGTAGGAGTACGCCCGCCCCGGGATGAGCTGCTCGTGGTCGATATGCACGTGGGTGTCGCCCATCCCCAGCGGCGTGAAGACCTCCGCCTCCATCCACTGGGCGAAGGACCGCTCCGTCGACGCGGAGATGACCTCCGCCAGCAGCGTGTAGCCGGTGTTGCAGTAGGTGAACTCACTGCCGGGCGCAAAGTTCAGCTCTCGCTGCCGCCGCACCAGGGTCAGGACCTGCTGCTGGGTGATGACGTCGTCGAAGCGCCAGCCGGCCATGTGCAGCAAGGTCCACTGGTCGCGCAGGCCGCTGGTGTGATGCATGAGCTGGCGTAGGGTGATGGGCCGTCCGAAATCCGGGACCCAGGGCAGGTGCGCGCGCACGTCGTCATCGAGCGAGAGTTCGCCGCGCTCTGCGAGCAGCACCAGCCCGAACGCGGTGAACTGCTTGGAGACCGACGCCACGTGGAACGGCGTCCTCGGCGTGATGGGCTGCCCGTACTCAAGCTGCGCCGAGCCGTAACCGCGAGCCAGGACGAGCCGACCGTCCTGCACCAGCGCGATGGCCGCGCCGGGTGAGTCGGGCCGATCGTAGGCCGCCATGAGGGCGTCCGCCCGCTCGCCCAGGTCAGCGTCGACCGAGCCGTCGCGCGCCGGCTGGGCCCGGGCGCCGGGCTGACAGAGCGCGACGCAACCGAACAGCAGCGCCAGCGGGGCGCCCCGCCGGCCTCGCCGCAGCCAACCGCGCGCTCCCCACCACACCAGCCCCACGCCCGTGAGCGCGACGAAGCTCGGCCGGTCGACGTGGCGCCCCGCGAGGATCCCGAGACCCAGGGCGGACCCGGCGTGGTGCTGGGGCATGGGCATGGCGCCGAGGATCGCACGCTGCTCGGCGATCCCGAAGCGAGACCCGAGGAGGCACCTGGCGCGCCTCTCCCGATGCCTGCACCCGGCGCATCCATCCGGACTCGAGCACCCTCTCTCGCACAATTGGGGTTAGCCTATAAAGCGATCGCATGCTCCGCTGAAGGATGCCTAGCTGCTCGCGCTCACGGCGCAGGCCTCGGCCATCTGGCGGAGGGCCTCAAACAATAGGCTCCCCATGAAGATGCTCTCCCTCCTCCCCGTCGCGCTGGGCATGCTCGCCCTGAGCGCGCTCCCGACCCACGGCCAGACGGCCGCTGACTCCGCGCCGGCCGTCGGCACCCAGGACCTCGGCGCCTGGGACGGCCCGCTCCCCCGCTGGCGCGAGGGTGGCTCCCCGCCCGACGACCCCACCCGGTCCATGTTCCCGTACGCGCTGCAGTCCACGCCCGCGTCGAGCTGGGCCAACGCGCCCAGCTCTGGATTCATGGCCTCGCCCCCGGAGTACACCCCCTGCGACGGCGTGGTCTTCCGCTGGGGCTCAGGCTGGAACAGCGTCGTCAACCAGTGCGTCGCCAGGCTCACGGGCGATCCGAGCCACGACGAGCAGGCCTGGGTGGTCGTGTCCAGCACCGAGCAGCAGGTCAACGCGGAATCGGCCTTCCTGGCCGCCGGAGCTGACCTATCCAAGGTGAACTTCTCGATCGAGCCCAGCGACTCGATCTGGCTGCGTGACTACGGCCCGCACTTCGTCTGGCAGTCGGGCGCGCTGACCATCGCCGACAGCCACTACTACCCGTCGCGCCCGAACGACAACTTCATCCCCACGCGGCTGGCCGAGGGCTCGTTCTCCGTCCCGCCATACGCCATGCCGCTGTACTACTCGGGCGGCAACTTCCAGCCGGGCCCCTCGCGCAGCGGCTTCGTGACCTCGCTGATCAACCAGGACAATCCCACCCTCGCGAACGCCGAGATCGAGGCGCTCTACCAGGCCTACCAGGGCATCGACACGCTGCACATCTTCCCGCGCCTGCCCGGCTCGGTGGATGGAACCGGCCACATCGACATGTGGATGTACCTGGTGGATGAGGACACCGTGGTCATCTCGGAGTTCCAGCCGGGCTCGAACCAGACGGCGATCGACATCACCACCAACGCGGTCCCCTACATGGAGGCCCTGGGCTTCGAGGTGATCCGCACGCCGGCCTGGAACGCGGGCTCGACGCATTACACGTACGCCAACGCCTTCCGCGTGAACGACCGCATCTTCGTGCCCATCTACGGCCCAGGGAACTCCGACTACCTGGACGACGACAACGCGGCGCTCCAGGCCTGGCGACAGGCCGCGGGCTCGGGCGTCGAGATCGTCGCCATCAACTGCTACTCGATCATCCCGGCGTCGGGCGCCATCCACTGCATCATGATGCAGGTGCCCCGCTACACCGACGCCGCCCCGGCGGCGCACGTGGTGTCCATGGACGGTGACGAGGTCGTGTGCAGCGGCACGCTCCAGGAGCTGCGCTGGACGGCCACCGACGACTTGGCCGTGGAGCGCGTCGACGTGGCGCTCTCCATCGACGGAGGCAGCAACTACGACTACCCGGTCGCCACCGGCATCCCCGACGACGGCCGGTTGAGCTGGCTCGTGCCCGACGTGGTCACGACCGACGCCATGCTGAGGGTCACGGCCCACGACGGCGACGGGAACGCCACCACCGCCTCCAGCGAGACCGCGCTCGAGATCACCCAGGCGCCTGTGGCCAGCTATGACTTCTCGAGCGGCGCAGGCGTCGACCGTTGGGCCTGGGGCGACCGCTCCAGCAACTGGGCGGCCGTCTCGGGGCAGCGCTACCCGGCGGCCGTGGCCAACGAGCTGACCGCGGGGCAGTACGCCAAGCTGGCCGCCTCCGACGCCACCGGCGGCGACGGCGACGCCAACCGCCACAAGTCCGCGACCCCCGGCGGCTCCGCCGAGTCGACCCACGTGTTCGACTTCGTGCTCTCCGAGAGCGTCCCGCTCATGCGCGACGTGGCCATCACCTGGGAGGGCTACGGCGACCAGTGCATCCCCATGGAGCTGTACGTCTGGGATCTGGTCGCGGGCGACTGGGGCGACGGCCGGGGCCACGTCGGCCAGGATCAGCAGGCGGCCAACTGGGCCGGGAACCGCGATGAGCCCGTGACCACGCACCTGCAGGGCGACCTCAGTCGTTACGTCGACGGCGCCGGGCACCTCACGTTCATGCTCTACTCGGAGCGCGGCGGCCAGGAGACCTTCCACGACTACGTGTCGGTGTCGGTGCTCTGGGATGCCTCGGCCTGGGGCTCGTGGGTCGACGCTGGTCAGCACCTCGACGGTGAGTTCGGGCCGCCGCAGCTCGCCGGCCACGGCAGCCTGATCGGCCTGGACAGCGTGCAGCTGCGCAGCGTGAACGCGGCACCCGGCGTCCCGGCGGCCCTGATCCTGGGTGCCTCCGTGATCAACCTGCCGTTCAAGGGTGGCGTCATGGTGCCCCTGCCCGACGTGCTGCTCGACGGCCTCGTCACCGACGGGGAGGGACAGCTCACGCTGTCCACGGTCTGGCCCGCCGGCATCGGCTCCGGCCTGACCCTGCACATGCAGGCATGGTTCGCTGATCCCGCCGGACCGCACGGCTTCACCGCCAGCAACGCGGTGGCGGCCACCACGCCCTGACGGCACCCAGGCCCGGCGAGTCCGGGCAGACGCAACGGCCGCCCGTGTCTCCACCGGAGGCGCGGGCGGCCTGTTTCCCGGGCAGCTCGTGCTCTCAGATGCCCCCGCCGTGGGAGAGCTCGTCCCAGCGCGGACGGGCCTGGGTCACGCGGCCGCCGGGGCGGACGTCACGGGTGACCCAGACGTTGCCGCCGATGACGGCCCCGTCGCCGACGGTGATGCGGCCCAGGATGCTCGCCTGAGCAGGTGGCGGCGCTCCACGGTCATGGTGTCCGGCATGACCAGCACCACGTCATAGCCCTTCACGGCGCCCACGAAGGCCAGGCCGATGCCCGTGTTGCCGCTGGTGGCCTCCACGATGGTCATGCCCGGGCACAGGTCGCCCCGGCGTTCGGCGTCCTCGATCATGGCCAGGGCGATGCGATCCTTGACGCTGGAGAACGGGTTGAAGGACTCGAGCTTCACGAGCACCTCCGCCGGAAAACACGTCGCGCGGTCGTGAGGGCGCCCTCAGCGGGGCGCCCCCGAGCTACGGGATGTCCACGCTGAGTGCGTTGGTCACGCTGAACCCGCTGGGTGTGCCCGGGTCGGCCAGGATGGTCTGCAGTGTGAGCTGACCGCTGGGCACGCCGGCAGGCCAGGTCGTCGTCAGCTGCCAGGTCCCCGCGCCCGGCCCCGTGCCGTCCAGCCCCAGCAGCAGCGAGAGGGGCAGCAGCGGCAGGATCGCCAGGTCGAGGCCGGGCTTGAACGGCACCACGCCCGTGCCCCCGCCGAACAGCAGCAGCCCCGGCTCCCCGCCGACGCCGTTGGTGATCGCGATCGAGACGTCCTCGCCGGCGACGGGGCAACCCTGACCCCACAGCCCGGGGACGAAGTCGTCGCTGCCGACCGACGCCGACGCGAAGACGGCGAACCCCCCGGCGCACTCCGGCACGAGCACGTAGGGTCGGTTGTCACCGGCGACGACGCCCTCACCGAAGATGCGCCCGTCGTTGGTGATGCACTGCGCGCTGAGCAGTGTCCAGCCGCTGCCGGGCGCCAGGCGATCGTTGAGATCCTGCATGGGATCGGAGCCCTCGCGGATGAACGCGCGATCTCCGAACGACGTCTGGCTGAAGCCCACCACGCTGCCGTGATCGTTGATGTCCATGGCGAGTGACTGGGCGTTCAGCTCCAGTGAGCCCAGGTTGGTGACGCTGCCGTGGTCCCACACCGTGGCCGTCGTGAACTGTCCGAAGTCGGGCGTGAAATCCGCCTCCCCTACCACGACGCCCGCCGCGTTCACGGCGTGGGCCGAGCTGACGGTGCCGGGGATCTGGGCGGGATCGTGCAGGGAGCTCATGACGCCGTCCTCCCAGAGGAAAGCGACCCGGAACCCGTCGAGCGAATACGAGTTCCCCACGACCTGCCCGCGCTCGTTCATGTCGTAGGCCTCGGAAGAGGTGAGCGACGGGCTCAGGTGACCGAGTGGTGTGAGCCCTCCGTCTTCGAACAGGAACACGTGCAGCCCAGGGTCGGCCGGGTCGCGGCCCTGGACGACGACCTGGCCGGCCTCGTTGATGGCCACGGCCTGGCGCAGCTCGTACCCGCTGCCGCCGGGGATCATCGACTCCACGCTGGTGGGGAGCCCGCCCTGCCAGATCACGGCGTGGGGCGTCACGGTCCAGAAACCGGGCTGCGACAGGGTCACGTCGATCGACTCGCCCACCGCCAGGCCGCCCTCCGAGATGTCAAAGGCCGTGCCCGCCTCGTCGCCTGGCAGCAGCGGGAGCAGGCTCGTGCCGCCTGCCTGCGTGAACAGCACGGCCTGGGGGTCGTCGAAGCCCGCCACCGCCGCGATGCCGACGGCGTCGCCGAGCTCGTTGTCGCCGAAAGGCGTGGCCGCGAGTGCGACCTGACCCGGGTCCAGGTCATGGATCTGCATGGCGATCGCAGCGGGCGAACACAACAGCCAGCAGAGCGCGCCGAGCCCGGCCAGTCGTGCGTGATGTGGCCTCATGGGATGCATGGGATGCATGGGTTGTCCTCAGGAGGAGTCGTAGGGATGCATCTCAGGCTATGGCCAACGCGCACATGCTGTGTGACCACCACATGGCCCGAATGCGTCCGCTGCGCCTTGGGATGCACCGTGCGTTGCGATGCACGCTCGTCGGGCGCGAGCATGCCGCCATGCTCAGCTCGGACTCACCAGCCCTGCTCGAGATCCTCCCGCCACAGGGTCATGGCAGCGGGCCGCCGCGCGCGGATGTCATCCGGATCCACGGCAAGCGGCGGTGGGCTCACGATTGACAGGCGCTGGAGGGCTGCGCGCGCCACCTGGGGGTGGGGATGATCCAATAGGTGCCACAACGAGAGGCTGTGCCGGACCTCCGTGATGCGGTCCAGTTCCTCCACGGCGCTCCGGCTGCCGGAGGCGTCCAGGTCGGTCGCGGGCGAGCTCGCGAGAGCGTCCAGCCGCGCGATCGCCTTCATCAGCGGGCCCGGGGCGTCATTCCAGACGGGAGTGCCCGGACCGCGGCCGGGCCATGCGACCACCCGGGCCCCATCCGGCACGAACACCTTGCGATCGGCGGTCTCGAAGGAGACCTGGCCGCCGTGCACCGAGAGGATCGTCTCACCATCCTCGCCGACGGTCGCCGTGTAGACGCAACCCAGGTCCACGGCAATGCCGGACGGCGTGCCCACCTGGAACAGGCGCGGCGCCGCGAAGATGCTGGCGCTCAGCTGCCCTCGTTCGAGGTACAGACGCCAGCCGCCGGCCGGAGCGCTGTCGATGCGCACGTCGGTCCCGGGTTCCATGCGCACCATGCCCGCACCCGACACGCGCAGCGCCGCGCGTGAGCCCGCGTCGCAGACCAGCCGGTCACCGACCTGGACCTCCAGGCGCTCGCCCCGGTGTGACACCCCGCGCCGTTGCACTTCGGGAGCTCCCTCCAAGGCCTCGAGCATGTAGGCCGCCTGGACCCTCGTGTCCGACCCGTCGCCCGGGCCGAACCATCCGAGCATGTCGCCCAGGAAGAACAGCACGATCGCCGCGGCCGCCAGGGACGAGAGCGTCTTGACGGCCCGGCTGCCCTGCGCACGCCAGACGGGCACGCGGTCGCCCGGCTGCTCGGACTCGCGCCCGCCCCATGGGCGACCCAGCGCGCCTTCGGCCCGGGGCGTCGTCTGCGGGTCGATCGCAGTGGCATCCCCATCCTGATCCGGGCCGGGAACATCCTGCTCGAGACCCTCGGGCACGGTCCAGGCCTGGGGTCGATGTCGATGTCGAGACAGCCGCTGCTCGATCGAACGGACTTCGTCTCCGGCCGTCCCGGGCTCCCACAGGCCATCTGCACCGTCGTCGGGCGGTCCTTCGGTGTCTTGGTCGTGAGTCATGTCCATCCTCGTTTCCGCAGGCTGTTCCGGAGCAGCTTCATGCCGCGGCTCAGGTTCGTTCGCACCGAGTCCGGCGTCAGGCCCGTCGCCGACGAGATCTCAGGACCACTCATGCCCTCGACGAGTCGCATGAGCATCGTCTCGCGATAGGCCTGCGGCAGCGCGCGGACCAGCTCCAGCATCTCCGTACCCTCCGCCACGCGGGCACCGTCGAGCGCGAGCCGGTCCGGGAGCAGCTCCGGAATGGGCTCGGGACGCGGACGGGCGCGGCTGTGGAAGCGTCGTGCCGCGTTGCGGGCGATGACCGCCAGCCATGCACCGACTTGTTCGTCGGAACGTAGGCCGGCCATGCCCTTCCACGCCGCGAGGAACACCTCCTGAAGCAGATCCTCGGCGTCCGCGGGGCGGACGGCCGCCAGCAGGACGGCGTGCACCATGGGCGCGTGCTGACCGTAGAGCGCTCCGAAGGCCTCTGCGTCGCCGCTCCGGGCACGCGCGACCAGCGACGGCCGCGCATCCGCCCCACCGTCCACGGACGGCGGGACGGTCTGTCTCGTCGAGACGTTGTCATCGGGCCGCAGGTGCACTCGGCACCTCCGAGGGATTGACGCGAATCCGGTGAGGGACCCGCTTCAGGTGCTCTTGGACTTCTGCTCGCACAGCGCCACCAGTGCGCGAGTTCCGCGAACAGACATGAACGGCCCGATTGTGTTGTTCACGTTGCGAGCCAGCAAGCACGACTCGTCCTCGACATCCTGGAGCGCCCGGCCCAGATGATGATAGAGCGCCTGCTCGTCGTTCCTCATGAAACCCAGGATGGCCGCACCCAGCTGAACGGCGGCGTCGTCCGCGCAATGGGCCAGGGCCAACTCGAGCGCCGCGTCGCGCGCCTTGCTCGACCGCGGATTGCGTCCATGCCTCGACTCACTGAGCCCCTCGAGCGTCCAGGCCAGATCGAAGGCCGCCAGGCCCAGTGCGCGACGTGCCACGACCTGATGCTCTTCCGGTGCGGCCTCCAGCGCCCGTTGGGCAGCCTTCACACGCCCCTCCAACGTCAGCACCAAGCGCTCGATCTCCTTGGTCTTGGGATTGTCCCCCCACGCCAGGTAGATCATCCCCCGACGCAGCGTTTCCATGTGGAAGAAGGTGTCATGCCTCGCGTCGATCGCTCCGATCGTGAGGTCGACCACCGTGTCGCGGTCGAAGAACCACTTCGTGTCGAAGGCGTCGTCCCCGAAGGGCAGGGACGGCACCTCGCCCTCGGCGAAGGCGATGGGGTGACACAGGACCGGCGGCCCCCACAGGGCCGGGGCGAAAGCCGGGCTGCGGGCGGACGCGGTGCCGGCCAGCCCCACGCACAGGCCCATGGACAAGGTGCACACGAGCCATCGGGTCGAGAGCATGATCGTTCTCCTGGGAGTGGGCTCGAAGCCCGGGCGTGCCCCCGGTGGTGGGAGCCTGCCTTCAGGAGTCCAACGAACGCCTGACCGTGAACAAGAGAATCGAACAACCGGGCGACAAGCGTCTCAGGGACCTCCGGGTCGGCAGCTCAGCTCTTACGCTGGACACGACGTGTGCCCACGCTTCGAGCGCGGAGGCCACTGAACGGAGCACGTCCACGGCCCAAAGCCCGCGACGAGGGCTGTGTCAAGCGCGCCGGGGCTACTGACCGCTGCTGTCTTCGCGGACTCGCTCCTGCATCTCCTTGGCGTTGGAGCGGGCCGAGGCGTTGCGCGGCGAGAAGTCCGCGAAGGTAGCCAAGTGCGCCTCAACGATCCGGTTTGCGGGACCGAATGCCCACATCTTGTGTTCCAGGAACTGCTTGTAGCTCCCCTCGTCGAAGGTCCGCTCGTTGTGCAGCCCGCGCGAACCGCCTTGCGACCACCCGCAATCAGCTGCTGACGTTGAGCTACCTGGCGCGGCATCTGCGCCTGGGTGTCAGCGCTGGCGTCCGAAGCAGTCGTCGAGTCCCTTGACACCGGAGGCGGGCAGAATGCAATTCTCCTCCTGCGCATCGATGCGACTCGTAGCGTCCCTTGTCTCCGACGTGGAGACCGGATCGTCGCCGAATCTCCACGCCAGGATGCGGCTCTGCTTGGCGCCGTGGGACAGCTCGAGGACCCTCACCTCGGAGGCGCCCGCGTCGTCGAGCGCGCGGCGCAGGCGGGGCAGCGTCGCTCCCCGGGCGACCAGCGTGGTGAACCAGCGGCAGAGCTGGGGCCGCGCGGCGCTCTCGCTGATCATGCGCTGCACGAAGCCCAGCTCCCCGCCTGCGCACCAGAGCTCGCCGGCCTTGCCGCCGAAGTTTCGGACGTCGCCGCCCTTGCGTCCCCCGCCCAGGTTGCGGCGCTTGCGACGGTTGCCCCTCGCGGCCTCCCGCGCCGAGGCGTAGAACGGCGGGTTGCACAGGGAGAGGTCGAAGCGCTCGCCGGGCTCGATCACGCCCTCGAAGCAGCGCAGGCGTGAGGACTGCAGCCGGACCTCGATGCGGTCCGCCACCTGGGGGTGGGCGGCCACCAGCCCCGCGGCCCAGCGGGCGGAGGCGGGATCGGCCTCGGTGCCCACGAAGCGCCAGCCGTACTCGCGCGCGCCGATCAGCGGGTAGATGCAGCTCGCGCCCGTGCCCACGTCCAGCACGGCCACGGCGCGTCCGCGGGGGACGCCTGCATTGCCAGCGCTGCCCGCGCTGCCCGCGCCACTCGCGCCACTCGCGCCGTCCGCGAGCAGGTCGGCCAGGTGGTGCAGGTGCTCGCTGCGACCCGGGATCGGCGGACACAGGCCGCCGGGCGGCAGGTCCCATGCCCGCAGCCCGTAGGCGTCGGCCAGCAGGGCTTGGTTGAGGGCCGCTACAGCGTGCGAGTCGGCGTAGTCGATCGACAAATCGCCGTAGGCGTTGGGAACCACGAACGGCGCCAGGGTCGGGTGGCCGGCGCGCAGCGCGACGAAATCGTACCCGTCGCGAAAGCGGTTGCGCGGGTGCATGCCCGGCTTGTGCGGTCGGGCGCTCACGCCGCGCCCTCCGCGCCCTCCGCGCCCTCCGCGCCCTCCGCGCCCTCCGCGCCCTCCGCGTCGTCAGGGTCGTCAGGGTCGTCAGGGTCGTGGGCGTCGTCAGTTCCGCGCGCGTCGTCAGTTCCGTGGGCGTCGTCAGGTCTGCGCGCCACCTCGGCTTCGCGGGCGTCGTCGGCCTCGAGCAGCGCGTCTGCGAAGCTGCCGTCGAAGAGCCTGGCCTGGGCGACGCCGTCCACGGCCTGGTCGATCACGCGCTGCTTCTTGATGAGCGTGCCCACCATGCGCGCATCGAGCGAGTCCTGCAGCACGAGGTGCTGCACCAGCACGCTGTCTCGCTGGCCGATGCGGTGGGTGCGATCCTCAGCCTGGGTGAGGTACGCGGGCACCCAGTCCAGCTCGGCGAAGACCACATGGGCCGCGGCCGTGAGCGTGAGCCCGAAGCCCGCCGCGGTGATGGAGCCGATGAACAGCCGGCAGGTGTCGTCCTCCTGGAAGCGGTCCACGGCCGCCTGGCGTCGGACCACGTCGTCGCCGCCGGTGAGCGTCACGGCGTCGTCCCCGAAGGGCTCGGCCAGGGCGGCGATCACGGCGCGGTGGTGCGCGAACAGCACCAGCTTGCCGGCGTCCTCCAGCACGCTGCGGACGTGCTCGATCACCAGCGGCACCTTGGCCAGGGCCGTGGCCTGGCGCAGCTTGGCCAACTCGCCGAAGGCCAGGTTGACGCTGGCGCGCAGGGCCGCCAGCTGGGCCTCGCTGGGCTCCTCGTCAGCGCTCCGGACGGCGCGCAGCTCGATCAGCCGCTCACGGTGATCGGCCCAGGCCTGGGTCTCCACGGCGATCAGACCGGCGATGTGCTCGGAATCGAGCTCGATGACCTGGCGGCGCTTGGGCGGCAGGTCGGGCAGGACCTGGGCCTTGGTGCGCCGCACCATGACCGAGCTGCGCAGGCGCTCGTGCAACTCGTCGAGGTGGGTGGCGCCGGTGAACTCCCAGCCGAAGCGGTTGCGCGTGGGCCGGCAGTAGCGTTTGGCAAAGGGCCAGAAGTCGTCGAACTCCTCGGGCGCCAGGGCGCTGACGATGGCCCACAGCTCCACC
>Ga0164313_10000419_pt1 | contig 33471 bp, 29 predicted proteins | sample GuaBasSedimGuay4_FD_113735 | JGI IMG/M metagenome (GOLD analysis project Ga0164313, IMG submission 113735) | Subseafloor sediment microbial communities from Guaymas Basin, Gulf of California, Mexico - Guay4, Core 4569-4, 0-3 cm | ecosystem: Environmental > Aquatic > Marine > Hydrothermal vents...
ATGTAGGGAAGCTCCGCCCCCCGGCTTACTGCGGTTTCGGGCTCCCTCCGGAGACCGGCGAGCTGCGGGCAGTGGTCATAGGGCAGGCGTTCGATCCGCATGGGCAGGTAGGACTGCGGCACCCACTCCCAGACAATGTCCCCCTCCGGCGTTATTTCGAAGGCCCGCCCTCCGTGGCTCGAGGTGATCAGGACATTGCTCCCCGGCAGCTTCTGCTCGGTCCCGCCGACCGAGGAGAAAAAATACTCGGAGCCATACTCCCACTCCACCGCCTCACGCACGGGATCGATCGCCTGGATGCTGCTGCGCCGGTACGTGTTGAGGTTGTCGCGCCCATTGTTGAATACCAGAATCAGGCCGTCTCCGAAATCACTCTTCTTCACCATGAGCGCCTCGTGCTGGAAGTCCAAACCCTGTGAGTACCTCCACACAACGTCACCGCTCGCCTTTTCCACGATGAAGATCGAGTTCAGGTTGCGGGCGCTGACCAGGATGTTCCCGGGCCGGAAGCGGTCATCGCCGGCATCGTGCCAGCGGTTGGGCGGCAACTCGTGCACCGAGTTGATGTGGGTTGGATCCTCGCTCTTCCGGTCCCAGGTCGGAAATGCCTTCCGATGGTCGAGCGACCGCCACTCCCAGACGACCTCGCCCGAGCGGTCCACCTCAACCAAGGTATCGGTGAGGGTCCTCTTCTCTCGAACTGGAGTCAAGAAGTTGCCGTTTTGCAGCTTGATCAGATCGTGGTGCGGGAAATCACCCGTGTCTGCCAGTTGGAAGAACCACGTGAGATTGCCCTCCCAGTCGTACTCCTTGATCAGGTTGTCCCGCCCGATGACCGCCAATCGGCCGTGGCGGTCAAGACGGACGCGGCCGACCGCCCGCACCCGCGGCCAGGTGTGGACGATGTGCCCGTTCATGTCGACGAGCATCGGCAGCCGGCGGCGGTAGAGCACCAAGTTGTATCCCGGCGAGGACCGTTCCGGTTCGTAAGCCCGCACCCAGGCTGAGGGATCGAGCTCCCCAAGGTCGAGATGAAGGTCGTCGAGCTGGGACCCGTCGTCGATCTCGGACATCTCCAGCGGGAGCTGTTGCTTGGACCGGACCGTGAGGTACACCAGCCCGGCCGCCACGAGGACGACGACGATCACGACCGTCACCGCCCGCAACACCATCATCCGCCCAGCCGCCTGCACCTGGAGTCAGCCCCTCCCATGCGCCGAAATATACCCCTCTGCAATCGTCGAGTATAGGGAACTCGGCCCTTCCTTGCCCTCCCTTTCATCTCCATTTCTTATTCGCCCTGATAACCTGATCGCATGGAGGAGGGCTCCTTTCCAACCCGTTGGCCCAGTCCGCACATCTCACCAGCTTTCTGCTGCGGGTGGCGACGTATCGCACCCAGCGGGGTTTTCTCGCCTCGGGGTGCTCGACGTACTGTTGAGTACGCGCTCCGCGCCCCTCAGATCGAAAAACCCCCTGGGCACGGCACCTCGCCGCCCTCGCGACGAAACCCGGTGAGATATGAGGACTAGAGTTGACGCCATCCTTTTCTGCCTGGTCGTCCTGATCTACGGATTTTTCCACGGCGGGGGCTGGCACAATCAGAATTCGCGCTTCGATGCCATGGTCGCCTTTGTGGAACCAGGCACGCCCGATTCCGGGACTTTTCGAATCGATCGATTCATGCGCGACGGATCGGGCAGGCTGATCGAACCGACCAGACGCGGCGGCAACACGATGGACTGGTCCTGGTATCCGCCACAAGGTCGCGCCGATCCCATCGTAGAGGCGGGGGAGATTCAGGGCCACTATTATTCCAACAAGGCTCCTGGGCCTATCCTCCTCGGCGCCGTCGTCTACGCGGTGCTGTTTCACGGCGAGCGGCTGCTCGGAGTCGATCCGCGCGCGGCCACCCCGTTGGAGCTCAACCTCTACCTCGTCAACCTCTTCGTGTCCGTGGTCATCGTCGCGGCCGGAATCGTGGTCTTCCGGCGACTCCTGGTGCTGGTGGGTGCGAGCGAGCGACGTGCTCTTTTCATCGCTCTGATTCTCGCCTTCTGCACGCTGCTGTTTCCCTACAGCACGCAGCTGTGGGGGCACCCGACGGCGGCCGCATTTACGGTCATGGCACTGTTCGGTTTACTTCAGAAAACACCAAGGAGTCTCGCCTTCGCGGGCTTTTTCGCCGGCATCGCCGTTCTCTCGGACTACCTGGCGATCGTCATCGTCCTCGCATTCGCCGCTTGGGTCGTCTCGTGCCAACCACGCCGAGTCGGCTGGTATCTCCTCGGGGGGGCTCTCCCCCTGATGGTTTTCAGCGCCTACCACTGGGCGTGCTTCGGATCGCCCTTCGCCGTAGCAATGAGCTTCACACAGGATGAGTTCATCAGTGAAGGGCACTTTCTGGGATTGTTCGGCTCGGTTTCGGTCGACCACTTTTTCGCTCTCCTGACCAGCCGATACCGCGGCATTCTGCTGCACATGCCGATCCTCCTGCTTTCGGTGGTCGGGCTCGCGAGCTGGTTGCGGCGACGCCCCGCCGACAGGCTTGCGTGGCTGTGCCTCGTAACCATTGGCGGGCTTCTCGCACTCAACGCATCATTCAATGGCTGGCACGGTGGCACAGTGGTCAGCGCTCGCTACCAGATCCTCGCTCTCCCCTTCTGGGTTTTGTGTCTCAAAGAGCTGCCGTGGCGAGGGATGTGGCGTCCGGCGGCGGCCATCCTGGTGGGTGTTTCCGCGTTCAATATGTTGGCCGTGGCAGCCGTCTCTCCGACGAGCCTCCCCTGGAGCCCGGACTGGAGCGACCCGGCAACTTCTCCGCAGTACATCAACCCGTTTTGGACTCCGGGTGAACCGAGCGAGCACATCGCGAGCGCAGCTCCATCGCCCCAACACCCACTGTTCTACGACTCGTTGTACGGCTACACCTACATCCAATTCTGGAGCGGGAAGCTGGCGGCCCAGGAGATCAGGAAGCTGATGTTCCTCAGAATCGACGAAGCTCCAATGTGGCGGCCGACGAACGCCGGGCTGCTACTCGGGCTCAGGGGATTGCTGAGCCTGGTCCCTCTCGTCCTACTGGCCGCCCTGGGATTCTGGGGGCTCTGGCGCCGCTCCTCCGGCACGTGATCCGCCCGAGAAGGTCCGCTCGAAGACCTCGTCGACGCTGTCCATCCGGCTGGCGACAAACAGAATGTTGAAGGCGAAGAGCTTTGGGAACCAGCGCGAAAGGCGGGCGTGGACGGCCTCGAGGAATCTCATTCCGGGCCTCTGATTCAGGAGGTCGACCAGCGGCGGCGGAAAGCCGTAGACTCTTTCAATCCTGAAGCCTTGCTGGCCGAGGAGCCTCCGGGCGGTCTTCAGGGTGAAGAGACGCTTGTGGGAAAGATCGAGAATTCCCCGTTTTCCGTAGTTGAACTGGCCGCCCAGAAGGGCCAACCGGACGACGAAGTAGCCGACGTTGGCGGTACTCAACAAGAGACGGCCGTGGGGCTCCATGAGCTTGAAAACCTCGTTCAGGAACTGCTCCGGGTTATTCAAATGCTCGATCACGTCCAGGGAAACGCAGACATCGAATATCCGGCCATCGAAGTGTCGCGCGAACGGTTCATCCAGATCGATGGCGGCCACCTCCGCCCCGCCCGCGAGATCCGGTTCCACCAGGTGGGCCGCAACATGGCTGGAGACTTTCTCGGCGATCCGGCTGCTGAGAAGTCCGCGATAGGCGCCGAGCTCGATGGTGCGGCGTGCCGAGGAAAGGTCGGGGCTTCCCAGCACGAACTGGTGCAGGGAGTGCGGGCTCTGCTTGAACTGGTACTTCTCATCTTCGAACAGCTCGAGGTCGAAGTTCCGTTGATAGAAAATCCCCAGACGCACGAGCCTGGACGTGATCAGCGAGGTCACGAAGTCCCGCGCGTAGAGCAATCCTGGAACGTGACACACCTCTTCGCCGTAATAGGTGGGTATCGCAACCTCGGAGATCTTCCACGAGCTCTCTGCGCCCTGAGCGATGATTTCCGTATCGAAATGAAAATCATCGCTGTTGTAAGCGAACGGAATCTGTGCAAGAGACGGTACCCGGTATGCGCGAAACCCGGAGTGGAACTCACTGAGCCGAGTCCCCAGGACCACGTTGCCAAACCCGGTCAGGAGCTGGTTACCGATCCACTTGTGGACCGGCATGCCCCCTTTGAGAGCTCTTCTCTTGTCCAGCATTCTCGATGCAAATACCGCATCAGGCTGTTCGTCGAGAGCCGCAAGAACCCGCGGAAGATACTCAGGCGCGTACTGACCGTCTCCGTGGAGGAGGACGACGAAGTCATAATCCTTGTGAATGCAGTACAGGTAGCCAAGCTTCTGGTTTCCTCCGTAGCCACGGTTGAACGGCGTTCGGTATACGTTGAGGGCCGCGGAACCGAGTTCCGCTCTGAGACGCTGAGCAACCTCGAAGGTGGCATCCGTCGAGTTGTCGTCTACGACGATCACTTCAACGAACCCGTCCAGCAAATCCTTGGGAACCCGCCGTAGAACCGATTCCACAAGATGCTCGGCGTTGTAGGTGACGATGAAGAGGGCAACGCGCTTCTCGCGAAGAACCCGCAGTGCGGTCTGGCGCTCGGCGTCAGTGATCTCGTTCGCCGCGCATGCTTTGACCCAGTCCAGTCGCCTCTTCGATTTCACAAAAACCGCCTTTGACCCCTTAGCTATTGTGCCACGGGTGCACCGATAACTGCGACAACATCAGCAGTTGCCATGAGCGCACGATGAACGAGTAGACTGAGATCGTGGTAAGCGCCAAGCGTAGGGGAATCCGGCGATGGATACGGCGGCTGCTGGTCCTCGGGTTGATAGTGGTTTCTTCGTTCGCGCTCTACCTTGTCGTTTCGTGGCCCGATGTCGCCGCACTCACGGAGAGCCCGCCGGAAACCACCGCCTTCATTGAGGGCGCGAGGTCACGCGGGATCGATGTTGACTGGCGGTGGGTCCCTTACGACCGCATCTCACCGGAACTCAAGAAATCCGTATTGGTGGCCGAGGACTTTAGTTTTTTCTCCCACCACGGGTTCGACACCCACGAGATCAAGATCGCGGCCCGCGAGGCGATGCAGGGCAAGCGAGTTCGCGGCGCCTCCACCATCACCCAACAGCTTGCCAAGAACCTCTGGCTCTCACCCTCTCGATCACCATTCCGCAAGCTCAAGGAGCTGATCCTCACCAGGCAGCTCGAACGCGACCTCTCCAAGCGCCGAATCCTCGAGCTCTATCTCAACGTGGTCCAGTTTGGGCCTGACGTCTACGGTGCGGAGGCCGCCTCCCGGCGCTACTTCGGCATTCCGCCGGGTGAGCTCGATCGAGAGCAAGCCGCGCGACTCGCAGCCTCCCTCCCCCGCCCCGCGGCCTGGCACCCGGGAGTTTCGAGTCGCGGCTACAACCGAAGCGTCGCGCGAATCCTTGCCCGTATGGAACAGGCCGACTGGCTCGACCAATGGCTGTAGCCCACCCATTTCGGATTTCGGATTTTCCACCCACCCTCTCGGAGCATTCGATCGGCGGACCGTGCGCTGATGGGGTGGGCGGGCGGCATTCCGAATTCCGAATTCGAACTACAATGTCGCCGGAGGTGTGTCATGAAGATCGTGGCTTGTCTTGTCGCTCTTGTCGCATCGGTCTCTCTCATCGCGTGCGCGCCCGCACCACCGCCGCCGACGGAGGAGCCTCCAGCGGGCGGGCTCGAAAACGGCTCGTTCACCGCGAACCTCAACGGATTCGATATCCACTACGAGGTGCACGGGCAGGGGCCGGTCCTGATGGTGTTGCCACAGTCCTGGGGTCTTTCCCTGGAGGGTCTGCGCGCGCTCTACGAACCGCTCGAAAATGATCTAAGGATGGTCTACTTCGACCCCCGGGGCATGGGTGAGTCGTCGCCGGTCGTCGAGGACGCCGACATGGGAATGGCGGCGGTGCGCGCCGACTTCCAGGCACTACGGGAACACCTCGGTCTCGACTCTGTCAACGCCATCGGCTGGTCCAACGGCGCGATGAACCTGATCCTGCTCGCCGCCGAGAACCCGAGCACCATCGACAACGCCATCTTCGTCCACGGTGCAGCCAGCTTCTCAGAGGAGGATGCCGCCGAGATGATGGCGCAGTACCCCGAGTTGATGGGGAAGTACGCACAGTTCATGCAGGACGTCCGAAATCCCGAGCTCACCGATGACGAACGAACGGCGATGATGCGCTCGTTGTGGATCGACGAGTGGTTCCCGATGGCGACGGGTGACCCGGAGAACGCGGCTGCCATGTTCGAACGCATTTTCGGAGGAGCGGAGTTCAGCTGGCCACATGCCGACTACGCCAACCGTGAGAGCCCGTCATTTGACTTCCGGGACCGGCTGTCTTTGATCACAGCGCACAGTCTGGTGATTGCCGGCGCGCACGACACTATGACACCTGAGAAGGTCCGCGAGTTGGCGGATGGCATCGCAGACGCCAAGTTCGTAGTCTTCCCGTTGAGCGGCCACTTCGCACAGGCCGAAGAGACCGAAGCCTTCCGGGCTGTGGTTCTCGACTTTCTCGACGTGGAGTGAAGTTGAACGTTTGAACGTTGAACGTTTAACGTTCAAACGTTTCCCCTGCCCTCCCGGCAGTCGGTGCGAATCCTACCTGGTCTTCACCGGGTCGGCCGGTCGCTCGGGCAGCTTCTTCGGCTGCTGCTCGGTCATTCGCCGTCGTCCTCGATGCCTCGTCGATCGGCCGACTCTTCCGCCGGTCCAGTCAGCTCGCACAGCAGGCGGCCCCATCCAAACTTGAATGCGAGCCGGTACAGCTTCCGTCCGGGGCCGGGATCGATCCAATAGACGACCTCGTCCTTCAGCGAGAACAGCACTTTATCGGCTGGCATGGGCTGAACCGGCAGCAGCTCGCGCTCGCCATCGACAGTATTGAATCGCTTGAGTTTGCCAACCTCTGAAATTGTCTCGACGGGGCCACGGTCGGTGAAAATGGGCTGAGTAAATGTCGTTCCCGGTTTCCCGGCGAGGACTCGGCCACGGAAGACGAAGGCGAGGGGGTCGAGCGCCGGACCGCCGTCGTAGGGAACGGTCTTCTTCTCTCCGTGCTTGTTGGCTCGGACCACTCCGGCCTCGCGATCGATGTGGTACCGCTTGATCTTCCTCTTGCCCTTTTCAGTTATATCGCTGAGGTACGCCAAGGTGCTCATGGTCTCGACATCCACCCATGAATCGATGCGCCCGTCGATCTTGTAAATCTTGTTGAAGAAACTGCTATTTCGGGCGGTCATGATCATGTGGTACGCGGGCTTTCCCCGGTAATCCTCGAGCCGGCTTTCGAGGGTCATGTGGCCGCAGGTAATACCGAGGTACTCCAGGTTGTACCCCAGCCGCGAGTCGATGGGGATGACCGATACGGCGGCAGGCTCACTCTCCTGGCCCTGGTCCGCACTGCCCACGAGCGCAGCGGCGGCCGCCAGTACGACTGCCGAGACGACCAACCAACTCCAACCTCGCGAAGACCTCATCGAGGGATCCCTACTCTGCGACCGTGCCGTCCATGGTTCGGCGGTTGCGGTACAACGAGCCGTCCACGGCCCCGGCCATGCGCTTCACATCGAGACCTCCGCCGACAAAGCCCGCCATACGCTCCGCCTCGGCGGCGGGGTTCTGCACCACGGCGGCGAAGTCAAAGTAGGTCGCCTCGAAGTTGGGCCGAAATCGAATCTGGAACTCGACCTTGCCGAGATGGGCCTTGTACATCTCGAGCAGCTCCTCGTCCTCGGTGTGCGACGACTCGTCACGACGAACGAGCATCTTGGTCTGCGACGCGAGGACCTCGTGCAGGTTGCGCCGCATGAAGACAACCTTGTACCGGTTGTCGTCCGGCAGGTGGTTGAGAAGAGAGGACACCACCTTGATGACCTTGCCGCGAGCCTCGCGGAGCCAGGGCTTGTCCTCCGTCTCGGCAAGATCCTTGACCCGCTCGTCCTCGTAGTAGCCCTTTGGATTGTCCTCGTCAGCGGTGCGGATGTTGTCCACCACCAGCTCCATCCCTCCGGCCTCGAGCATCTTCATCGCCATCGAGGTGCCGGAGCGCGGCAGCCCGGATACGATCACTACCGGCTTTCCGTATTTCATGTTCTGCGCTAGATTCCACAGCATTGACGTCATCTTTGTTCTCCCCGTGATCTCTGCAAGGGAATCACAGCTAACCCCGTTGGGTTGATTAGGAGTTCCCTGCATCGTGGGTATACTACAATGCCGCGGCCAGGAGCTTCATTTCGGGGTGGAGGCTCACAGTTTTTTTCGATATCACGGGAGTCCATTTGGCAGACAGGTTCATTCTATCCAGGACGCGGTGGATCCGGTTGGCCGTGGCGGCGATCACCGTAGTCACCGCATTCGCATTTCCGCCGGCAGCCGATGCCTACATCGGGCCTGGTGCCGGCTTTGCCGTGCTCGGTTCGTTTGCCGTCATATTCGTCACAATGATCTTGGCCGGCGTGTCGCTGCTGATCTGGCCGTTTCGCATGGCGTGGCGCGCGATCCGCCGGCGCACCAGGAACAAGCCGCTGATCAAGCGCCTGATCGTGATCGGCTTCGACGGCCAGGAACCGCGAATCACCGAACGTCTCATGGCCGACGGCCGACTTCCCAACTTCTCGGCCCTGGCCGAGAGCGGCGGCTACAGCCGGCTGCGCTCGACCTTTCCCTCGATTACGCCCGTCGCCTGGTCGTCGTTCACCACCGGAACCAACCCCGGCAAGCACAACATCTTCGATTTTCTGGACCGTGACCCCCGCACCTACCTGCCGCGGCTGTCGTCGACCGAGATCGGCTCGGTGACGAGGGTGCTCAAGCTCGGCAAGCTGCGGATCCCGCTCGGCAAGCCCTCGATCCGCCTGCTCCGCAAGTCGAAACCCTTCTGGACCATCCTTGGCGAGCACAACATCTGGAGCACCATCATCCGGGTTCCGATCACCTTTCCCCCGGACGAGTTCTACGGCGCCCAACTCGGCGCCATGTGCATCCCGGATCTCCTCGGCACCCAGGGCACCTTTCTGCTCTTCACCACGAGATCGGGTGGCGAAACATTCCAGGAGGGCGGGCTGCGGTTCGAGCTCAGCACAAACGGGTCGAAAGACAGCTTCGAGGGCACCATCGAGGGCCCCGAGAATACGTTCTTCAAGGACAACCCGCCGATGACATTACCGCTGAAGATTGACCTCGACCGGGCGGCGAATCGCGCGCTGGTCTCGGTCAACGGCGAGTCGGTGGACCTCGAGCCGGGCGAGCTCTCGGACTGGGTGAAGCTCAGCTTCAAGGCCATCCTGGGCATGAAGGTCAACGGCATCTGCCGGATGATGATCACTGAGATGGACGAGCACCTCTCGCTCTACGTTTCCCCAATCAATATCGAGCCCGACAAGCCCGTCATGCCCATCTCACACCCCAGCTACTACTCCTCTTATCTCGAGAAGAAGCTCGGCTCCTACGCCACCCTCGGGCTTGCCGAGGACACATGGGCGCTGAACGAGAAGGTCACCGACGACCGGACATTCATGACCCAGACCAACGACATCGACGACGAACGCGAGGTCATGCTCTTCACCGCGCTCGACCGATTGCGCAAGGGGGTCCTGGTAACCGTCTTCGACGCCTCCGACCGGATCAACCACATGTTCTGGCGTTACACCGAGGACGGCCACCCGGCCGCCGCGGGAATCGACGATCCCGAGTATGCCAACGCCATCGAGGAGCAATACCTTCGTAACGACGAGATCGTCGGCAAGCTGATGAAACGTCTCGGCGACGGCGACGTGCTGTGGGTGATGTCGGACCACGGCTGCACATCCTTCCGGCGCGGGGTCAACCTCAACGCCTGGTTCCTCGAGCACGGCTATCTCGCCCTCAAGGAAGGCGTAGACGGCTCCGAGGAGTGGCTGCAGTCAGTCGACTGGTCGCGAACCAAGGCCTATGCAGTCGGGCTGGTCGGGATCTTCCTCAACATCAAGGGGCGCGAGGAGAAGGGGATCGTCGAGCCGGGCGAGGAGGCCGAGGCATTGAAGGCCGAGCTCAAGGCGCAGTTCGACGGACTCCGGGACGAGGAAAAGGACGAGATTGCGATCAACGAGGCCTTCGACACGGACCAGCTCTATCGCGGCCCCTACAAGGGCAATGCGCCCGACCTCCTGATCGGCTACAACCACGGCTACCGGATCTCGTGGGACTGCGCGAGCGGTGTCGCGGCGGGGTCCGTCTTCGAGGACAACACCAAGGCGTGGAGCGGAGACCACATCGTTGATCCGCGGCTGGTCCCGGGCGTGTTCCTTGCCAACCACCCGATCGACGCCGATGATCCCGGGATCATCGACCTCGCCCCCACCGCGCTGACGCTTTTCGGACTCCGACCGCCGGCGCACATGGAAGGCCGCCCGGTCGTGGAAATGAACAGGTTCGTTAAAGGAAAACGGGAGTAAACACCATGTTCGGATACACAAAGGTCAAGCTCGAAACAAGCATGGTCGACAAGATCAAGCGCTACGCCGAGATCGCCGGCTACTCGTCGCCCGAGGAGTTCATCACCCACGCGCTCGAGAAGGAGCTCGCCCAGCTCGAGGACGCCGACTCCGAGGAGGAGATCAAGAAGCGTCTCCAGGGCCTCGGTTACATGTCCTAGGCTGAGCTGCCGCTTCATCGATGACGATCCTCAACGATCTCCTGCGCCCGGTCTTCGACTGGCTGCAGTACCCGCTCCAGGGACTGCCGTCGTTCATCGGCATCCTCATCTGGTCGATCCCGGTCGGCGTGTTTGCCCTCTGGGTCTTCGGCAAGACCTCGAACCAGGATCGCATCGCCGAGGTCAAGCGGCGCATCTACGGCGGGTTGTTCGAGATCCGTCTCTTCAACGACGATCTCCGGGCCATCATGCGGGCACAAACGGAGATCTTCGGACACGTGCTCCACTACCAGGCCCTGGCGCTCAAACCGATGATCTTCATCCTGCCGCCGCTGGTGCTGGTCATGGTCCAGCTCCACCAGTTTTACGGCTTCCGCGGGCTTCAACCCGGTGACAGCGTCCTCCTCACAGTCCAGCTCGACCAGGAGGCGGTGGAGCCTGACCGGAGACCCACGATTTCGCTCGAGACCCCCGCCGGTCTGCACGCGGAGACGGCGGCCGTCTGGGTGCCCTCGCTCGCCCAGATCAGCTGGCGGATCGGCGTCGATGAACCGGGCGACTACGAGCTCCTGATCAGAATTGACAATGCCGAGGTCACAAAACGCGTGCGGGCCACCGACCGGATCGAGCGGCTGTCTCCGGAGCGGCCGCCCCGGACCTTCATCGACCAGCTCGAGTGGCCGTCCGAGAAGCCGCTGGACCGCGACGGTCCGGTGCACTCCGTCACCCTCGCCTATCCGGATGCCACGGTGGGCATCCTCGGCTGGGACTTCGAGTGGCAATGGGCGTGGATGGTCCTCTTCTTCGTGCTGACGATGGTTGTTGCGTTGGTTCTCCGCAAACCAATGGGAGTCGAGCTCTGAAGATCCGCTCCGCCACTCTCGGCGCGGCCCTGATTTGTGTCTCCGCTGCCCTGTGGGGCCTCGACGGGGTCGTGCTCACGCCGCGGCTGGCCAACCTTCAGGTACCCTTTGTGGTCTTCCTCCTCCACGCCATCCCCTTTGTCCTCATGCAGCCCTTCCTCTACAGCGCTTACCGACGCCTTCGCCGGATGACCGCAAAGGGGTGGTCGGCCCTCGCCCTGGTGGCGTTCACCGGCGGTTTCCTCGGCACCATGGCCATCGTCAAGGCGCTCTTTCTGGTCAACTTCAACCAGCTCAGCGTCGTCGTACTTCTGCAGAAGCTGCAACCCATCTTCGCCCTGGTACTGGCGGCCATTCTGCTCGGCGAAAGGGTCTCCGCTCGCTTTTTGGCAGCCGCCGTAGCGGCGTTGGCCGGTGCATATCTCCTCACTTTTGGGTTCTCGACACCGGACGCGACGGCAAACGCCATTTCACTCAAGGCCGCACTGCTCGCGATCGTCGCCGCCGCCGCGTTCGGCGCAGCAACGGTGCTGAGCAAGATGCTGCTGAGCTCCCTCGATTTCAAAGACGCCACCTTCGCCCGCTACGGCATGACCGCCGCCATGGCCTTCGTCTACCTCGGTGTCAGAAGCATCGGCCTGCCGTTCGCCTCGGTCACCGGCGCCAATTGGATCGTGATCCTGATCATAGCGCTGACCACCGGCTCGGGCGCCATCTTCCTTTACTACTTCGGTCTGACCCGGGTGCGAGCCAGCGTCGCCACTATCTGCGAGCTGTGCCTGCCGTTGACTGCGGTCCTCCTCGACTACGTCGTCAACGACAGCGTGCTCGGCCCCTGGCAATGGGTCGGCGCCGCCCTCCTGGTCGGTGCAATCCTGCGGATCACCCTGCTCCCGGCGAACAGCACGGAGAGTTGAGAGTTGGGATTTCCCACCCCTTCTCCCCATGACCGACACGGACGATTTGGTGGAAAATCCGAAATTTCTCGAGTGGGCTTGTCACGGCGTAGCCCGAAGGGTGAAGCCGGATGTGCGGCATTCCTAATTCCTAATTCCTAATTCCTAATTCGGCCTCTCCGGGTACAGGCGTGGGAGCTTCGCGTCGACGGCGTAGCGCATCAGTGCGGTGACGCACCTCAGACTCACCCACTGTGACGGCTTTCCGGCAACGATATCGACCCTGACCGGTAGCGACTCCGGCACTGGGACGTCGCGCCGCCACCGCCCACCCTCGATCTGCCGTCTTTGGAGGCGCGCCAGCGCCGGCCCCATCTCCGGGGTGAAAGGAACATCGGCGCTCGCCAGCGCCCACAGCATCTCGGCCAGGTCCGTGCGTCCGAGGCAAGGGTGACCCAGACGGGAAAGGCTCCGCCTCCCCTCCACAAATGACCGCAGGATGGAATCCACCGCTCGGGAACGGAGGGCGGGCCGCCGCTGGTCGGGGCACGCCGAGAGGGCGCCGAGCAGCGCAACCGCGGTCACCCCGCACGCAATCGCGTCGTCAAAGCCCGCCTCTTCCTCCAGCCACGCCAGCCCCTCCTGAAAGCGCGGATGGCGGCACCAGCCGAGATCGGCGAGGGCATGCAACATCCGGGCGGTGAGCCATGGCACCGGATCGCCTCCCCCGCCGCGGGCGAATCCCCCCTCGCCGGCCGCGGTTTCGAGAAATTGCTCCGCCGCCGCTTGCAGCCGCGGATCGGTCGGGTCCGCGCCCCACTGGACCGCCGCCACGATCCGCCAACCTGGACCGGAGCAGGGCTTCCAGTACCCGACGTCGGTTTCCCAGGTCCCATTCGGATTCAGGTCGGCGAGGAGCGAAGCGATCGGCTCGGCGGCATCGGCGCCACCGCGAGCACGAATGACCGCCGGGCTCGAGGACGGACGCCGCACGAACTCCACCAGGACTCGCCAGTGGAGGTTCGGCCGGGACTCGTCGAGCAGCCAGGACATGGGGTCGCCGCGCAGGGATTCCCACGCGTGCACTATCGACACTGGCCTAAGATGAGTGATTCTCACCGGCGATCTGCACCAATCTCTTGCGCTCTTGTGCTTGCGAAACTGCTCCACATACCACTGGGTATGCGTCCGCTTTTCGCAAGCACGAGAGCATCAAGATCTTGGCACAGCTCATCCAGCAGAACCACTCATCTTAGGACCGACCTAAATCCGGCCCTGGCGACGGAGCTGCATGGTGTGCTTCAGTAGGCGAACCGCACCCTCGATGCGCGAGATGCGCCGGTTTCGGGCCTGCAGCGCCGGCTGGTCGTTCAGATCCACGGTCTGACCCCTGGTATCTCGAAGACGCTTGCTGAGCTCGAACTCGAGCTTCGTCATCTGGTCCAGGCCCAACCGCTTGAGAGAGACCTGGGACAGCAAGGTGAAGCCATCGCAGACCTGGTTCGCCATAGCCGGCGCCGATCCTCCCTGGTACGTACCCATTTGCACCTCCGCGGACGACGCCCAGTTTAACTCAGTCGGAAAATACGAATTGCGGATTTCGGATTTCGGATTTGATACCCACCCAACCGAAATCATTGGGGCGAATGGGTGGGTCGCAATTCCTAATATGCCGGGCTTTCCGCCCGGCGAAGCGCTCCCTGTCGATACTCGACCACTTGCGACGCCCGGGAGGCGAGGTCGCGATCTGGGGTCAGCCAGATGGCCGTGCGGCCCACCGAGGCGCGCACCACGGCGGCGCGCCACAGCTCGCCCCGCACTGCGTTGACCCACGGCATTGGGTCGACCACCACCACCACGTGATACGACGAGGGAATGACCCGCGCGGCGAGGACCAGCAGCCGGTGATAGGGCAACAATGGGCCGCCGTCGGCGTCGAGCGGGCGGTCTCCGAGTGCCGCGAGCACCTCGTCCAGAGAGCACGCCTCACGCAGCCCGGCAACGGCGCCGCGTTCGAGCGGCCGATCGCAAAAGGCCGCAAGGTTAGTCACCAGATCACCGGCGACGAAAGTCTCTCCCGGTGCTATCACAGCGACCAGCCGAGAGTCCGGTTCGAGGGGCGAGCCGTCCAGCGTGATCTCGCCCGCGTGCGGTGCGGCGCGGCCGGAGAGCAACGCGGCAAGCATGCCGGCCTCGTCGGGCGCATCACAGAGAACGGCGAGCGAATCACCGGCCCGCAGCTCTAAATCGAGGGGCACCGATCGCGGTAACCCATCGTGGCCCCCCAGCACCACTCCGTCAAGGCTGAGGGTGCCGCGCACCTCGCGAGTCGGCGGACCCGGGGCCGGCGCCCCGTTCTCCTCCGCGGCCCCCGACCGCACCAGGCGCTGCGCCGTCAGCAACAGCAGCGCGGGCGCAAGCCAGCCGCCGTGCTCGAAATCCACCAGCCGCGGCGCCAGCACGAAGACGACCCCCCAACCGCCGATGGCAAGGAAGTCCGCCGCGTCGGGGCGAACGCCGTCACGCCGCGGAAGGGTGTGCGCCACCGTTGCGACAAGTGCCGCCAGCAGCAGCCACCCGGCAGCCACCTCCCAACCACCGCGGAGAAAGAGAAAAAGCAGCGACGAAAGGGCCACCACAGCGCTCGACCAGGGCTCGGCCGCCCGAGAGCGGTCGACCAACCGATAAACCACCAATGCCGCCGCCACCATCACCGGCGCCCAGGCGGGCCGCCACGCGGCGACCCACACAAGCGCTCCGAGCAATGCCGCGTGGTACCACCCAACGACCGCAAACCAGGGAATCTTCACACGCCGATGGTACCCCGGCCGCCCAGTAATCAGTAATCAGTGATCAGTGATGTAATCAGTGTCTGCCATCGGGAAAAGGACTGACACCGTGTGGCTGGGCGGCATTCCTAATTGCTAATTCCTAGTTCGAAACGGTAACTTTTTCCACTCTTCTGCGTATAGAGAGATACGGGCCCATCAAAAGAGGCCTGACGTTTGAAGGTGAGACGGTTAATAACCATCAACCTCTTTCAAACTCCTCCTTCTTGGCTCCTCCCCCGGGAGCCATTTTTTTGTTCGCTCACCCTGGGAACGCCGAGCTCCAGCTCGGCATTGATGGCGCTGCATATGGCGATGACGCTCGAAGACGACCAGCGCCGTACAAAGCTCGGATGAACTCCTTGCGCAGGCCCCTGCTAATCGATCCGGAAGAATGCCGAGCTGGAGCTCGGCGGTCCCAGGGACGTCCCTGAAGCTGTTCCGGGGGGCGGTCCCAGGGGACGGCAGATATGGATTGTTTTGACCCAGTGTCTTTCTCAATTCCTCGGCAAAACCTGGCATTGCATTTGCAATGAACAACGCTGGAGGGCGTTTCGAAATGGAGTTCACAACCACGTGCCGGTCACGCCAGTCAACGAGTAACGCTCAATTGGCGGCGGGGTCAGGAGGCGACGCAATGGCAGCACAGATTCCGGAAACTGTGATTCTCGACGGCCGTCCATATGACCTGTGCGGGGTGAAAGGCGAGAATCTCCTCTTCGATCCGCGCGATCACGGGGTCACGCCGATTTCACTCACCTCGGACTGTTGGCGCGGCTACATGAGTACCTACCTGGTTGTGAACGGGATGTTGTACCTCGACGAGATCGAGATCGGGCTCGACCCGAGAGACCCGACCGGTCGTGACCACGTGCTGTTGTCAAAGTTGTTTGGTAATTTGAAGCTGAACGGGAGTTCGACGCCGGGTCACTATGAGAACCTCGGATACCCGATCGCCCTCACCGGCGGTCTGCTCCTCGGACGAGGGTTCGTTAATGAAACCTATGTCCACTTGGGTTTCCATCCGGCCTTCACGTTCCGACATGTCGTGGAACTCGCGTTGAACGAGGGTCACGTGGTCTCGGAGGTGGATCGATCGCCCGAGATGGAAGAAGTGCGCAAGAAGATGGAGCGTGGTGCTTGGGACGGCGCGCACTCTCTTCCGGAGTGGATCGGAAGCTAAGGGCAGCCTGCTATCCTCCCTCCCGTGGACTGGATCGTCTCTTTGACGCCGGAAGCGGCCACCGACCCGTTGACGGCTCTCGCGAACCCACCGGCGGGGGCCTCGATCGTCGAGCTGCGACTGGATCTTCTTCCCGGCATCGATGTGGCGGCGGCTGTCCGCGCCTGTCCGTTGCCGGTGCTCGCGACCCTGCGCTCGGCCGCCGAGGGTGGCGAGGGACCGGACGATCCCACCGCGAGGGCCGAGATCCTCGGTGCAGCGCGCAACGCCGGAACCCCGCTGATCGACCTCGAATTCGCGCGCGATACGGCGCTGATCCTCAGTTTAGGCCTCCCACCAGAACAGGTGATCCTGTCCTGGCACGACCCGAAGGGAACCCCGGAGGGCCTCGGGGAAATAGCCAAGCAGATGATGGGAAGCCCTGCCCGCTGGGTCAAGCTCGTCCCGACCGCTCGGGGCGTTACGGACCTGACGGCCGTTCTCGCCCTCCACCAACGATTCAACGACGGGCCGCGCAAGAGGAGGCGGCTGCTGACCTTCGCGATGGGCGCGCCCGGCCTCGCCAGCCGATACCTCGCACCGCTGCTCGGTCCTCCAATCGGTTACGCGGCATGGTCGGAGGCAGCGCCGGCAGCGCCAGGGCAGCTCACGATCGCCGGCACTGAGGCGGTCATCTCCCACCTCGACGGAACACCACAGCGGTTGTACGGGGTGGTCGGTGCGGACGTGAGCTCGAGCCTGAGCCCCAGGCTCCACGCCGCGGCGTATCGAGAGCTCGGTCTGCCCTTCCTGATGGTGCCGATCAACGTTACCGATCCCGAGGAACTCGGCGAGCTCTTCGCTCCCAGAGGTTCGACCTGCTTCGACCCGGTCGGGCTCGAGCCGTGGGGTTGGGCCGTGACGACTCCTTACAAGGCGCGGGCGGCCGCCGCCGCCGACCGCCATGCTCCTCGGGTGCTACGCGCCGCCGCCGCCAACACGCTCATTCTCGGACCTGAGCTCGTGACGGCCGAGAACACCGATGCCGACGGCATCGTCGGCTCGCTCATCAGCCTCGGCATCGACCCGCAGGGGAGAGCTGCGGTGGTTCAGGGAACCGGCGGGGCGGCCCGAGGAGCGGCGGTCGGGCTCCACCTCGCCGGCGCCGATGTCATCCTCAGAAGCCGCTCGGACGAACGCGCGGAAACGACGGCCGAGGAGATCGGCTTGGACTGGTGTGCGGCCGACCAGGCGGCGACGGCCGGTGCCATCCTGGTCAACGCGACGCCGCTGGGGCGAGAGCCGGGCGAGGGGGAACCGTTCTCAGAGGAGGAGGTCGCCGCCGCTGCGGCCGTAGTGGACATGGTCTACGCGGATCACGAAACCGAGCTGGTACAGATGGCCCGCAGGCACGACGTCACGGCGGCCGACGGCCGCGAGGTTCTGCTCCACCAGGGTGTCGCGCAGGTCGCGGCCTTCACGCAGCGGGTACCGCCGAAGGAAGCGATGCGCCGCGCGCTGAAGCGCGGCGCGAATTCGGAATTCTGAATTCTGAATTCGGAATTCACAGCCACCCACCCCCGAGATGAAACCTCCCCTAGAAGCCTCAAGTCGGCGTGCCGCTGCTGCGGAGGGTCTCGTCGCGAGGAAGGTATTACTGCGACTATGGCATCGGGTTTTTGCAAGCGGCTCAGGTATTAGCTCCACCCATCCACCCTATCCCGATTTTCAGCCTACTCTCGGAGCCTCGAGTCGGCGCGCCGCTGGCGCGGAGGGTCTCGTCGCGAGGGCCGCGAGACGTGGTCAGCTGGTGCGCGTTAGCGTACCAGATGGCCGCGTATCGCGGGCCGCAGCAGAGGCCCGTAGCGGCAGCGGCGGGGGCGGCGCAGCCGCCGCGCCGACCTCGGGCGTAACAGGACTGAACCAGGCCCCGCGAAACCGGAGCACAGCGGAAGTTTCGCGATCGCGACGAGTTTGGGCCTCTGGGTGCGTTTCTCCGACTGGAGCGAGGGAGGGACAGATCTTGTGATCGTCCCGACCGAGCGGAGGGAGGAAAACGCGGCCAGAGGTCCGGAATCGGCGCGATCCAATACAGGGTGGGGGTACGGCCTTGCTCGAAGGTAGCCCGCCGGCGCGCCGAAGGCGCGCAGCGGGCGAGGTCGAGCGCGACCGACGAGCGCTCGCGCTCGGAGGGCGTGCCGACCGAGGCCGCGTGGCCGCGGTCGAAGACCGTGGACGGCGGGCGGTCAGGATCGGGGCCGGATCTTAGCGGATGCCGACGGCTTTGCGGACCTCGTCCATCAGCGGGGCGGCGGTTTCACGTGCCTTCTCGGCTCCGGCGACGAGGATGCGCTCCACCTCGGCCGGGTCGCTCCGAAGCTCCTCGTAGCGGGCACGGGCATCGTCGAAGGTCTGCAGGTAGTAGTCGAAGAGGCGTTTCTTCATGTCGCCATAGCCGACGCCTCCCTCCGCAAATGCGGTCTCGACCCACCGCCGTTCTCCATTGTCGGGGGCGAAGAGCTTGAGCAGATGGTAGAGGGCGTTGTCCTCGGTCGACTTCGGATCCTCAACCGGAGTCGAGTCTGTGACGATCGACATGATCTTCTTCCGGGTCGCCTTCTCCGGCCCGAAAAGATCGATGGTGTTGCCGTAGGACTTGCTCATCTTCTGCCCGTCGATGCCCGGCACCACCGCGACGTCATCGAGGATCAGGGGCTCGGGGAGAACGAAGATGTCGTCGCCGTAGACCGCGTGAAAGGCCCCGGCGATGTCGCGGGTGACCTCGAGGTGCTGCTTCTGGTCCTTGCCCACCGGCACGAGATCGCTCTTGACGATCAGAATGTCGGCCGCCATCAGCACCGGGTAGGCGAAGAGGCCGTGGTTGGGTACCACGCCCTGCGCCACCTTTTCCTTGAAGGAGTGGCAGCGCTGAAGGAGACCCATGGAGGTCACGGTCGAGAGGTACCAGGTCAGCTCGGGGATCTCGGGAAGATCCGACTGGCGGTAGATCACGCTGCGCGAAGGGTCGAGGCCGAGGGCGAGAAAGCCCGTCGCAAGGTCGCGCACGAGATCCCTGAACCTGTCGGCATCCTGCACCGTCGTGAGCGCGTGCATGTCGGCCAGGAAGTAGTAACACTCGTGGTCCGCCTGGAGGCTCAGGAACTGGCGGATCGCGCCGAAGTAGTTCCCGATGTGGAGGTCGCCGGATGGTTGGACACCCGAGAGAACGCGCATGAACTCTCCTTTTCCTCAATAATCCAGGGCGGATGATAGCAAATGAAAAACCGGCCGATGCTCATCGGCCGGCAGATATATTGTCGGTGTCCGGAAAAATCAGCCGTCGTTACCGATGGCCTCCACAGGGCACGACTCCATGGACTCGTCCATCTGCTCGGTCTCTTCATCGTTCTCGGGCTGTTTGCTGACGAAAGAGTAACCCTCGTCCTCGTTGGCCTCGAAGTTCTCCGGGGCCGTGGTGCGGCACACGTCACAGTCGATGCAGCTCGAGTCCACGTACCACTTTCCCGGTACGTTATCCGGAAGCTTGTCATCAGGATCAGCCATTGATCTCTCCTTTCAGGCGGATACAGTCCGCGCGTCCGCGGGATAATACCACCCGCGTTGGCGTTGTCAATTCTCGGTTCACCACCCTGTCAGCGAGCAGGTATCCCAACGGGTCGACGGTTGACCCGTGGCACACCCACGGACTTGCCTTTGGTTTCGTCGCCGCTCGGCGGCCACTGGCAACCGACGTTGTAAGGAAAGGCGAATGCCGGCAGGATGGCGGTGGGGTCGTTGGTGTGATTGTCGATCAGGTTCCCATAGGCGGTCAGGCCGATGATGGGCTCGGCGCTACCCGACGCCCAAGCCACAACGCTCACGTCGATGGTGACGTCGTTCGGCGCCTCATCGATGCCAAAGAGGGTGCTCATCACACTGTTGTACTGGTTCTGCGCCAGGGGCGGCATGATGACGATCCGCGAGATTTCGTTCTCGTTCTCGTCGAGAAACGGCTCACCGTTGCCCTGGAACGGCTGCAGCACGATGGTGATGGTACTCAACGGATCAGAAGCATTGAGAACCCCCACGTTGTACCGGAAATCCTCATCCTCACCGCCACCGGTGAGGAGCTGGAAACTGAAATCGCCGTTCTCACCCACCGCGGAGGGGTCGGCGAGGTTGTACCACGGCACCCCCGGCAAGTTCTGACCGAAGGTGCCGGTCTCCTCGAGAAACTCCCCCTCGTTGTCGGAATCCGGCAGGTAGAACGTGAACGGGGTGTACACCCGCGAGTTGACGATCACGTTCTTGAGCACTCTCGTCCCATCGTCCTCGAGGGTGTTGGCCTCGTAGGCAAAGATGACAATGGCACCAGAGTTCGCGATCTGTCCGTCGGCGTCAAAGTAGTTCCCGATCGGATCCTCGAGCACCACCGTGCCGCCCGGCGGTATGTCAGCAAGCATCGGATCGACAAAACCGAATCCGTCATCCTCCCGGCCCCCAAGCCACGTCGAGCGGTCGATAAACCTCCCGCTGTTGTTGACCAGCCCGGTGGGCAGATAGACGAGGGCGACGTCGATCTCGACCTCCTCCTCGACGTTGGTGATGAAGAGATCGGAGCGCCACCGGCTGGTGCCCTCGCCGTTTGTGTGGGTAGCAGCCGGCAAATAGATCAAATCGGCCGCCAGAAATTGGGCGGCGGCCGTGCCCGCACCCATTGTGAGCATCGCCAGAAGAGCTGCCATCAGCCCTTTACGTTTCATTCAAACCTCCATTGCACCGGTCTCGACCGATCACCCGCTTATCTTGACAGCATCGCTGTCGATGGGCAAGACGACCCGCGCCTCGAAACCGTGAGGCTCGAGGTTTTTGAGTTCGATGTGCCCGCCCTGGGCCTCGACAAACCTTTCGGCGATCGCCAATCCGAGCCCGCTCCCCCCACGGCGCCGGGTGTAGAACGCCCTGCGCACCCGCTCCATCTCGTCAGGCGGGATCCCGCTGCCGCGATCTCGAACGACCAGCGCCACGTCGTCGGAGATTTCCTCAGCATCCAGTTCCACAACGCGGCGATCCGCCGGCAACTCCCGCACCGCCTGCACCGCGTTGAGCACCAGATTCAGGAGCACCTGCCGCAGTTGTGACTCGTCGCTCATCACCGCAACAGTCGGCAGGCCTGGGATGACGCGAAGGTGGACGCCCATGTCCTTGGCTTCCGCGATCAGAAACCCGCCCACGTCTTCGAGCATCGTGTCGACCCGCACCGGCGCGAGATTCGGTTCGCTGGGCCGGGCATAGGTGAGGAAATCGCTCACCAGACAGGCGAGACGGCCAACCTCCTCGCGCGTGCTGGCGAGAGATTCCCGTGCTCCCCGCTCTCCGGCCTGGAGGTCTTCGCCCAGAAGCTCGAGGTTGAGATTAATGGAGTTGAGGGGATTTCGGATCTCGTGGGCGAGATTGGCGGCCAGGGCACCGAGCGCGGCCATCTCCTCGGCCTCGAACTGTTGCGCTTCCAGACGTCGCGTTCGCTGGATGAGATACCAGACAAACGCCCACGCGAACCCAAGAGTGGTCAGGGTCAGGATCGCGATCGTGATGGTCTGCGACAACAGGTCACCTCGAAGTTTCGACACCCGCTCGGCAACCTGGGTGCGGTCCACGTTGAGGACGACGTTTCCAACCTCTCCGAGCGGAACTGAAATCCGGTATGGGTTTTCTGTCTCGACGACCGCTTCGTCCGAAAGGACGCCCTGGAGCTGAAGGTCCGAAGCGAGGGTCTCGGGAATCTCCTCGGTCGACTGACTCCGGGACGAAAAGATGACCTTTCCCTCGCTGTCAGTGACCTCGATGGACTTCCAGATTCGGCGCTCGGGGTCGCCCTCCAGGGTGCGGCTGAGAACCTCTCGCCGGGTCTCAATGACGTCGAGCTCGCTCGCCTCGGCGCCGCCGAGCTCGGCGGCAATCCGGCGCGCCTCCTCACGCCCCCCCGCGAGGACGTCCTCCAGGTACCGCCGCGAAAGCGATCCTGAGATGAGGTGCCCGAAGAGAAAGATGATGCCGAGGATCAGAACCAAAAAGACAACTGCAGCGCCAGCGTATTGCAGTCTCAGCGAGCTCCGTGTGCCAGATTTGTTGCCGATTTGGGTCATTGTGGCTCGTTACCGTCTCTCATTTCCAACAGCGTCCTCACGTCGAAGCCGAAGCAAGCAACATGCCACACCCAGCCCGCACTTCTCACCTGGTGTTTACTGCGGACGGCGAATGGCCGCCATCTGCCGTGCTTTTCGCGAATCGCGCTCCTCGAAGGAGCTCTACTACGTCTGCGTCGCCCGATCCGCGAAAAACCCAACAACTGACTACCCTTCGCCGTCCTCGTCACGAAACCTGGTAAGAAGTGCGGGCTCGGATCAAACTCCGCAGGCAGTCCGGATGTCGGATGTCTTGTTGGTGCGCTCCCACGTGAACTCCGGCTCGTCGCGCCCGAAGTGGCCGAACGCGGCCGTCTTTTTGTAGATAGGACGAAGAAGATCGAGGTACTCGATGATGCCCAGAGGGGACAGCGGGAAGACATCACGAACAGCCGCGGTGAGGCGGTCGTCCGGCACCTCACCGGTTTCAAAGGTGTCCACCATCACCGACACCGGATCGGCGACGCCGATCGCATACGCGAGCTGGACCTCGGCGCGGTGGGCGAGCCCGGAGGCGACGATGTTCTTGGCCACGTGCCGCGCCATGTACGAGGCCGAGCGGTCGACCTTCGACGGGTCCTTGCCCGAGAACGCCCCACCTCCGTGAGAGCCGACTCCGCCGTAGGTGTCGACGATGATTTTGCGGCCCGTCAATCCGCAGTCCCCCTGCGGCCCACCAATAACAAAGCGCCCGGTTGGATTGATGTGAATCTTCGTGTCATCGTCAATCAGCTCTCCGGGCAAGGTGGCTTTGATGATGAGCTCCCGAACGTCGCTTCTCAGGTCGTCGGTGCTCACCTCTTCCGAGTGCTGGCACGAGATCACCACCGCCTCGATACGCTCTGGAACGTTGTTCCTGTACTCGATCGACACCTGCGACTTGCCGTCCGGACGCAGCCATTCGATCTCCCCATTGCGTCGCGCCACGCTCAGACGACGGGTGAGTTGGTGGGCCATGACGAGCGGCATCGGCATCAGCTCGGCTGTTTCGTCGGTTGCGTAACCGAACATCAGACCCTGGTCGCCGGCACCGCCAGGGTTGACCCCCCGGGCAATATCTGGAGATTGGGGATCGATCGAGGAGATCACTGCGCAGGTTTCGTAGTCGAAACCGAACTTGGCCCTCGTGTAGCCGATCTCACGAATCGTCTCGCGCACGACGGCCGGAAAATCCACGTAGATCTCGGTCGTAATCTCGCCGGCGATGAAGGCCAGACCGGTGGTGACCAGGGTTTCACACGCCACGCGACCGTTCGTGTCTCCCGCAAGGACCGTATCGAGAATGGCGTCCGAAATCTGGTCAGCAATCTTGTCGGGATGCCCTTCGGTCACCGACTCCGAGGTGAATACATATCGTCCATTAGGTGCCATTGATCCTCCTACCCGCTTCGAGTCCGTGCCCGAATTCGGGATCTACCCTACAGAACGCATACCGTACCACCGAGATTTCCCGCCGGTCAAACATCACGGCGTAGCCCAAATGGCGAAGCCGGAAGGGCGCGAGTGACTCAAAACTCAAAACAAAGAACTCAAAACTGAATTGAGTGGGTGGACATTCCGAATTCCGAATTCCAAATTCCGAATTCTAAAACCAGAAATCTTTCCCCCGTTGACCCAGAGCGATTGACACACCATCATCGAGCGATGCGCCGCCTCGTACCGATTTCGGTCCTGCTGCTGGTTGCCGGTTGGCTCACCGCCATGGCCCTCGACTTGCCCCGAATGGCGGCGGCAGTCGCCGTATCATGCATCGGCGCAGCGTGCGTCGGCGCAGTTCGCGGACGAGCTCCCGACCGCCGTCTGGCCGCAGCGCTGTCTGCGATTCTGATCGCGCTCCTCGCCGCTCTTCTGTTCCTCCTGGGGAAGGAACCAAGCGGCGCGACCGGTCTTTACCTCCAGCTCGCAGTCATGGCCCTGCTCGCGCCGATCGTGCCGATCGTCTACGCGCTCACCTTTCCCACGGATCGAGACGTCCGGTGATCCTCTGGATTCTGCTCGCTACCGCTCTCGCCGCCTTCGCCTTTTGGGGCTGGCGTCACACCAAGTCCACACAGGCGTTTTTCACGGCGTCGCGCACCGTCGGGCCGGTGCTCGCCGGCATCGGCGGCACTGCCGCCGGGCTTTCCGCCTTCGTTTTTGTCGGCGGGCCAGGTTACTTTGCCACGGTCGGCGCCGCCAGCCTGTGGATCATCTTTTCGGCGCCGCTCACCGGCGCCCTCCAGTGCTGGGCCGTGGGCGAGCGGGTAGTGTCGCTCGTCAAGCGCCACAACTGTCTGACGGTCCCGGACCTGGTGGCGGCGCGCTTCGGCGAAGGATGGCCGCGGGGATTGACCGCGCTCGCAGTGGCGGTGGGCGCCGTCGCCACCCTCGCGGTCCAGGTCAAGGGCGCAGCGATTGCCGGTGAGGTGCTCCTCGGCGTTCCCGGGTGGCTGGTGGCCGGGGCGGCAGTCGCGGCCACGGTTCTGTACTCCGCCGCGGGGGGGATGCGCACCGGAATCCTGGCGGAGGCGGCCCAGGGCGTCATCATGGCCGCCGCCGCCGTCGCCCTCGCGATCTTCGCGCTCGCGCGAGCAGGGGGACCGCGCCAAGCCATTGCGACCATCGCCGAGCTTCGGCCCGAGCTGCTCGACCCATGGGGGGGCCCCGGGCCGACCGCCTCCATCGGAATCTTCCTGCTCTTTGCTCTCGGCACCTGCGCCCAGCCCCACTATCTCCAGAAGTTCCTGCTTCTGCGCGACCGGGAGAGCCTGCGCTGGCTGCCGGCGGTGATGACCGGCGCTCTACTCGCGGTGCTCACGGTATGGGTCGGTGTCGGCCTCGGGGGCACCGCGCTGTGGCTCCGCGGCGAGCTGACAATTCTCAGCCCGGACCAGCTCGCACCGGCGCTGTTGGCGAGCACGGGCTCCCAGGTATTCATCATCATCGCCGCGGTGGCGGTGGTCGCAGCCGTGATGTCGACCGCGGCCTCGCTCCTCAACCTGGTAGCGGCAGCCGTCACCCGGGACCTTCCTCAGGCACTGGGACGAACCCCCGGGCCGGGCCTCGGGCCTGCGCGGGTCGCTACCTTCGGCGCGGGAGTCGCCGCCGCCGCCCTCGCCCTCCTCTCGAACCGGCCGGTGGCCCTGCTTGGCGTGCTCGGCTGGGGGACCTTCACAGCAGCCCTTCTGCCGGTAATGGTCTTGGGTCTGTGGTGGAGCGGGGCCAACCGCCGGGGAGCGGTAGCGGCGCTGGCAATTGGGCCGCTGGTTCAGCTGAGCACCGAGTGGGCGCGGGGGACGGGCCTCCTGGCGGTGCGCTGGGAACCAGGTCTCCTGGGCGCCGCCGCCGGCGCCGCAGCACTTGTCTTGCTCTCGAATCTAAAACCTAACGTGAAAGGTGATCAATGACCGCACGTTGGAACGAATCCCGAATTCGCGAGCTGGTGCAACGGCTCGAGGATTTTCGCCGTTCATGTAGGGTCACAACACTGGCCGAAGAGCAGGAGACGTCACGGTCGCCCTTTCGGCTCCTGGTCGCCTGCGTGATCTCCCTTCGCACCAAGGATGAGGTGACGGCCGAGGCGAGCAGACGGCTCTTCGAGATCGCTCCGACCCCCAACCATCTGGCGGAGCTCGAGGAGAAGCAGATCGCCGGCGCCATCTACCCGGCGGGCTTTTACAACACCAAGGCCGCTCAGCTCAAGCAGATCGGCAGGATCATCCGCGACGACTTTGATGATGAGGTGCCCGCGAGCGAGGCCGATCTGCTGTCAATGCCGGGTGTCGGACGCAAGACCGCCAACCTGGTGCTCGGACTCGGCTTCGGTATTCCCGCGATCTGCGTCGATACCCACGTCCACCGCATCTCCAACCGGCTCGGGTTCGTGTCGACGAATACGCCTGAGCAGACCGAGCGCGCCCTGATGGAGGTGTTGCCGCGGGATCTCTGGGTGCCCATAAATGATTTGCTGGTGACCTTCGGGCAGAATCGCTGCCATCCGACCTCGCCCCGATGCACCAATTGCCAGCTCGAAGATCTCTGCCCAAGAATAGGCGTCACGCGCTCGCGGTAGAGGTTTCGTCTGTCGCCGCTTCGCGGCTGGCAACACGCCCAACGTGATCCCCCTATGAGCGCCGAAGGCGCGGCAGATTAATAGCCTGGGGCGTGAGCCCCAGGAACAAGGACCACCTATTCCGTCAAGCGCCGAAGGTGCGACAGACACACAACCTGATTTTCGACCTAAATGCAGGTGGCGGATGGTTGGGTGGCAAATCCGAAATCCGAAATCCGAAATTTCTTCAGTTCGCCTGCCTCTCCTGGCTGAGATTCTCCAACTTTTGCGTGACATCGCGATAGGAGGGGTCGGCGGCCATGATCTCCTCGTAAATCTCGAGAGCCTGCTCCCCGTCTCCCGCACCTTCATAGGCCCCGGCGAGATCATAACGGAGAGCGATACGGGCATCTTCGGAGATATTCGGAGCGACCAACGCCTTCTGGTACCACTCTGCGGCCTCCGGCCACATCCCCTGTTCCAGATAGCAGACCCCGATGACCGAGCAACTCTCGACAAAGAACGCGGTGTCCCTGGCCGCCACCTGAAACTCTCGGATCGCTTCCGGCAACAACCCCATCTCGCGATAGGCGATGCCGAGGTTGAAGTGGGTGTCGGAGTCCTCCTCGGAGAGTTGCTCGGCAACACCCTTCTGGAATTCCCGGAAGACTTCCTCGAGGACCGCCTCGCCTTTGCCGCGCCCGGTGGCTTCCTCGACCATGGCCTCCTCGGCTGCGAGCTCGGCCTCCAGCTCTTTCGCGAGATCGATGTATTGCTCTTCGTCCGCAAAGAGTTCCTCGGCCCCCTCTTCGGCGACCTCGACCTGCTCGATGAAAACGCCCATTTCTTTCAGCTTGAGCCTACGGCTGAGAACTTCCGGGTCTTCCCCATGCTCCTCCTCGAGCATGGCGAGAATCCGCGCGGCATCGTCGTACAGCTCCTGATCGAGGAAGAAGTCGATCTGCTCGAGATCGCCCAACGAAGGTCCCACGAAGCTGTCACTGATTTCAACGAGCTCCTCGGCCACCTCTTCCATTACTGGCGGCGGAACGGGAGCCTCCTCCGGAGTCGCCGGCGCCGCCGGCTGAACGGCCGGAGCCTTCACCAACTTGTCATCAGCGGCCTGAACCTCGGCCTTATCTACACCGGCTGCGAATTCGACGGCGAACTCCTCCACCGCCGGTTCCCGTTCCTCGGCGGGGGGCGGTGCGGCGAGATCACCCTCGACGTCGACGACCTCTATCAGGTCGCTCTCTTCGTCCACGAACTCAGCCGCCGGAGTTTCCTCGGCCGCGGGCGCCTCCGCGACCGGTGCCGAATCCTGGACCACCGCGACTGGAGATTCCGCTTCGTCCGAAGCCCCGGCCGCCACTGAGTCCGCAGACGCTTCGCTGAGCTCCGGAATAGCACCCAGCAGGTCGGAGATCTCATCCATCGTCCCCAGGGCCCGGTGGTGTTCGACGACCGGTTGCGCCATGGCGATCGCCTGGTCGCGATCGCCGTGCTCGACGTAGAGCAGCGCGAGGCGCTGTCTTGGGACCATCTCATCGGGAAAGGAGAGCACCAGGTCATCGAGGTGGCTGATTGCCTTCTCGACCAGTCCGTATTTCGCGAAGACGCTGGCCTCCGCCATTCTTTCCTCGAGGTCGAACGCCTCAGCAGCCGGCGCGTCCTCGACCTGGGTCCGCGGAGCGGGCGCCTCTTCCGCCGGTGGCGGCGGTAGCGCCTCTTCCACCGGCGGTGGCGGCGCATCGAAATCGGCCGTTTCGACCTCAATTTCCTCATCGAGGTCGATGACGATCTCCTCTGCCTCCTCCTCGACGGCAGCAGCCCCCGGCGCCTCACCAACATCAACGCCATCAATTGCTGCGAGCCGTCGCCGGAACTGCGCATTCTCCGGATCGGTCTCCAGTAGCTGGATGAACAGGCGTTTGGCAGCATCCTCGTCGCCCGACTGGTACATGCTCTCGGCAAGCGCAGCCCTGAGAGTGAAGAGGGTTTCCTCCTCTCCGGACGGGCCGTAGGCGCGAACTGCCAGCTTCAGCACTTGCTGGTCCTCGGGCATCTCCTCCAACAGATCCTCGAGTGCCTCCTGGGCCCCCTTGAAATCACCCTTGTCGAGCATCGTCTCGACCGCAGGCACCAGCATCTCCGTGGCCTCGGCGGTGTCGCCGGTCGATGCCATGGCGCCGCCGACAACGGCCCTTATCTCGGTGTTGCCAGGCTCGGCCTCGAGGACCTCGTTGGCAATCTCGACGGCCTTGGTGCTCTCGCCCAGGCCCATGAGGGTACGCGCGAGAAGAGTTTTCAGCTCTACCGAGTCCGGCGACCGTTCGACACCGAATTTCAAGAACTCAAGAACGATTGGAGCTCTCCCGGCGTCGAGGAACGCCGCGCACGCCGGAATCAGAAACTCACCCTCGGGCGGATCCTGCTCGATCACGTGGCGATAGAGGCGTTCTGCCTCGTCCAGCTTCCCTGCATCCAGCAGCACGGCACCGAGGCGTCCGTAGACCTTGAGCGCCGATGTCGTGTCGTTGCGACGCAGCAGGAGGTCGGCCAGGCGCAGCGCCGACACGTGGTTATTCGGATCGAGGTCGACCAGCTTCTCGTGGGCTTCAATTGCCTTGTCGAGGTCGCCGTTCTTGACGTACCAATCGGCGAGGATCTGATACTCCCTCTTGGATTCCACCAAGAGCCCCTGGTCGAAATAGAGCCCTGCAAGCTGCTCGAAAATGTCGAGCCGCTGAGGATCCAGACGCTGGATTTTCTTGAGGATGGCGATGGCCTTGGTGGTGAATCCGTCCCTGGAAAAGTGCTCCGCGATCTCCTCGTAGAGCTCTATCGCGCGCTGGAGCTCGCCGATTCGGCCGTACAGATCCCCAACACGGTTGATGATGGTGGTGTCGCCGGGGAACTTTTTGAGGACCTTCTCGTACTCTTTGATGGCCTGCTCGAGCTTTCCCTTCTGAACGAGCCTCTCAGCATCCCTCAGAACCTTGTCCCGCTTGACGGCCATGAACCCTCAGACTCCCTTTTTCCTACGACTCAACGGGCGGTACGCCAATTACGCAGCCCCCCTGTACAACCTTGGACTGATCTGTCCTGATCCCAAGTCTCATGGTAACACAGGCGACCACCGGAAGCTCCGCCGGTGAAGCGTCCCGGAACCCCGGTTCTCGAGGGCAAGCCGGTGGGCAACCGTTCCGTAGCCCTTGTTCTGTTCCCAACCCCAGTGCGGCTGCTCGGAGCCGAGATCGACCATGATCCGATCACGATGGACCTTTGCGAGGATCGACGCGGCAGCCACGCTGAAATACTCGCGATCCGCCTGTTTCGGGGACAAGACCGGACATCCGAGATCACCCGGATCCACGTAGTCGGTGACAACCACCGCCTCCGGCGTGACCAGGGCGCCCGCGGCCGCCCGCATGGCCAGACGCGTCGCCTCGAGGATGTTGAGCTTGTCGATGAGCTCGACCCAGATCTCGCACACCACCCACCGTGCGCCGCTCGCCCGTATTCGGGAGGCTGCCTCTTTTCGCCGGTTCTCGGTCAGCTGCTTGGAGTCGCGAACGCCCGGGTCATCAGGAATCATGGCAAAGGAGGCGGCACACACAACCACGGGCCCGGCCAGGGCACCCCGACCTACCTCGTCGACACCGATGATCGACTCGGCGCCGCGGAGGATTTCACGGTCTTTCAACCCGAGAGGTTTCATGGACTACCGGCAGAAATCCCGGTCAGCCACCACGACGGGTCAGCGGGCGCGGTCGCGCTCCTTGATGCGCGCTGCCTTACCGCGCAGATCACGGATGTAGTACAGCTTCGCCCGTCGCACGCGGCCCCGCCGAGAAACTTCGATCTTCGCAATCGATGGCGAATGCAAGGGGAAGGTACGCTCAACGCCGATCCCGGACGAAATTTTGCGAACGGTGAAGGTTTCGGAGACGCCCCCGTGCTTGCGTGCGATGACCAGACCCTCGAAGATCTGGATGCGTTCCTTTTCGCCCTCTTTCAGGCGCACGTGGACCTTGACGTTGTCGCCAGACCGAAATTCCGGTATGTCGCTCTTCAAGTACTCCTGCGTCACTTCGCGGATGAGGTCCATCTCAATTGCCTCCCTGGGGAATCGGGAGCGGCTGGAACCGGCTCCCTGGGGCGGGGAGTATACACGCCTTCCCTTGGGAGGACAAGGGGATACGACAGCACGAGTTAGGAATTAGGAATTCGGAATTAGGAATTCCCAACCACCCCCCCGATTGCTTGATCCTGGATGCTGGATGCTCAATGCTCGATCCACCCACCCTTGCGGAATTTCGGATTTCGAATTTCGGATTTTCGGAAGCGCCTCGGGAAACGGCCCGCGTCCACCGGAGGTGCCTGAGCATCCTCACGGGGAGAGCTTGCGGAAACGGGTGTGCGGATGGAAATTGAGAATTGAGAATTGAGAATTAACCCTTCGGCATTCCTAATTCCTAATTCCTAATTCCTAATTTTTCACCCCTCACCCGGATGCACCGGAAGCCCCTCCTCCTCCTCGCCCCAGCCTTCGGGCGCCGGAATGCCGAAGAGATGGACAGCGCCTTCGTACGGTACAAAGATCACCCGCCCGTGGGCATCGAGTGTCCCGTCACCTGGCCATGGTTCGCTACCGGCAACCTGGAACGAGCGAAAACCGAACGGCACCTCGGCGCCGTCTGGAGCGAGCCAGTCGGGGATGACCAGGTCCCACCGCTCCTCGTCCTCGGGAACGATCTCGAAGACCACCTCACCCGCGGGTCTCGAGCCGAGATCCTCGCGCTGTGCCACGAGCTCCTCGGCCTCGGCCACCAGATCCTCGAGCATCTGCTCGGTGAAGGCCTGGACCAGCTCGCGGTTGTCGGTTCCGGTAACCTCCGCTGAGAGCAGCAGCCGGTAGGTCTCTCCATCGAGTTCGTCGCCGGCGAGGAAATCAAATGCGAGCTCGGCACCGTCCTCGACCGCTTCGACGTCGAAGGACGAGCCGTGAACCAGGTCGCGAACCACCAGCGCCAACATCATTTCCTCTACGGTCGCGGCCGGAAAACCGATTTCCCAGCCCGTCTCCCACGTCGTCATCTTCACCTCCACCACTCGCGGCGTTACTCGTCAGTCGTCGGCATCCCGTTTCTTGCCAAAGATCGCGGCCACCACGATCCCGAGCAGATAGAGCAGGATCATCGGCACAGCGAAAACGGTCTGAGTGGCGATATCTGGGGTCGGGGTGATCACCGCCGCCACAACAAAGATCAGCAGCACCGCCCACCGGAACCACCGCACCAGCTGACCTGCAGTAACAATGCCGAAGCGGGCGAGGAAGAAAATCAGCATCGGCATCTCGAATACCAGTCCCATGCCGAGGAGGATCTTCGACATCATCGAAAAATAGGCGCCGATAGTCACTACCTGCTTGAAACCTTCGCCGACTCCGAGCAGGAACTTCACCACCATCGGGAAGGCAACCAAATACCCGAAGTACCCGCCGGCCAGAAAGAACAGGGTGGTGAAGAAGAGGAACGGCAGGAAGAGTCTCCGCTCCCGTTTGTAGAGCCCCGGTCTGAGAAAGAACCAGAGCTGCGCCAGAAGCACCGGCGCAGAGACAAAAATGGCGGTCAGCAACGCCACCTTGACGTAGAGCATGAAAGGACCCGGCAAATCGGTAAAGGCGAGCTGCTCACCCTCCGGTACGGCGAGCAAAAAGGGTCTTTCGAGCCAGTGGAAGATCCGCGGTGCAAAGTACCAACTGCCGAGGAAGGCGACGAAGAGCGCGATGACGCTGTAAAGAATTCGGCGGCGAAGCTCGTCGAGATGGTCGAGCAGCGTCATCCGCGGGAGACCTTCCCCCAGCTCCTTGTCGATGTCGCCGTTCAGCTCCGGTTCCGGGGAACTCACGATCGGTCGGTCCCTTTGGTGTCGGCCGCCGGTTCAGTCGGTTGATCGAGGGACTCTTTGAGGGAACTCTTCAGATCGGAAATCCCGACGGGATCGGTGATGGTTTTCTTGATTTCCTTGAGGTCCTTTTCCACCTCACGAATCTCGTCCGCCGCGACCTCGTCCTCGATGGTCCTCTTGAACTCATTCGAAGCGCGCCGAAACTCCCCCATCGCGCGGCCGATGGATCGTCCAATCTGCGGCATTTTGCGCGGACCGAAGAGCAGCAACGCGACCACGAAGATCAAAATCAACTCGGGCATTCCCAGGGTTCCGAACACGAAGCCTCCCGGCGACAGTATACCTACAGGAGTTAGGAATTAGAAATTAGGAATGCCGGTCCGCACACCCTACGGAATTTCGGATTTCGGATTTCGGATTTCGGATTTGCCGCCCCCCAGCTTGAATCCTGCACCGGAAACCCCAGTCGGCGTGGCGCTGTTGCGGAGGGCCTCGTCGCGAGGGCCACGAGACGCGGTCAGCTGGTGCGCTTCAGCGTGCCAGATGACCGAGTATCTTGGGCCGCAGTAGAGGCCCGGAGCAACAGCGCCATGGGCGGCGAAGCCGCCACGCCGACCTCGGGCGCTGAAGGACTGAGCCAGGCCCCGCGGAATCGGAGTGAAACGGAGATTCCGCGATCGCGCCGAGATTGGGCCTCTGGGGGCGTTTCTCCGACTGGAACGAGGAGGGACAGATCTCGTGATCGTCCCGATCGAGCGGAGGGAGGAAAACGCGGCCAGAGGTCCGGAATCGGCGCGATCCCATAAAAGGTGGGGGGGGGCGTCGTTCGGTGGGGGGCAGCCCGCCGGCGCGCCGCAGGCGCGCAGCGTTGGAGGATGGCGGGACCGACGAGCGCTCGC
>Ga0164313_10000420_pt1 | contig 33455 bp, 27 predicted proteins | sample GuaBasSedimGuay4_FD_113735 | JGI IMG/M metagenome (GOLD analysis project Ga0164313, IMG submission 113735) | Subseafloor sediment microbial communities from Guaymas Basin, Gulf of California, Mexico - Guay4, Core 4569-4, 0-3 cm | ecosystem: Environmental > Aquatic > Marine > Hydrothermal vents...
CCGCGCAACGGGTAACCGTTTGTGGCATGGTAAACCCCACTCGGAGCAAGACCAAATAGGGGAACATAATGCGTGGTCCGCGCTGTTCCCGGGTAGGTTGCTTGAGATGCATGGTGACATGTACTCCAGATGAATGATTGTCCTCGACAGAACCCGGCTTATCGGCTGACTCCCTTTTTATTAGTTTGTGGCTCTCAATCGGGTCTTATCAACCATGATTTATTCAGTTTTCGGTCAAAAATAGACACGATTCGTGTGAATGTTTCTGAAAAAAACCACCCATGCCGTACATCGGATACGCTTCAAACTTAAAGTAAATCATTAGCTTTGATAATCAAGTTAATGATTTAAAAAACATATCCTGTCGAAGCTTTTCCTGTTTTTCTTATATACCTTCTAAGTTGCTGTCAGCTATAGATATTTTTATCTTTGAAGGCGTAAAAATGCTTGCAATAGGTGATCAGAATACCTATAGTGTCATTATGTGGTGAAAAGTGGGGGATTGTGGTTTTATTGATTAATCCCGTCCCTGGCCACAAAAGACCCGGCTTTAAATGGTCGGATAGTGAAAACAGGAAACAATAATAAAAAATGCATTTCCGCGGAATCAACAATATCGCAGTAGACGCCAAAGGCAGAATGGCAATGCCTGCGCGTTATCGCGAGCGTTTGCTTGAAAGCTGTGGCGGTCGCCTTATTGTGACGGTTGATCAGGATCATTGTTTACTGGTTTACCCTCTCCCGGAATGGGAAATCATCGAAACGAAATTAAATGCGTTGCCTAGCTTAAACAAAACAGCCCGCCTGTTGCAACGTTTATTAATCGGCCATGCAACCGAACTGGATATGGATGCGCAGGGCAGGATTTTGTTGCCGGCCATGCTACGTGATTTTGCAGGTTTAAGTAAGAAAGCGGTATTAATCGGCCAGGGTAAAAAGCTGGAGATCTGGGACGAAGATACCTGGGCTGAAAACCAGGAAGGATGGGTGGAGGCAGTGAAGAGTGATGAGGGTGATCTGCCGGCTGCGTTGACAGAGCTTTCGCTCTAACACTCAGTTGAATGGGCGATTTCAATCACCAGTCAGTGCTTTTGGAAGAAGCGCTGGAGTCGCTGAATATTCATCCTTCAGGGATATATATTGACGCAACATTTGGCAGAGGCGGTCATAGCCGGGCCATATTGCAGCAGTTAAACGAAGACGGGCTTTTGATTGCGTTCGATCAGGATCCCGAGGCGGTCGCTTTCGCAAAGCAGCAATTTGCAGACGAGCCACGTTTAAAGATCGAACACTGTAACTTTAACCAGGTGGCAGATGTGATTGAACGGTACGGCCTGACAGGAAAAATTGATGGTGTGTTGATGGACCTTGGTGTCTCATCACCACAACTGGATGACGCTGAGCGAGGCTTCAGTTTCTTGCGTTCAGGACCATTGGATATGCGTATGGATACCAGCCAGGGAGAAACAGCCAGGCAATGGCTGGCCAGGGTCAAGCTGGTAGATCTAATAAATGTGCTCAAAAGATACGGCGAAGAAAAATTCGCCAGACGAATTGCAACAGCCATCGTGGAAACTCGCGAGATACGTGAGATAACAGAAACCGGTGATCTAGCTGAAATCATATCAAATGCAATTCCTGTTAAAGAAAAACATAAACATCCTGCAACGCGTAGCTTTCAGGCGATTCGTATTTGTCTCAACAAAGAGTTGCAGGCGATAGAGCAGGGTTTAAAGGCTGCAGTTACGGTTTTGGCAAAAGGCGGACGTTTATCGGTGATTAGTTTTCACTCACTCGAAGACAGAATAGTAAAACGCTTTATGCGAGATATTTCCAGTCGGCCAAAACTGCCGGCTGGATTACCTGTTATGGAAGCGGATATTGAAGTACCTTACCGGCTGGTTGGCAAGCCGGTTATTGCTGGTGCAGAGGAGCTGGGTATCAACCCGAGAGCAAGAAGTGCTCGTTTGCGTGTACTGGAGAGGCGGCTATGAATGAAAGGCAGCGCATATTAATGGTGGTTACGCTTTTGTTTAGCCTGGTACTGGCATCGGCAATATTGCTGATATACAGCAAGCATCAGAGCAGAAAGGTTTTTGTACAATTGCAGCAGTTAAAGGTTGAGGTGGATGCGTTGAATACAGAATGGAGTCAATTGCAGTTAGAGCAGAGTGCCTGGTCAGGGCATGGGCGTATTGAGTCTATTGCAAGAGAGCGTTTATCAATGGTAATGCCGGAACCCGGCGACGTGGTATTTGTAAAACAGTGAAATCATACAGGAACAATTCGCGTAAAAGGTTTAACCAGCGCTCTGAGTCATCAATGGTGTGGCGTCGTTTATCCGCAGCATTTGTCTTTACGCTGTTAGCGGTAGCGTTGTTAGTAAAAACGCTGGATATGCAAATATTGCATAGTGAGTTTTTTGAAAAGCAGGGTGACGCAAGGCAGTTGCGTACGGTTGCAATATCTGCACATCGTGGTGATATTGTTGATAGAAATGGTGAGCCTTTTGCGGTAAGTGCGCCTGTGCACAGTATCTGGTTGAATCCAAAAGTGGCTAAGGATCATATCGATGGACTGGTAAAAGTGGCGGCTTTGTTATCGATTGATGTCATTAGTTTGAAAGAAAAAATAAAACGTAATGAGCATCGTGAATTTTTGTATTTAAAGCGTCACGCCTCGCCAGAGCTGGCGGATGAGGTGATGGCGTTAAAAGTACCGGGTGTTGCCCTGCTGAACGAGTATCGTCGTTATTATCCAAGTGGTGAAGTGGCTGCACATGTTGTTGGTTTTTCTGATATTGATGATAACGGCCAGGAAGGTGTTGAATTAGCTTTTGATGAATGGCTAAAAGGGGTTCCGGGTAAAAAGCGTGTTATTCGTGATCGCCTGGGTCGAGCTATTGATGATGTGGAGCGCATTAAATCTGCGCAGCCCGGTAAAGTAATAAAATTAAGCCTGGATAAAAGATTGCAATATGTAACCTATCGAACATTGAAAGCGGCCGTGTTAAAACATAATGCGGTTGCCGGTTCAGCAGTAGTGCTTGATGTGAAAACGGGTGAAGTGCTGGCGATGGTCAATCAGCCTTCATTTAATGTGAATGACAGAAGACAGTTGCAGCCCCAGGCAACAAGAAATCGCGCGGTAACCGATGTGTTTGAACCGGGCTCAACCATGAAGCCTATTACTATCGCAGCAGCGCTGGAAAGTGGTCGCTGGAAACCATTTTATAAAGTTGAAACAGCGCCGGGTTATATGTCGGTAAAAGGCAACATGATACGCGACCATAAAAATTACGGTGATCTTGATGTCGGTGGTGTGCTGGAAAAATCCAGCAATGTCGGTATCAGTAAAATTGCTTTAGCGATGGACGCTGAGCAGCAATGGTCGATGTATCGGAAACTGGGTTTTGGTGTAGTAACGGCTAGTGGTTTTCCGGGTGAGTCGAGTGGTCGGCTATCGTTGAGCGCATTAAATAATGATTTTGAAAGAGCGTCATTAGCATTTGGTTATGGTGTCTCAGTGACTTCTTTGCAGCTTGCACATGCGTATTCTGCCATCGCTGCAGATGGTGTATTACGCCCCGTCAGCTTTTTATATGATGAAGACAGAGAGCAGGGTCATGTGGTTGAAGGCAAACGTGTGATGTCAGTGGAAACCGCTCAAGCAGTGCGTAAAATGATGCAGCGTGTAATTTCCGACAAAGGTACCGGTAAGCGGGCATCGGTAGCGAATTACAGTGTTGCCGGTAAAACCGGTACGGTGCACAAGTTTATTGCCGGTGGATATGCAGAAGATCGTTACCTTTCTATTTTTGCAGGCATGGTGCCAGCTGATAAGCCCGAGTTAGTCATGGTGGTGATGATTGATGAGCCAAGAAAGGGTGAGTATTTTGGTGGTTTGGTAGCCGCGCCGGTATTCGCTAAGGTGATGTCAGGTGCAATGCGCCTGCTGGATATTGCGCCTGATAGAATTTCTAAAAAACAGCTGATGAATGCAGGTGCGATTATGTCCATGGATGGACGGTATGTCGCAAAGAGCCAGGAAGGCGGTGCGACGACTTCAGTAGTACCTGCTCAAGGTGGGAAGACATAATGATGCAAAATGAAGTTGCATTAGATTTTTTGCTTGAAGGTTTTATCGATGATGCTTTGATAGAGCAGTGTCGTGATATCACGATTAATGCCATTGTGCAGGATAATCGTAAAGCGCGTAGCGGCAATCTGTTTATTGCGCATCAGGGTTTTAATACCCATGGTTTGTTATACGCGCAGGATGCAGTGGCTAAAGGTGTCAGTGTTGTTTTGTGGGACGGTGACCTGGGTTTTAATAATGATCAACGTGACGAAATTCTGGATTCTATTTCAAATAAAGTATTGTGTATTCAATGTCATGATTTGAAATCTAAAGTGAGTGCGATTGCTTCAAGGTATTATGAGCAGCCTTCACTGTCATTAAATGTTATCGGCGTTACCGGTACTGATGGTAAAACATCAATTGCACATTTTCTTGCACAGTGCCTGGATGCCTATGATGTGCATTGTGGTGTATTAGGTACTTTAGGGAATGGTTTTATTAATGACCTGCATCCAACAGGGTTAACCACGGTTGATGCTTTGTCGATTCAGAAAACACTGGCTGAAATACAACAGGCGGGTGCCCGGCATGTGGTAATGGAAGTGTCATCACATGGTCTTGATCAGGGTCGGGTAAATGGTGTTGCCTTTACTACGGCTGTGTTCAGTAATATGGCAAGTGATCATCTTGACTATCATGGTACGCAGGATAATTACGTCGCTGCAAAAAAACGCCTGTTTTATACCCCGGGTTTAGGTTCTGCGGTAATAAATCTTGATGATGAATTTGGCCGGACCCTGGCTAAAGAGGTGCGTGATCATGTTTGTGTCTGGGGTTACAGCCTGGAGAAAGATGTCTCGGCCTATAAAGATTGTGCTGATTATTTTGTTAATGCAACAGAGATAAAACCGTTCGAGCGTGGCTGCCATCTTTCGGTGTCTACACCTAAAGGTGAGGGTAGTTTTGATATTCCATTACTGGGCCGCTTTAATGTTTCAAACGCACTGGCTGTGTTATCAACCCTGCTTGTCAGCCAGTTTTCTTTTGAAAAAGCGATAAAAAGCCTTGCTGCAATACATTCGGTTGATGGCCGTGTAGAAATTATTGCTGAAGATGATAAGCCGGTTGTGGTGGTGGACTATGCCCATACCGAACAGGGCTTGTCAGCTGTTTGCCAGTCGATGCGAGATCATTTTAGCGGTGATGTATGGTGTGTATTTGGCTGTGGTGGCGACCGTGATCGCAGCAAGCGACCATTGATGGCAAAAGCGGTAGAAAAATATGCCGATAGAATAATCGTTACCACAGATAATCCACGTCATGAAGATCCGCAAAGTATTATTGATGAAGTGTTAAGCGGTTTCTCATCATTGGAAAATGTAGAAGCGGTGCTTGACCGTCGCCAGGCAATTGATATCGCCATTACAAACGCGCAAACGGGTGATGTTGTATTACTGGCTGGCAAGGGACATGAGACCAGTCAGATAGTGGCTGATGTACATATTGCATTTGATGATCGTCGTGTGGCACGTGAACTTTTAGCTGCCAGGGTACCGAATGGTGATAGCGAGGATGTTATTGCATGATGATGATGTCGCAAATCGCCGAAGCTCTGGATGCATCATTGCATGGTGATGATGTAATGATAACGGGTATTTCTAAAGATACTCGTGATATTCATGCTGGTGATTTATACGTTGCACTTAAAGGCGAACGTTTTGACGGGCACCAGTTTGTTGCCGAAGCGAGTTTATCCGGCGCTGTTGGCGCTTTAGTGTGTGACTCTTTGTCAGTCGATGTGCCGCAGGTGCAGGTTGACGATACACGTATTGCATTAGGACGACTGGCGGCATACTGGCGTGCAAAGTTTACCGGCAAACTGATCGGTATTACCGGCAGTAACGGTAAGACTTCTGTGAAAGAAATGTGTCGAAAAATTCTTGCTGATTATGCCGGTGCATCTGAGGTGTTATCAACAAAAGGCAATCTGAATAATGATATCGGTTTGCCAATGATGCTGCTTGAGCTAACACAGCAGCACCAGTTTGCGGTAATCGAAATGGGTGCGAATCATCTTGGTGAGATTGATTACCTGGCATCGATAGCGCGGCCTGATGTCGCTATCGTGACTAATGCCGGGCCTGCACACCTCGAAGGTTTTGGTTCGCTGGAAAATATTGCAAAAGCAAAAGCTGAAATATATAAAGGTTTGTCGGGCAGTGGTGTTGCCGTGGTTAACCTGGACGATGCCTTTAGTTCGATGTGGATAGATTATTGTTCAGAATACAGCGCGGGTAAGCGTGTTATTACTTTTTCTATGCTGGACGATTCTGCTGATATTTATGCAAAATTAACAGCCGATAATTGTTATCAGATCATTACGCCGAATGACCGGGCTGAATTACAGCTTAAAGTGCCTGGCAAACATAACGTGATGAATGCGCTTGCAGCAATCGCAGCAACATTGTCACTTGAGGTCCCATTACAGGACATCGTTACATCATTGTCTGAGTTTGAAAATATTAAGGGCCGATTAACCGTTTCAATTGCTGAGGCTGGTTTTCGTGTCATTGATGATAGCTATAATGCGAACCCGCTTTCCGTGTCTGCGGCCATCGATGTGCTTGCGGATATGCAGGCGGATACGGTGCTGGTTCTGGGTGATATGGCAGAACTGGGAGAGGATGCTGAAAAGTTACACTCAGAAATGGGAGAGAAAGCAAAAAGTGCGGGTATCAAGGCGCTGTATGCTACTGGAAGGTTAAGTGAGAACACCGTTAAGGCGTTCGGTGAAAATGGATTTTATTATAAAAATAAAAACAAATTAATAAATGCTTTACACAAAAGTTTAGTAGTGGATGACGTTGTATTAGTAAAAGGTTCTCGCAGTGCGGCTATGGAAGAAGTAGTTGAACGGATATTGGCCCATGATAATAATCATAATAAGAGGGTGAACTAATGTTTTTAACATTAGCTGAATATCTGCAACAGTTTGATAGCGGTTTTGCCGTTTTTCAATACATTACTTTACGTGCCATTCTTGGCACCATTACCGCGCTGGTTTTATCCCTGGTGATCGGTCCAACGATGATACGTAAGTTGTCCAGTTATAAGATTGGTCAGCATATACGTGATGATGGGCCGGAATCACATTTGTCAAAAGCAGGTACGCCTACCATGGGTGGGGCCTTGATTCTGGTTGCTATTGCAATCAGCACCTTGTTGTGGAGCGATCTGTCCAGTGAAAAGGTCTGGCTGGTGCTGGTTGTTACTTTATCGTTTGGTTTAATCGGCGGTGTTGATGATTACAAAAAGCTGGTTTACGGTAATTCAAAGGGTTTGTCAGCAAAAACAAAATATTTCTGGCAAACCGTAGTGGGTTTTGCCGCTGCGTATTTTATTTTTAGTAGTGCGGAAACACCTGTTGAAACAACATTAATTGTTCCTTTTGCGAAGGATTTTGTAATACCACTGGGCGGTGCATTTGTGGTGCTTGCTTACCTGGTTATTGTTGGCAGCAGTAATGCAGTGAACTTAACGGATGGTCTTGATGGGCTTGCGATTATGCCAGCAGTGATGGTGGCAGGTGCACTTGGCATGTTTGCCTATCTTGCGGGTCACTCAACATTTGCCGGTTACCTGGGCATTCCTTATGTCGCGGGTGTCGGTGAGTTAAGCATTTTCTGTGGCGCACTGGTGGGCGCCGGTTTGGGTTTTCTGTGGTTTAACACTTACCCTGCAATGGTTTTCATGGGTGATATTGGCGCACTGGCTTTAGGTGCTGCACTGGGTGTGGTCGCTATCTATGTCAGGCAGGAACTGGTGCTGGTGATTATGGGTGGCATATTTGTCATGGAAACCGTGTCAGTTATTTTGCAGGTTGGTTCTTATAAATTAACCGGTAAACGTATTTTTCGTATGGCGCCGATTCATCATCATTTTGAATTAAAAGGCTGGCCGGAACCGCGTGTGATTGTGCGTTTCTGGATTATTACTGTGGTGCTGGTGCTGGTTGGACTGGCATCGCTGAAGGTTAGATAGTTTTTGATTTATTAGTAGACATGAGTGCATTAAATACAATGACTGTTAAATCCGAACAAGCTGTTTATACACTGGTCGTAGGACTGGGTAAAACCGGTTTGTCTGTGGTGCGTTATTTACGCGCTCTGGGTGAAGCTGTGGTTGTGGTTGATAGCCGTGATATTCCACCGGGACTGCCAACTTTAAAAAATGAATACAGTGATGTTGAATGTTTTACCGGCAGCTTTGATAACACGCTTTTTGTAAATGCCCATCGAATTATAGTCAGTCCCGGTGTAAGCCTGGCTGAACCAGCGCTTGTTGAAGCAAAAAATAATAATATCGAAATTATTGGCGATATTGATTTGTTTGCGCACGAGGTTATGGCACCGGTTATTGGTATAACCGGTTCTAATGGAAAATCGACAGTAACAACATTGTTAGCACTAATGGCATCGCAGGCAGGAATGAATGCGGTTGCCAGCGGCAATATTGGTACGCCGGTACTTGATGCCTTAAACGATGATGTGGATTTATACGTGCTTGAGTTATCCAGTTTTCAACTGGAGAGTTTGCAGCGTCTGCCAATGAAAGCGGCTGTGGTTTTAAATATCAGCGCTGACCACCTTGACCGTTATGAGAATATTGCTGCTTATGCATTGAGTAAGCAGGTGATTTATGAAAATGCAGACGTGCTGGTTTTAAATAAAGACGATTCACTGGCTAGTCAGGTCAATGCTTCCGCGAAAAATCAAATACGTTTCACCTTAAAGACGCCGCAGCAAAGCGAGTTTGGTATTTGCCAGGGCGAAGTGAGTGGTGATGATCGGCAGAAAGAAGACAAAGCGGCTGAATATTTATGTTTTGGTGATCAGCAGCTGATCGCTGTTGATCAGCTAAAAATTAAAGGTTCGCATAATTTACAAAACGCACTGGCTGCGCTGGCACTGGGTCATGCAACAGGTTTGGCAATGGATGACATGCTTAATGCCTTAAAAGAATTTAAAGGCCTGGCGCATCGCACGCAGTTTGTTGCCGAGATAAGCGGCGTTAACTGGATTAATGACTCCAAAGCAACCAATGTAGGCGCGACCATTGCAGCACTTGTCGGCCTGCCGGGTAAGCATGTTTTAATTGCTGGAGGTGAAGCGAAAGGCGCTGACTTCACAGAGCTTGCAGCTATTGTTAAACAGCATTGCCGTGCAGTGGTATTAATGGGTAAAGATGCGGCAAAAATAAAAGCCGTTTTGCCGGAGGAAGTTCCGGTTGTAACGGCTTTTGACATGTGCGCGGCCGTTGTTGCTGCGCAGGCACTGGCAAAAACGGGTGATAATGTTTTACTGGCACCAGCCTGTGCCAGCTTTGATATGTTTGATAATTTTGAGCAGCGTGGTGATGTTTTTATTGAGTCAGTAGAGGCACTGTTGTCAGAGGTGTCAGCATGAACCTAACAGCTGGACTGTTTTCAATATTGCCGTCATTACCGCCGGTGGCTGGGAAGTTGTCTCGCAAGCTCAACATTGGTACTAAGTTGAAGCTTGATCTAGATGATCTTGATCCGCTATTAACGATTGTTTTTGTTAGCTTGCTTGCCATCGGTGTCATTATGGTGGCTTCTTCCTCGATAAGTGTTGCTGACAGGAATTTTTCAAATCCATTTTATTATTTACAGCGCCAGTTAGTGTTTGTTGCGATGGGCGTGTTTGCAGCATTGTTTGTTTTTAAAATTCGCCTGGTGCAATGGGAAAAATCCGGTGTTGCACTGTTGCTTTTTGCATTGTTCCTGTTGCTGCTGGTGCTGATTCCGGGTGTTGGCAAAACAGTGAATGGCAGTACGCGCTGGTTGCCGTTGGGACTGATTAATTTGCAGGTGTCAGAACTGGTTAAATTATTCCTGGTTATCTATGTTGCCGGTTACCTGGTTCGTCATGGTGATGCGGTGCGAAACTCTCTGCTGGGTTTTCTGAAGCCGATGTTAATGGTCGGTTTTGCCGGGTTGCTGTTATTACTGGAGCCTGACTTTGGCGCAACCGTGGTCATTATGGGTACCGTTCTGGGCATGACGTTTTTAGCCGGTGCACGTTTTACACAGTTTATTTCGTTTGTCTTTATGTTTGTCTGTGCCGCACTGTTGCTGGTGGTGACATCACCTTATCGTATGCAACGTTTAACTTCATTTGCTAATCCATGGGCGGACCCGTTTGACACTGGTTTTCAGCTAACGCAGTCATTAATTGCCATTGGTACGGGCGGCTGGTTTGGTACCGGTCTTGGTGGCAGTGTACAGAAACTATTTTATTTACCTGAATCACATACTGACTTTCTATTTGCGGTTTTATCAGAAGAATTAGGATTCATAGGTGTGACGGTAGTTATTTTGTTGTACAGCGCCCTGTTCTTCAGGTCCTTAAAGATTGCAGCTCAGGCTGAAGCTGTGGGTAATTATTTTGCGGCCTACCTGGCTTACGGCATCGGTATCTGGTTATCCATGCAGGCGGTTATTAATATGGGTGTGAATGTTGGTTTGCTGCCAACGAAAGGCTTGACCCTGCCGCTAATGAGTTACGGCGGCAGCAGTTTAATTGTTTGTTGTATGGCCATTGGTTTGCTAATGCGTATTCATTATGAAACCAGTGGTGCGGTCAAGCAGGCCAGCAAAAAATCGGCAAGGCAGAAGTCAGCAAAGCAAAAGTCGGCCAAACGCAGCAGCAAGCAGAAAACAGGGTCTTCATCCGCTAAAGATACCGCAGGTGCATTATTATGATTGATGTACGTCCGGTATTAATTATGGCAGGTGGCACCGGTGGTCATGTGTTTCCGGCGCTTGCCGTTGCTGATGAGTTGCGTTCACGTGGTATTCCGGTTGTCTGGCTGGGTACAAAAGCCGGCATTGAATCAAGATTAGTGCCGCAGGCAGGTTACCCGATAGAGTGGATGAGTATTACCGGCTTACGCGGAAAAAACGCCTTAACATTGCTGCTTGCACCGCTACGTATAAGCATAGCCTGCTGGCAGGCGCTGGCTGTTTTATTAAGAAGAAAGCCCTGCGCTGTTTTGGGTATGGGTGGTTTTGCATCAGGCCCGGGTGGTTTGATGGCGTGGTTGATAGATAAGCCGCTTATCGTGCACGAGCAAAATGCCGTTGCCGGCTTAACCAATAAAATTCTGGCTAAATTTGCCACCACTGTATTGCAGGCTTTTCCTGGTGTTTTTAAGCAGGCAGTTACCACAGGCAACCCTGTCAGGCAGTCAATTTGTGAAATAACAAAACCTGAGCTGCGTTTTAAGCAAGGCAGGGATGATGCTCAGGTCAAGCTGCGTTTGCTGGTAGTTGGTGGTAGCCTGGGTGCGGCAAAACTAAATGAAATTATTCCGCAGGCACTGGAGAAAATAACAAAAAATAATCGCCCTGAAGTAATCCACCAGACCGGCTTGAAAAATATTGAAACGGCAAAAAGCCATTATCTTAACGCGGGTGTCGAAGCAAAGGTTGAAGCGTTTATTGATGATATGCCATCGGTGTACGAATGGGCGGACCTGGTTATTTGTCGTGCCGGTGCAATGACTGTGTTTGAACTGGCAGCAGCAGGTATTGCCTCCGTGCTGGTGCCTTATCCGCACGCTGTTGATGACCATCAAACTGTTAATGCCCTTTATCTCGAAAAAGCAGGGGCGGCAATTATTAAGCAGCAGGGCGAGTTAACGGTTGACTGGTTGGTTGATGTTATTAATGATTTTTCTGTAAACCGCCAAAAGTTATTAGACATGGCAATAGCAGCACGTAAATTAGCCATACCGCATTCAGCAAAAAACATTGCGGATGCCTGTCTGAACGCTGGAGGTATTGTGTAATGTCACCGTCTTCCAGCAATAAAAATAGCAGCCATAAAAATTTTATGCGGCGCATACGTAAAGTGCATTTTGTTGGTATCGGCGGTGCTGGCATGAGCGGTATTGCAGACGTTATGCATACCCTGGGTTACCAGGTAAGTGGTTCAGATATTGCGAGTAATGCGGTTACCGAGCGGCTACAGAATCTGGGCGTAAAAGTTTTTCACTCGCATACGGCTGAAAATATAGTTGACGTCGATGTGGTGGTGACGTCTACCGCAATTAATACCGATAATGTTGAAGTAGCAGCGGCAAAAGCACGGCGTATTCCAGTGGTGCCGCGAGCAGAAATGTTAGCTGAGCTGATGCGATTTAGTCATGGTATCGCCGTTGCCGGCACACACGGTAAAACCACGACCACTTCGCTGGTCGCTAGCGTGTTAGCCGAAGCGGGCCTTGATCCAACCTATGTAATTGGTGGCAAGCTTAATAGTTCAGCAACGCATGCACGCCTGGGTAAAGGCAAATATCTGGTTGCAGAAGCGGATGAAAGTGATGCGTCTTTTTTATATTTGCAGCCCATGATTGCCATCGTTACCAATGTGGATGCTGACCATTTGCCCACATATGGTGGTGATTTTTCACGATTAAAACAGGCATTTGTTGAGTTTTTACACCACCTGCCTTTTTATGGCCTGGCCGTGGTATGTGTTGATGATGATGAGGCACGTAGTTTGTTGCCGGAAATAACCCGTCCGGTGATTCGTTACGGTATTGAATATGATGCGGATGTTTGCGCATCCAATATTCGCTACCAGGGAACACAAAGCGTTTTTGATCTAATGCTTCCTGATGCAGATAAAGCGATTGAAATCACCTTGAACATGCCCGGCCGACACAATGTTCTGAACGCACTGGCAGCAATATGTGTGGCTTATGAACTTGGCGTTTCTACACAGAATATGCAGACGGCATTAGCCGGCTTTGAAGGTATTGGTCGCCGTATGCATGCCTATGGCGAAATAACAATTGCGCAGGGCAGTATTACATTGATTGATGATTATGCGCATCACCCAACAGAAGTTGCGGCGACACTCAGTGCATGTAAAAACGCCTGGCCGGAGAAAAGACTGGTTGCTGTTTTTCAACCGCATCGTTATACCCGTACCCGTGATTTGTTTGAAGACTTTTCGCAGGTGCTGGCAGAGTGCGATGTGTTAATACTGACTGAAGTATATGCCGCAGGTGAAGAAAGAATTGCCGGTGCTGATGGCCGAGCACTGTGTGCTGCAATCCGCGCACGCGGAAAAGTGAACCCGATTTTTATAAAAGATGTTGAAAATTTGGGAGCAGATTTAGCAACAATTTTACAGGCAGATGATCTGGTTTTAACCATGGGTGCAGGCAGTATTGGACGCATTGCATCACAGTTAAAAGAATCACTGGAAGTCTAATGCTGATGAATGTAATGACAAAATCAAACGACAACGTGATTGATAAATGCAGGATTCTAAAAAATGAACCCATGTCCAGGCATACCAGCTGGCGCACGGGTGGTGCTGCCAGGCAATATATACAGGCCGAATCATTATCAGCACTGGCATCGTTTATAGCGACATTGCCAGCCGATGAAAAACTGTTATGGCTGGGCCTGGGCAGCAATACACTGGTTCGTGACGGTGGTTTTAACGGTACGGTGATAGCAACACAGGGTCTGATGTCACAACTTAGCATAGTTGATGAAGACGGATTGGATGCAGAAGGACCAGAAGAAGAAGGACCAGAAGAAACAAGGGTTTATGTTGGCGCTGGCGTAAGCAGTGCAAAGCTGGCACGTTTCTGCAGTAAAAATAAGCTAAGCGGTGCTGAATTTTTTGCCGGTATTCCGGGCCTGGTTGGTGGTGCACTGGCGATGAACGCGGGTGCTTTTGGCGGTGAAACCTGGCCACTGATTGTCGAAGTTGAAACTTTAAATAGAAAGGGTGAAATAACAAAACGTAGTGCTAATGAATTTGAATATGGTTATCGCCAGGTTAAAGGGCCAGCGGAAGAATGGTTTGTAAGTGCAACGCTGAAGCTAAAAAAACAACAACTGAAAAATAACACAATCGATATTAAACAGCTGTTGACAAAACGTGCGCTAACACAACCGACAGGCGTTGCCAGTTGCGGTTCCGTGTTTAGAAATCCACAAGGGCACTATGCGGCAAAATTGATTGAAGACTGTGGTCTTAAAGGTCAGCGTATTGGTGGCGCTGTAGTATCAACAAAACACGCCAACTTTATTATTAATGAAAATAAGGCAAGCGCTGCAGATATTGAATCGTTGATTACCCTGGTACAGAAAACAGTAAAAGATAAACACGGTGTTTTGTTACAAACGGAAGTAAGGATAGTTGGTGAGAAGCCGGCTGGTGGCAAGCAGATAGGCGGCAAGCCGGCTAATAGCAAGCAAGCTGTAGAAAGTTTGCCTGTAGAAAATTCGCCAGTAGAAAAAAGCCGGGAGCAGGATCTTAATGACCATTGATACAACACAATTTGGCAAAGTGGCTGTATTGATGGGTGGTCTGTCAGCAGAGCGTGAAATTTCACTGCAAAGCGGTAATGCGGTGCTAGCAGCGCTACAGAATAAAGCTGTAGACGCGTTTGCTGTAGATGTAGGTGAAAACATTATCAATGAGCTTTTTGAGGGAGATTATCAACGCGTTTTTATCGCTTTACATGGACGTGGTGGTGAAGATGGCAGCATGCAGGGTTTGCTGGAAATAATGAAACTGCCTTATACCGGTTCGGGTGTGATGGCGTCATCACTCGCTATGGATAAATTAAAGACCAAGCAGATATGGCGGGCGATGGGTTTGCCAACCCCTGACTTTACTGTTATTGATTCGCAGGAAAGTTGCCAGCAGGCACTGGCAACACTGGGTTTGCCATTAATTATCAAGCCGGTACTTGAAGGCTCCAGTATTGGTATGAGTAAAGTCGAAAATAAAGAAGAGTTGATGCCTGCATGGCAGAAAGCGCAGCAATGCGGTGGCACTGTGATAGCTGAAAGATGGGTTGAGGGTGATGAGTACACGGCTGCAATATTAGATGACCGGGTGCTGCCAATGATAAAACTGAAAACATCACACAAGTTTTATGATTATGACGCCAAGTATGACGCTGATGATACCCAGTATATCTGTCCTTGTGGTTTAGCCGCTGAGCGTGAATCAGAATTAGCTGAGCTGGCTAAAAATGCCTTTGACGCGGTGAATGCGTCAGCCTGGGGCCGGGTGGATTTTATGGTTGATAAGAAAAATCAGCCGTGGTTAATCGAAGTGAATACGGTACCCGGGATGACTGGTCATTCGCTTGTTCCAATGGCAGCAAAGCAGGCAGGACTGGCTTTTGATGACCTGGTATTAAGTATTTTAGCCACGGCCAGCTGTGAATTTTGTTAGCAGATATTGTTTAGGAATATACCAGGAAGTATGAAAAAGGCATGAAAAGAAACATGAGAAAAAAAAGCAAAACATCGCTGTTTAAAAAAACCTTAAAAACACTGCCGCTGTTATTTAGTGTTATGGCTGTAGTTTATGCGGGTTTGTTAATTCGGGATATTGAAGTTCCTGTTGTCTTGCCGGTAACGGAAGTGCAGGTTAAAGGTAAGCTGAATTTTATAGACAAAGAAGAGATAAAAGCCCTGGTAAAGAAAAACATATCAGGTGGTTATTTTACTGTTGATTTGACTGGCATCCGGGAAAATTTATTGCATAAGCCATGGGTGAGAAATGTTTCACTAAGAAGAAAGTGGCCAGCAAGCTTAACTGTTTTTATTGAGGAGCAGGTGCCTGTTGCATACTGGAACAATGATACCTATCTAAGTGAAAATGGTGAGGTGTTTAAACCTGAAACTATTGATACAACATTGAACCTGGCAAATTTAAATGGACCAGCAGGGCAGCATGAAAATGTCTGGAAATTCATGAATATTCTTTATAAAGAAACAGCGATGCTTAATTATGATGTTGTACGTTTAAACCTTGATGACAGAAGGGCGTGGCAGCTGGTGCTTGCTGATGGCGCAGAAAGTGAAAGTATTGAAATTAAACTGGGTCGTTTTGATACTGAAAAAAGGCTGCAACGCTTCGTGCGTATATTGCCTGCCTTAGTCATCGGGCATGGAATAAAGAAAAGTGATTCTGCAGAAAGCAGGATAAAGGTTATTGATATGCGTTATCCAAATGGCTTTGCCGTACAGTTAAGTGAGGCTTGAGACTATGACAAAAAAGTCTGATAAAAATATGCTGATCGGTCTTGATATTGGCACCTCCAAGGTAGTAGCAATTGTTGGTGAAGTAACAGACGATGATGGTATAGAAATTATAGGCCTGGGTTCGCATCCATCCAACGGGCTGAAAAAAGGTGTGGTGGTCAATATTGAATCCACTGTGCAATCTATTCAACACGCTATAGAAGAAGCCGAGCTTATGGCGGGTTGTGAAATCAATTCTGTTTTTGTCGGTATTGCAGGAAGCCATATACGCAGCCTGAATTCACATGGCATTGTGGCCATTCGTGAACGTGAAGTTACCAGTGGTGATTTGGATAGGGTTATTGACGCAGCACGTGCAGTTGCTATTCCTGCTGATCAGAGAGTGCTTCATATATTGCCACAGGAATTTATTATTGATGACCAGGAAGGAATACGTGAACCGATCGGTATGTCAGGTGTGCGTCTCGAAGCTAAAGTACACCTGGTGACAGGTGCAGTAGGCGCAGCACAAAATATTATTAAATGCATACGTCGCTGTGGACTGGAAGTGGATGACATTATTCTTGAGCAGTTAGCGTCCAGTTATTCGGTTTTAACCGAAGATGAAAAAGAACTGGGTGTCTGCCTGGTTGATATTGGTGGTGGTACTACCGATATTGCGGTGTTTTCTGAAGGCGCTATTCAACACACTGCGGTCATTCCCATTGCGGGTGACCAGGTAACAAACGACATTGCCGTGGCATTGCGCACACCAACGCAATACGCGAATGAAATAAAAATTAAATATGCATGTGCATTACGTCAGCTGGCAAATCCAGAAGAAACCATTGAAGTGCCAAGCGTTGGTGATCGACCACCACGTAAATTGTCACGACAAACGCTGGCTGAAGTTGTTGAGCCACGTTATGAAGAGTTGCTTAATTTGGTCCATGCAGAATTGCGTCGCAGTGGTTTTGAAGAAATCATTGCGGCTGGTGTCGTGTTAACGGGGGGCAGCTCAAAAATGGAAGGTGTCATCGATTTAGCCGAAGAAATATTTCATGCCCCCGTACGTTTAGGTTTGCCACAGTATGTTTCCGGTTTATCCGACGTGGTGAGTAACCCGATTTATGCAACCGGTGTTGGCTTATTGCTGTTTGGTAATCAGCATAGAAGTACTGGCACCAGTCATTTCATGATGGAAGGTGGTGTTAAAGGAGTTTTTGAGCGGATGAAGAACTGGTTTCAGGGAAACTTTTAAAGGGAACGGTTGACAGGTAAAGCAGCAAACTTAATAAAACAAATGAAAAAACTATTTAAAATTAAACCGAGAGGAGAAAGGCCATGCCTATGTTTGAATTGATGGATTCCGGTGCACAAGATGCGGTAATAAAAGTTATCGGTGTTGGTGGCGGTGGTGGTAATGCAGTTGCACACATGGTGCGCAGCGGTATCAACGGTGTTGAATTTATCTGCACAAATACTGATGCGCAGGCATTGGGGCGCTTTGATGGCGCTAAATCGTTACAGATTGGCAGCAATATAACAAAAGGTCTGGGTGCAGGCGCTACACCTGAGGTCGGGCAACAGGCAGCGCTGGAAGATCGTGAGTTAATACAGGAAGCCATTACCAATACTGACATGTTATTTGTCACTGCTGGAATGGGTGGTGGTACAGGAACCGGTGCGGCTCCAGTGGTTGCGCAGATAGCACGTGAAATGGGTATACTGGTTGTCGGTGTTGTCACCAAACCCTTTGCTTTTGAAGGCAACGCCAGGATGAAGATTGCCATGCATGGCATTAAAGAGTTAAGCAGCCATGTAGACTCCTTAATTACTATCCCAAATGATAAGTTGCTTGATGTATACGGCCGTGATTTTGATTTAATGAATGCATTTAGCGGCGCCAATGATGTGCTTTGTGGTGCTGTGCAGGGTATTACCGAGTTGATTACCAATCCCGGTGTTATCAATGTCGACTTTGCTGACGTCAGAACCGTTATGTCAAAAATGGGCATGGGTATGATGGGATCCGGTCGTTCGACGGGTGATGAAAGAGCGAAAGAAGCGGCTGAAGCGGCAATTGCCAGCCCATTACTTGAAGATGTGAATTTATCAGGTGCACGTGGAATCCTGGTCAATGTTACCGGTGCAAATATGACATTAGGTGAGTTCCAGGATATTGGTGCAGTGATTAACGGATTTGCTTCTGATGATGCAACCGTGGTCATGGGTACGGCGATTGATGAAGCACTGGAGGGTGAAATTCGAGTAACTGTTGTTGCAACGGGCCTGGGTAATGCCGTTCCTACACCTATGCCGGCACCTGTACCTGCTGCACCGATTAAAGTCATTAAAGAAACGCCTGTTGAAATAGAACCTTCGTATAAAGAATACGATAAACCTACAGCTATTCGCAAACCGGCAGTCGCCGGTGAGGCAGTGGCGCTAAATGGTGAATATGATGAAGAAATGCTTGATATACCAGCATTTTTACGTCGCCAGGCTGACTAACAGAAGTGATTACACGGCTCTACCATCGTGGCAGTGATGTGATTGCTTTACGTGAGCGACGGTAGTAAGAATGTTGTTAAATGTTATATTTAATGATGCGCTTCCAATTCGGTCGGTAATTATGTGATAATACGGTAATTTTTCTCGTAATTATTGCGCAACCTGGGTGATTGGCCTGGTGTTGGGCATGGGAATAGATATTTTGATTAGGCAAAGAACGTTAAAAAATGTGATTCGTGCGACAGGTGTCGGATTGCATTCAGGTGAAAAAGTATATTTGACATTACGTCCGGCACAGCCCGAGACGGGTGTTGTTTTTCGTCGCGTCGATTTAAATGAACCGGTAGAAATAAAAGCCACAGCATCAAATGTGGGCGCGACTTTATTGTCGACAACGTTAGAGCAGGATGGCGTCAGTGTTTCTACTGTGGAACATTTATTGTCAGCCATGGCAGGTTTAGGCATTGATAATGCTTACGTTGATGTCAGTGCTGCTGAAGTGCCTATTATGGATGGTAGTTCGGGTCCGTTTGTGTTTTTAATTCAATCTGCTGGTATTGTCGAGCAGGATGCGCCCAAGCGTTTTGTCCGTATTAAAAAGTCAGTGATTGTTGAGGAAGAAGGTAAATGGGCGCGTTTTGACCCATTCGATGGATTTAAAGTGAGTTTTGCTATTGATTTTGATCACCCTGCTTTTAAAGACAGCCCCTGTACAGCTGAGATTGATTTTTCAACCACTTCTTTTGTAAAAGAAGTGAGTCGTGCACGCACCTTTGGTTTTATGAGTGATATCGAAGCATTACGTAAAAATAACCTGGCTTTAGGTGGCAGTATTGATAATGCTATTGTTGTTGATGAGTATCGGGTGATAAACGAAGATGGTTTACGCTACGAGGATGAGTTTGTTAAACATAAAATTTTAGACGCGATTGGTGATTTATATTTATTAGGTCACAGTTCTATCGGTGCTTTTTCAGGTTACCGTTCTGGTCATGCACTTAACAATAAATTACTGAAAGCATTATGCGCAGACAAAGATGCGTGGGAAGAAGTGACTTTTGAAGATGAAAAAGCGTCTTCACCCATTTCGTACACACAACCGCTGCAAACTTTTTAAAGTTCTAAGTTCTAAGTTCTAAGTTCTAAGTTCTAAGTTCTAAGTTCTCCGGCAAAGTTCTCAACTTATTATTTTTTTGTTTTTGCGCTGTGGCTGTCGTCAGGGCTTACATGACGGGCAACTCTTAGCAGCGCTGATTTTAGTGCCTGGTGGTCAATACTGTTAGCCGACTGAGATAATAATTCAGCTGTTTTTTCACTTATATGTGGTCGCTGTTGCTTTCTCTCCGATAATACCTGTTGCTGAGAGGTTTGCGCCTGGCTAGCATTGCCCGGGTTATAGCGTGTACTGATCTGAATGTGATGAATAATTTGCGCTTTTTTGCCACTGGTGTCAGTATTCACGCTGTTTTCACGTACAAACTGAAGAATTTGCGGGCAAAGCTGGCGTAATCTGGTGGTCCACACTGGAGAATCGGTAATTAACATCAAATTTTGATTGCGAATATTGGCCACTTCAACGTGATTACGGCATTCAATGGGTAAAATTTGTTGCAATAACTGCGTATATTGAGCCAGTTTTTTGGCCTGGCTGATAAATTTAGGGGCAATTTGTTCGCTTAATGGCTTCATAGCGCTAAAAAAATCAATAGATTGACTATACTTAGAGGCATCTTGTTCGATATTATTACTAATTATGAATATTATATTTGTTGGAAAATTTAGAGGTAGACCGCTTCGTTGCCAGTTAGACGGTGGAAGGCAGTTACTTACCACTGTAACCATTATAAGCCTTTTTGCCTGTTTATTGGTCAGTAGTGGCTACTGGTATGGTACTACGCATGCGGCAGTGAACGAACTGCTTGCACTGGAAAAAGATATTTCCAAACAAAAAGTATTAATAAAAGAGGCTCGTTTGTCTGCAGAAAATGAGCTTGATGCCCTGGCTGCTCGATTGGGCAGGATGCAGGCTAATGTTATTCGGATGAATGCGCTGGGGCAGCGTTTAGTCAAAGTTGCAAAGCTGGATGCAAAAGAATTTAATTTCAAAAATGCGCCTTCTTATGGTGGTCCTGCTGAAACTCAAAGTGTTGCCAGCATTAATTTTGCATCTGATAATCTTGATGGCGTCATCGCAAATTTAAATAAACAACTGGTCAGTCGTGAAGAGCAACTTGATGTGCTTGAAGAAGTTATCATGAATCGACAGCTAAGAACTGAATCTAAACCGCGTGGTCGTCCAATAACAAAAGGCTGGACCTCTTCCTATTATGGTAAACGTACCGATCCTTTCAGTGGCAAACTTGCCATGCATAAAGGCATGGACTTCGCGGGCAAGGAGGGCAGTGAAATTATTGCCGTCGCCAGTGGTGTGGTCACCTGGTCTGGTGACCGTTATGGTTACGGTAACCTGATCGAAGTGAATCATGGTAACGGTTATACCACCCGCTATGGGCATAATGCCAAGCTGCTGGTTGACGTTGGTGATAGTGTCGTGAAAGGACAGTCTATCTCGACCATGGGATCAACAGGACGCTCGACGGGACCTCATGTTCATTTTGAAGTGCTTAAAAATGACCGGCAGATTAATCCTTCGAAATTTGTTGCTCTAAAATAAAAACCAGCCCGCAAAATATAATAATCAGCACATATACACCATTATTCTGCCATTCTGAGTAAGTTACCTGTCAATATTATATGACCCGCCAGCGGTTCTCAGGCATAATATGCCGTATTTTTTTACTATGAAGACAATTTTGGCAAGGCCGTTTTAGAAAGGGCTTCTCCGGTTGTATTCACGTCACAAAGTTACAGGTTAAATAATCAATATGATATTGAATGCCGTTAAAAAGGTGTTTGGTAGTCGAAATGATCGACTGGTCAAAAAACACCGTAAAACAGTTACTCGCATTAATGCATTGGAAGATGAGTTTAAAGCGCTCAGCGATGAACAACTGGCAGCAAAAACGCAGGAATTTCGCCAGCGCCTGAAAGGCGATGATCAGAAAAAGGCTGAAACCATAGAACAGCTATTACCGGAAGCCTTTGCGACAGTGAGAGAGGCTGGTCGCCGGGTATTCGATATGCGTCACTTTGATGTGCAGCTGATCGGTGGCATGGTCTTGCACAATGGCAGAATTGCTGAGATGAAAACGGGTGAAGGTAAAACCCTGGTTGCTACCCTGGCAGCTTATCTAAATGCCTTGCCTGGAAAAGGCGTACACGTTGTTACCGTAAATGATTACCTGGCAGCACGTGATGCCGAATGGATGGGTCAACTTTACAATTTTCTTGGCATGACTACCGGTGTCAGTGTTTCAGGTATGGAGCACGTTGCTAAGAAGCAGGCATACGCCGCAGATATTACCTATGGCACCAACAATGAATTTGGTTTTGATTATCTGCGCGATAACATGGCGTTTACGGCAGAAGAAAAAGTTCAGCGCGAGCCTTACTTTGCAATAGTTGATGAGGTGGATTCCATCTTAATTGATGAAGCCAGAACACCATTGATTATTTCAGGCGCTGTTGGTGAAAGCACTGACTTACATCTGAAGTTTAAAGATATTGTCAAAAAGATGGAGCGGGGGCGTTTGACCACAAAAGAGGAACCGGAAGAAGGTGACTTTTCAGTGGATGAAAAAAATAAAAGCGTTCACATTACCGAGCAGGGCCATCAGCTCATAGAAGATATTCTTGTCGAAGAAAAAATTCTCGATGAGAATGATTCATTGTATAGCGCAGCCAATATTAACCTGGTGCATTATTTAAATGCTGCATTACGTGCGCTGGTGCTGTTTGAAAAAAATGTGCATTATATTGTGCGTGATAATCAGGTCATCATTGTCGATGAATTTACCGGTCGTACCATGGATGGACGTCGCTGGTCTGAAGGTCTGCATCAGGCTATGGAAGCCAAAGAAAATGTCTCTATTCAGAATGAGAGCCAGACATTAGCATCAATCACCTTCCAGAACTATTTCAGGTTATATAAAAAGCTTTCTGGTATGACCGGCACGGCGGATACTGAAGCCGAAGAGTTATTACAGATATATGGCCTTGAAGTCATCATTATTCCAACCAACAAGCCGATGACGCGTGTGGATAATACTGACCTGGTGTTTTTATCACCCGATGAAAAATACAATGCCATCGTTGAAGACGTCAAAGATTGTGTCAATAGAAAACAACCGGTACTGGTTGGTACCGCATCGATAGAGGTTTCTGAGCATATTTCCGGCTTGCTGAAAAAAGAAAAAATCGATCATAACGTGTTAAACGCCAAACAACATGAAAACGAAGCGCATATTATTGAGAACGCAGGTCTTCCTGCTGCAGTAACGATTGCGACCAACATGGCTGGGCGTGGTACTGATATTGTGCTTGGTGGTAACCTCGAAGCTGAACTGAAAAAGAGTAAAACCACAGATAAAAGCAAGTCAGATAGCACTCAGGATAGTATTCAGGATCGCATAAAGCAGGAATGGCAAAAACGTCATCAGCTGGTTTTAGAAGCCGGTGGTTTGCACGTTATCGGTAGTGAACGTCATGAGTCCCGGCGTATAGATAACCAGTTGCGTGGACGTTCCGGCCGTCAGGGTGATGCCGGCTCCAGTCGTTTTTACCTGTCATTGCAGGATGATCTGATGCGTATTTTTGCCTCAGATAAAGTTGGCGCATTAATGAAAAAACTCGGCATGGAAGAAGGTGAAGCAATTGAACATCCCTGGGTAAACCGCGCCATTGAAAACGCACAGCGTAAAGTTGAAGGGCATAACTACGATATTCGTAAACAACTGCTTGAATATGATGATGTTGCTAACGACCAGCGCAAGGTTGTTTACGCGCAACGTAATGAAATGATGGCTGAGGCAGATCTCTCTGTTACCATCGAAGTTATTCGTGAGGAAGTGATCGATAATATTATTACCGCACACATTCCTCATGGCAGCCTCGATGAGCAATGGGACATCGACGGGCTGGAAAAAGCCCTGGATGAAGAGTTTGGTCAGGACATGCAAATTGCAGACTGGTTAGAACAGGATAATATGCTGGATGAAGCAGGCTTGCGCAGGAAAATCCAGTCTGCCATTGTTGATGAATATGGCAGTAAGGAACAAATGGTTGGTGCAGAAGGCATGCGTAACTATGAAAAGCATGTGATGCTAAATGTATTAGATAAATTCTGGAAAGAACACCTGGCTGCAATGGATTATTTAAGACAGAGTATAGGCCTGCGTGGTTATGCGCAAAAAAATCCAAAACAGGAATATAAACGCGAAGCCTTTGAAATGTTTAGCGAACTGCTTGAACGTATGAAATACGAAGTAGTGACCATTCTTTCCAAAGTGAAAATACAGTCGAACGAACAGGTTGAGCAGCTCGATGCCAATGAAAATCCGCAAGTTGAGAATGTAAACTACCAGCATGCCGATGCTACGGCTATGCCGCAATCACAAACAGAAGATGACTCAGCAGCCGCTGGCGAAAAAACTGCACAGCCCTACCATCGTGAGCAGAAAAAAATAGGACGTAACGAACCCTGTTATTGCGGTTCCGGTAAAAAGTATAAGCAGTGTCATGGAAAGTTATCTTAGGTAATTAGTTGTAAGTTATAAGTTCACTGCTGTCACGTTAACTCTACTGGGTTATCTACAACCCTTACACTGTCTGGATTAGGCTATATTTATACTATCCGAGACATGAATCGGTAACTACTCGCTGAGACACGCAGTGAACCCATCCATGGGGCTCGCACCCGCATCCTTGCGGGTGACGGTCTCCGCAAGTAATTACCGATCCATATCTCTAGCTGTTAACGGGACAGCAGTGTAATAAGTTATAATAACTTACAACTTATAACTTATAACTTATAACTAATCATGGCAGTCGGACTTTCTGAACCGGATAAAATACAGCCAGTTGCCGGAATAAAACTGGCTTCAATATCTGCGGGTATTAAAAAAAATGGCACGGATGATCTGGTCGTTTTTGTTATTGATAAAAATGCAGCATGCGCGGCCACGTTTACGCAAAACGCCTTTTGTGCTGCGCCGGTTACACTGGCAAAAAAACATTTGTCACACTTTTCGCCCGAACAGACAGTCAGGGCTTTACTGATTAATTCGGGAAATGCCAATGCCGGTACCGGTGAAACGGGTGCACAAAATGCCCTGCAAAGTTGCGCCTGGTTAGCAGAAAAACTTCAATGTTCAGTCGAACAAATTCTGCCTTTTTCCACCGGCGTTATTGGTGAACAGCTGCCTATGCCGGCACTTCAATCGGGTATCGATGAAGTTGTAAGTCACCTCTCCACAGATAACTGGTTATCTGCGGCAAAGGGAATAATGACAACCGACACCGTAGCCAAAGCAGTATCAAAAACCATCAAAATAGACGGACAGGTTATCACCATAAGTGGCATTGCCAAAGGCTCAGGAATGATCTGTCCAAACATGGCGACAATGTTATCTTTTGTCACAACAGACGCAAACATCGAAGCCGGTTTTTTACAGCAGTGTTTAGCTGGCGCTGTGGAAAAAAGTTTTAATTCAATAACCGTTGATGGCGATACCTCAACCAATGATGCCTGTGTGTTAATCGCCACAGCAAAAGCAAATAATACACAACTTAATACGACCTCGGCTGAAGCTGAAATATTCATTGATGCATTAGATGACGTTTGCCAGTACCTGGCGCAAGCTATTGTGCGTGATGCTGAAGGTGCAACTAAATTTGTTAGCGTTGTTGTTTCCCAGGCACAGTCTCAAGCAGAAGCTAAAAATGTTGCTTATACCATTGCACATTCCCCACTGGTAAAAACAGCTTTATTTGCCAGTGATCCAAACTGGGGAAGAATACTGGCAGCGGTCGGTCGCGCTGGCATCGAACAGCTGGAGATAAGCGCTGTTAATCTGTTTCTCGATGATGTATGTATCGTTCGAAGTGGTGGTGTTGATGCAGGCTACAGCGAAGAAAAAGGTCAGGCGGTGATGAATAAAGAAGAAATAACCATTAAGGTTGAATTAGGCAGAGGCAGCGAGGCCGTAACGATATGGACTTCAGACCTGTCACATGAGTATGTGCGTATTAACGCAGAGTATCGTAGCTGAGATATACTTGTCGTATTTGTATAACTAAAAAAAAATTTTTATCCGCAGATGAACGCAAAGGACGCAAATGTAAAACCGGTGTTACCCTTAGTTTTCACTTAAGATGAAAAAATAATAATTTATGTTTTTATTTGCGTCCTTTGCGTTCATCTGTGGATAAATAAAAGATTTCCCTGCGTTTATGTACTCAATAATTAAAATTGTATAACCCTGTTTGACTTAACCCTTAATTTCTTATGCCTGATACCGTTCATGTTGCTGTCGCCGTCATGGTAAATGAAGATGATGAAGTCTGTATTAGTTTACGTCATAAAAACGCGCATCAGGGTGGTCTGTGGGAATTCCCTGGTGGAAAAGTGGAGCAGGGTGAATCTATTGAGCAGGCACTGCTCCGTGAAACCAGGGAAGAGCTTAATATTGAAATCAAACAGTCACGTCCCTTGATAACCATCAATCACTGCTACGATGATAAAGCAGTGTGTTTGCATGTGTACAAAGTAATGTCATATCAGGGGGAGGCGACAGGACTTGAAGGGCAGCAGGTGAAATGGCTGCCTGTTGCTCAGTTGTGTGCAGATAACTTTCCAGCAGCAAACCTGGCTATTATCAAAGCGCTGCAGTTACCGGATAGATATTTAATCACAGGAAAATTTACCGATAGTGATGATTTTATTTATAAATTAAAAAATGCGCTTAACAGCGGTATAAAACTGGTACAGCTACGGCTTAAAGACAATATCATAATCGCACCGCCTTCCTGGCTCTCTGCGAAATACCGTCCACCCCTGGAGATAAAAGAAAATAGCCGGGAAGGTATAAGTCAGGCCCAGTTTTTTCTCGAGCAGAGCGCAGAGTTATGCCAGCAGGCTGGTGCGAATTTAATGCTGAATCTATCAGCGGCGTATCTGGAAATGATTGATTTATCACAGATAGAGTTTGCTGGTTTTCATGCCGATAGTAAGACGTTAAATACACTGTCACAGCGACCAGAAGGCAGATTGTTTTCAGCATCCTGTCATAACATGGAAGAGTTATTACTTGCTATAAAGCTAAATGCAGATTTTGTTGTGTTATCACCGGTGCAGAAAACAGCAAGTCATCCTGATATGCAGGCAATGGGGTGGCAGCAGTTTTCTGATTTAATAGAAAATATACCCGTTCCGGTATATGCACTAGGTGGCGTATCTGAAAATGATCTGGAAACCGCCTGGCAGCATGGCGCACAGGGAATAGCAGCAATTAGTGCATTGTGGGAATAGAGAGGTGAGTCACTCATAAAAACTGGCTGACAGGAGAAAATCGGCCATTAGTGCCCGCATAAAGAAAAATAATTTAGTCCACAGATGAACGCAAATGAACGCAAATAAGAGCCTTTTAATATTTATGATTGTAGGTCGGGGTTGCGTAACGTAACCCGGCCTACAATCTACCCGTTATTTCAAAAAATATTTTGTATTTTTTAATTTGCGTTCATCTGTGGACTAAATGCTCTTAAGATTTTTCACAGTCTGAAATGTGTCGAGACCAGAAGTTCTGATATTTAATCAGAGGTGCCCTGGATCTCAAATCGCGCACATTTTCAATTTAAAGTTCACGTCGTCCTTGCATTGCTCCGGGCGCAATGCAGGGTCATCATTTTTCATAAAACGAACCGAGAAGCGATGTTTTCCTGCACTGATTTCCGGGTAACAGGTGGTTTCTTTCGGCATAGAAATTCGCAGCAATGATATCGACTGGTTAGTATCGAGTGACTTTTGAAAAAAACCATTCGGAGCAATTTCATCCGTATCTTCAGTGCTATGCCTTAACACATCCAGTATTAATTGAACTGACCTGTCTAAATGAGCAAAGGGTTGGAACCATTTTTCGATATTTTTTTGACGTTTATCTTTCGCTTGTGTCAACCAGTGTTTGAGTGCCGGTAAATCAAAGTCGCAGATACTGCCAGGTACAGAACTTTTTTGCGCGATGGCAGATAGCAGTTCAATATTTTTTGTTGCCTGACCCAGCGGTCCATTCTGTGCCTGTAATTCGCCAATATGTTTTTGTATATTTTTTAATAAAGAAGACAGTTGTGACTGGTCTATCTGCGGACGTTTGGATAATCGTTCCAGTCGAGTATGCTGGCGTTCAAGCTCTTTCAGTACTTCCAGTTTGATGTCGCTGCGTGTGGTATATGCCAGTATCTCAAGTATAGAGTTGATGGCAACGCGATTGTTCCAGTCCGATCCATGTTTAAGGTGGAAGGAATATTCCTGAAAGAGCGTTTCGAGACGAAGAAAAGTACGCACTTTTTCGTTTAAAGGTTGTTCGTAAACGTGATAATCGGTCACTGAGGAGCTTCTTGGTTAGTGTGTTATATGGCTATTTAGGTATTTCACCAAATTCTACACTTTTTTATCACTATAGGGCACCTCTATTAATGGATCGAGCTGAGGGCATAAGCAATTAATAGAGCTGCCAGGGGTACAGCAATTTAATGGCTTGCAGCGGATAGTTGCAGGTATTTTTTATGTAACTGTCTGACCTGGGGCTCCAGTTGTTTGAAACTATTGTTATTTTCAATAATATCGTCTGCTTCACGGGTACGTTTGTCATCATTAGTCTGGCTGTTAATTATTGCGTGAATTTCAGCTAAAGTCCTGTTATCACGTTGTCTAATGCGTTTGACTCTTACATTCTCATCCGCCATCACCACAAGGATGCGGTCGATAAGGTCAGTAAAACCGGTTTCCAGTAATAAGGGGATGACAACTATAAGGTATTCGGGTGGCGGGCTTAACAGGCTAAAGCTTTGTATTTGCTGCCTGACTTGCTCTCGTATGGCAGGATGCAAAATGTTCTCTAACTGCTGCTTTTTTTCTTTACTACTGAAAACCACCCGGGCCAGTTTTTTTCTATCGATAGTGCCAGTAGCATCAACTACCTTGTTACTAAAAACTGCGACAATTTTTTTTTGTAGCGCCTGGTTATGGTTAATAAGTTCACGGGAAATAATATCGGTATCGATAATATTAATGCCAAGCCTTTGAAACTGGTCAGAGACAGCGGTTTTACCACTGCCGATGCCACCTGTTAGCCCAATTTTTAGCATGCCTGATTCTATATGAGATTCCACTGCTGTCCCGTTAAAAAATATTTTATTGCATACACATAGCGATATAGTAGGCATTAGCCGAAGTTTATACAAACCGAGACATGAATCGGTAACTATTTGCTGAGACACGCAGTCCAGGAAGATATAAACATGGCATCCATAGGGCTCGCACCCGCATCCGACCGCCACGGACGGTGGAAGTGCAGGTTTTGCAGGAGCAAAAAACCTGCCTTGCGGGTGACGGTCTCAGCAAGCAGTTCCCGACCCATATCTCTAGCTGTTAACGGGATTAGCAGTGATGAGATTCTATAAAACTATAGAAAAGAGAGATAGGTCTGGTTAATGGTTTCTCCCCATAAAAGAGCAATCCATCCGGCAAACGCCAGGTAGGGGCCGAAAGGAATCGCTTGCTGCTGTTTGGTTTTTCCCATCAGCAGCATGCTAATACCTGCTACTGAGCCAATAACAGACGATACCAGGATGATTTGTGGAAGATAACTAATACCAAGCCAGGCACCGAGTGCGGCAAGTAGCTTAAAGTCACCAAAACCCATGCCTTCTTTCTTCGTGACCAGTTTGAATAATTGATAAACAGACCAGAGCACCAGGTAACCTGCCATTGCACCGATAACGCTGGATGTTAGGTCAGTAAAAATATTAAACAAGCTCAATAAGATGCCTGACCATAATAAAGGTAATGTTATGTTATCGGGCAATAGTTGTTTTTTTAAATCGATTAAGGTGAGTGCGATTAATGCCCAGGTAAAAAATAATGCCGCCAGTGTTTGCATGCTAACGCCAAATGCAAAAGCGGCGAAAAGTGATGCGATACCGGTAATCAGCTCAACAACAGGGTATTGTATTGAAATAGCTGTCCCGCAGGATGAACATTTACCTGTTAAAAACAAGTAACTAATAACGGGTATGTTTTCCCAGAAAGGTAACTTATGCCCGCAATTGGGACATGCTGATGCCGGTGTTGCCAGGTTAAGAGTGACAAGTTTGTCGTCAAATTTTGCTGGCTCCAGCTGCAGAAACTCATGGCATTCACGTTTCCAGTCACGCTCCATCATAATGGGTAAGCGATAGGCGACCACATTTAAGAAACTGCCTACACAGAGGCCAAAAAATAACACAGAAGAATAGAATATCCACGGCGTAGACTGAAAGATAACCGTTATGTTTTCAAACATGTGACAACTATCGCTGGAGTTTAAGGTGTTGTTTAAACAACCTGGCCCATCTTGAAAATAGGCAGGTACATGGCGATAACCAGGCCACCAATAACCACAGCAAGGAATGACATAATCAAGGGTTCCAGCATCGCGGTCAGGTTATCTACCGCGTCATCAACCGCTTCTTCATAATACTCGGCAACCTTGTCCAACATTTCATCAAGTGCACCGGACTCTTCACCGATGCCAACCATTTGAATCAGCATATTGGGAAACAACGCCTGGTTTTGTGCCAGGCTGGCCTGCAGCGTGGTGCCAGAGGCAATGTCATCCCTCACTTTCAGGATGGCTTCCTGGTATACGCTATTACCTGCAGCGCCGGCAACCGATACCATGGCCTCTACCAATGGCACGCCTGCAGCAAACATAGTAGCCAGGGTTCTGGCAAAACGGGCGATGGCGGCATTTGTTACTAATGCCCCAACCGCAGGTAATTTAAGTGCCAGCTTGTCTAAAGATTCTCTAAAGGCTTTAGAGCGGAGTTTGGCCTGTTTAAAACCATATATTACGGCAGCGATAACAGCAATAAATGTCCACACGTTGTCAATCAGCGTATCCGACAGGCCGACCACAAACTGGGTGAAGGCGGGTAATTCAGCACCAAAACTTTCAAACATTTCAGCGAAGGTAGGCACAACAAAAATCAATAAAATCGCTGAGACAACAACAGCAACGATAAGCACAGAAATCGGGTAAGTCATCGCTTTTTTAATCTTGTTTTTCAATGCTTCTGATTTTTCTTTGTATGTTGCCACTTTTTCAAGCAGTGTTTCCAGTGCACCGGATTGTTCACCGGCATCAACCAGGCTGACAAATAAATCATCAAAATATAGTGGGTGTTGTGCCAGTGCGCTTGCCAGGGTACCACCGGCTTCGATATCGCCTTTCACCATCATAATTAATTTTGCCATGCTCGGATTAGAGTGGCCCTGACCAACAATATCAAAAGCCTGCACCATAGGCACACCGGCTTTCATCATGGTGGCAAGCTGGCGACTGAAAACAGCAATGTCTTTTGTGGTTATCGGTTGTTTCTTGCCGGCAAATAAACCACCACCTGCTTTCTTGATTTTGCCTTTTTTAGGTGTCAGGCCCTGTTTGCGTAATTCTGCTTTTACTAGATCAGCGCTGGTAGCAGACATATGACCTTTGACGGTCTGTCCTTTTTTATTGATGCACTCCCAGGAGTAGTTTACACTTTTTACTTTAGTTTTTGCTTTAGCCATTACTGTTTGTCCTGCTGGTTTATCTTAATCTTCTGCCAGGTTAGTCTTTTGTCACGCGATTAATTTCTTCGAGACTGGTTAACCCGGCAACAACTTTTTTAATTGCAGACTGTCTCAGATCATCAATACCATCTTTTTTAGCCTGGTCAGCAACATCAATCGCGGTACCGTTATTCATGATAATTCGACCAATCTCATCTGAAATCGGCATCACCTGGTAAATGCCAACACGTCCTTTGTAACCATCACTGCACTGGTCGCAGCCGACAGCTTTGTATAAATCGGGTGCTGCATTGATTTGTTCATCAGTAAAACCTTCTTCTTCCAACGCGGGGCGTGGAATATCAGCTTTTTCTTTACAGTGACCACATAGTCGACGTGCCAGGCGCTGGGCGATAATCAGCGAAACCGCCGAGGCGATATTAAATGGCGGCACGCCCATATTGACCAGTCGAGCGAGTGTTAGAGGTGCATCATTGGTATGCAGGGTAGACATCACCATATGGCCGGTTTGCGCCGCTTTAATTGCAATTTCAGCGGTCTGCAAGTCACGAATCTCACCCACCATGATAATATCGGGGTCCTGACGTAAGAAAGCGCGTAAAGCCGAGTCAAACGTTAAACCGACCTTTTCATTCACATTTACCTGGTTAATTCCTTCGAGATTAATCTCGACAGGATCTTCTGCGGTTGAGATATTGGTATCAACCGTATTTAAAATATTCAGACCGGTATATAACGATACGGTTTTACCACTACCGGTAGGGCCGGTAACCAGGATCATGCCGTATGGGTTGGCCAGTGCACTGAGATACAGTTCTTTTTGATCGGCTTCATAACCCAGTGCATCAATGCCCAGCGAGGCACTTGACGGATCAAGGATACGTAATACGATTTTCTCACCGAATAGCGTTGGGCAGGTATTAACACGAAAATCAATGGCTTTGGTTTTGGATATCTTTAATTTAATACGCCCGTCCTGTGGCACTCTTTTTTCAGCAGTATCCATGCGGGACATGACTTTTATACGGGCGCACAATCTAGGGCTCATGGCGACGGGTGGCCTGGCGACCTCGCGTAATACGCCGTCAATACGTAAACGCACGCGATAAATTTTTTCATAAGGTTCAAAGTGAATATCGGAGGCACCTTTTTTAATCGCGTCTAACAATATTTTATTAACGAATCGTACTACCGGTGTATCATCAACGCCTGAATCGGCATCGTCCTCGGGTTTTTTTGCATCTGGATCTTCAAAATCAAGATCATCCAGGTCCTCGTCCATCATGTCGTTCATGGCAGAGTCCTGCTCTTCCAGCAGTTTCTCTATCATTTTTGACAGTTTGTTTTCTTCTACCAGGATGGCTTCCGTATTAATGCCAACCTGGAATTTAATTTCATCAACTGCGGCAAGATTAGTCGGGTCAGAAATGCCAATATATAAACGATTGCCGCGTTTAAATAAGGGGAGTGCGCGGTGTTTTTGTATAAGTTTTTCATCGACAACATCTCGCGGGATAGTGTCAGGGTCGATGGCATCAAGATCAAAAACAGGTAAGCCGAATTCTTTTGAGGCCTCCGTGGCTATTTTATTGGCATCAAGAATTTTGTTACTTACCAGGTAGCTGGTGAAAGATACTTTTTCTTTTAGTGCACCTTCCAGTGCTTCAATCGCGCGCTCCTCTTCCAGCAGGCCATCGGCGACTAGCTTTCTAGAAAGCCCGTTAAGCTTGAGTTCTGCAGTCATGAAAATTCCTGAAGTTTTATTATTATTTGCAAGGTTAAATTATAATTATTTTTGAATAAGCATAGCTGAAAAAATGCTGTTTGCTATAAAAATGCTGGAGTCAATGGATAAAGCATGTCGATTATCCGTTACCGGGGGCAATGCCGCTTACTTAAGATGAGATTCATTAAAATCTCGTCATTCCGGCATGTTTTTAGCCGGAATCTAGTCTCAAAACTATGGATTCCGGCTAAAAGCATGCCGGAATGAAGACAATGGGAAATTATGTTTTCCTTAAGTAAGCGGTATTAGTTACC
>Ga0164313_10000422_pt1 | contig 33425 bp, 51 predicted proteins | sample GuaBasSedimGuay4_FD_113735 | JGI IMG/M metagenome (GOLD analysis project Ga0164313, IMG submission 113735) | Subseafloor sediment microbial communities from Guaymas Basin, Gulf of California, Mexico - Guay4, Core 4569-4, 0-3 cm | ecosystem: Environmental > Aquatic > Marine > Hydrothermal vents...
TATTTCAATATAAATAGGAAATCTATAATAAGTAAGTCTAGCATTTTCAAGTTTAAATTCATCGTTTGTAAAAATTCTAGCTTTATTTGCTATTAATGTTGAAAAAGTTTCTCCCCAATGAAAATTAGGTTTCTTATGTTCGTCTCTTAATAATTGCGCTCTATTATCTTCTTCAGCCAAATAGATAAGCATTGGCCTTGCATTAGGACAACACTCATCTTTAGCTTCTACATCTATTCTTTTATATTCTAAATAATTATCGGGAAGCTCATTAGTAGATTCATAAAAAATACCTCTATCTGTAATAGCAAGTTTTGAATCTACAAGAAGTCTTTGTAAATCGTCAATTCTTCTTCTTGATTGTTCATCACCATCTTGAAAAATATTACTTCCACGAATCTGTCTTCTAACCCACTCCACCATAGCTTTATTAAAAGATTCCACAATAATCCAGCATTCAATGTTATCAAAATCATTGGACGCTAATTTATTAAGTCTTTCTTTTATTTTTAATTGTAGAGTTCGATTATTCATAATTAACTTTTAGAACCTTGTAATTTAGAACCTTGTACATTATGTCTATCAGTAGGTCCTTTAGGCAAACCTGCATTATGAGCTTCACAAGCATCTAAACCTCTAATATTTCTAGAAGAACTAGGTTGCTCGGATAATCTTTTTTTACCTGCAGCATTCATAGTGCTGTCTAATCCAAATTGATCACTTCCTTTTTTCATAGTATATATTTTATTTATTCCATTCAGTTTCTATTGCTAAAACTATAGCATCTGTTATATCCTCATTCATTGGATTTTTCATAAACTCAACAACATCCGCTGAATTTCTTCCTGCATTTGTTGCAGTATCCGTGTGATAAATATAACCATCTGCTTTAGGCATTAACGTTTTATAATACATCGCATCTTTAATTATTGCTCTTAATTTAAGATCTCCTACAGATTGATTAAATAAATCAATAAATGTACTTGCTGCTCTTTTTTGAACTTTCTCAAAAGAACGTCCTTTGATATAATCATCCATTGCCTCATATAAAGCATCATGTGAAGTATTCTTTTTATATTGAGGACTGCCTGGATCAATCACCTTAGTAATATAAAGTAATTTATTAGTGTCAGTATTATATAGTTCTTCTAATGCAACAGCCGCTTTATTTTGTAATTTTCTAAGTGTATTTTTAGTATTTACAGTTTCCTCATCTCTATCTAAATAAAATTTAGGAGGTGTTGCCATATCTCTAGCTACTGCTAAACTTTTTGCAACCATAGTAAATCCTCCAGCATCTATAGCTCTAATTTTAATAAGATCATAAGGATCAGTTGTAGGATCTAAGAATACTGGATCAGTACCTGCTGCCAATTCCATTTTGTCCCAAAATTCACTATTATTAGGTTTTAGTAATGTAACTAAATCCCAAAAATTCTCAGCTTCAGGATCTACAGGATTTCCTGCAAGATCTCTTTCTAATTGAGCAATTGTAATTCTAATGTCTTTTATTTTTGCATTTCTTTCATCCTCATCTTTTATCAACTTGATGTCAGGAGCAAATTCATTTAAACCTGTAAGGTATCTTTTAGTACCGTTGTTTTCAATACACGCTAATTGTTCTGTGTGTACTGCACCTTCATGTAAAGTCATTTCATACTTTTCTAATCCCATATTCTCACCACCTTCAAAATAAGGTCTGATTGAAATCTTTTTTCCTTTTCTTACACCGGGCACTTCTACTTTAGTAAAATCCATAATTCTTTATTTGTTGGTTTATAATAACTGATTAATCCTCAGTAACGGATATAAATTTATATAAAAAAAAGGAGAGGTACAATACCACCTCCTTTTTTTCTTTTCTTTTTTTGTAATTTCTAATCTTTTATATTTAGAAAGAACCTCCCGTAACAGGATTTCTCATTACAATTTTAAGAACTTTAGTTGGATCTTTAACCCAAATCGCAGGCATACATTGAGTCATCATAACTCTATATCCATTGAATTGACCTGAAGATTGAAATCCTTGACTTCTACCCATATAATCCATAGTACCATTTTGATACCACCATTTAAGTTGATTATCCCATTCATTTTTCAATAAATAGATATTATCATTTCCTGTATCTGTTACATCAAATATAACAAAGCTATAAGAACTTAAAGGATGACCGTCAATGATAGGATTCTCTACATCATTAGTATGTAAGTTGTCAAACGCTGGGTTTAAAACAAATTTTACATTAGCTAAGAATGGAATCACGTAAGAAGTATAAGCGAATCCAAAACCTAGATCCATACCTTTACCTGTGATTGCTCCTATATCATCAGCTTGAATTACCAATCCAGCAGCGTTAGCTTCTCTTTTGATTGCTTCATTAACCAATTTCATTCCACCAATTCCAGTTTGAACAATTAATTGTCTTTTTGGATCCGGACCTTTAAATTCAACTCTACCTTGATAGAAGTTATAAAGTTCAGATTTAAATAAATCTAAATTGAAATTTGATTTATTATAAATTCTTTTGAAAGAATTATCTAATTGTTTCCAAAGACCTACTGATAATCTCATGTCATCTGGCCCATCTTGACGTAATCTACCACCATGACCCCACATTAAGTAAGTCTCAATATCATTAGCAATTTTAGATAAATGAGCAGCTTCTAATGCAGTTAAGAAAGTTCTTTTCAAATCTCCATTATCTATTGCACGTTTGACATAATCTTTACCCATTGATTGAGCCATATCCTCTAATGAAGATACTGAAGGGTTTATGTTTTTATCAAAATTTCTCCAGATTTCAGTAACAGGAATTGTACCATCAGCATTCATTCCTCCTTTAATCATCATGTCTGCCTTAGAAGAAATAGAATAATGAACGTGTGCTTCAGCACCACCTACATAATTATAAAATTCTCTAAATCCAGAGTTCGTACTAATATCAGAAAATCTTTCTCCGTACTCACCTCTTGCAGAACCTTTTCTAAAAAATTTCATTCCTTCTCTAAGGAATTTATTATCTAGAAATTTTACATTATCATTATTTACTAATCTAATAGTGTAGATAAATCCATCACCCATAGGTAAGATATCATCATCAGTAATGAAAAGCTCTACTCCATTATACTTATCATAAGTAATAATATCTCCATGTCCAAACTCACGCTTGTTAATTTTGATTTTAAAAGTAGTACCATCCTGACCTTTCTTTAAATTTAAAGGTTCAATGTCTTCTATAACATAAGGAAGATCATTAGCAATAGGTGTTTGCCATTTATACTCACCACGGGCATTGTTGACCATGATTACATTTTTTCCACCAAAAGAAGACATTTGATAAAGAGGCATCTCCACCTTCTGAGCCATAGCCCAGATATCTACAGGACCTAAGTCCATTGGATCTGCATCTTTCAACATCCCTTGAAGGTGGTAAGAATCTACATGTGATGAAGCATCATATGTAGTATCCCTTAAGTAAATTCCATTATTTAATACTGGAGTCGCCATCTTAAATTGTGTTTTTAGTTATTATTTATTTATTAAATTCTTTATCTATTAAAAAATCCTTTGCTTGGTTTTTTAATTGTTCTATTATGAGCACCTTTTTGCTTTTCAGTACCTTCTGTTTCTTGTGAAGAAGTACTTCTACTAGCTTGCTCAGTTTTTAATTTTTTTACTGTATCAATCACTTGTTCTTTCTTTGCGCCTTTTGATAGTTCAGCTTTATATCCATCCGGATCAGCCAATAACCAAAGAGCCTCTGCAATTAAACCGTGATTAGGTTCCAGGAATTGATGTTTTTCTATTAAATGACCAAACATATTAGTAGGTTGACCATTAGCAGATTGATAATTAGGATTAATTAATCCTTGATATAACATCTGTTGTGTTCTTTCATCTAGTTTTAATCCGTTAAGATCTCCTGGAGAAAGTACACTGTAGATGTTTTCTGCATATTCTTGAGACATTGCCTCTTGTTTAATTCTTTTTTGCTCTTGTTCTGCAACCTTTCGTTGAACTACTTGTTCTTGCATTTTATCCAACTTAGGTTTAAATTGAAGAGCTTTTGCTTCTAGCTTTTCTAGATCTTTCCAAGATTCTATTTCTTCTTGGATTTCGCTTTCATCCCCAAATCTAGTAGCACCAAGATATTCTCTAATGATTGTTTCCTGACCTCTTTCTGTAGCAGGGTCTAAATTTTTAACAGCTTCTGCTTGAGATAATTGTTGAAATAATCCTTGAAGGTTGTTTCCTCCATCCGCTACATACTTCGCAGCATATTGCAATTCTTGAGGTAACGATTTAAAAAATTCTTGAGGAGTTCTTTCTTGAACCTCTCTTTCTTTTTCTTGAATATTCGTTACAATTAATTCTTTAAATTCCTCTAACGTATACTCTGAAATATCCTTTTCATCATCAAATGGTAAAAGAACTTTGTCATCAATTAATGCTTTAGTAAGTTGGGCCATTCCGTTTTTATCAAGCGGGGGTCTGCCTCCTTTATCAACATCTGTATCAATTGCAGTGTCTTTAATTATTTTATTTAGATCCTCCTCATCAATTACAGGAGGCTCTATATCATCTTTTGCAGTTTCAACGTCCTCTTTAGGTTTTAAAGGATTTAATTCTTCCTTTTCCTCCTCTTTAGGTTTGTCATCTACAAAACTAACATCTACTTTTCCTGTGTCAAAGAACGATTTCTCTTTTGAGTCGTTATCTTCAGGAGCTGCTGTAATTACCGCGTCTGCCCCTGGCATTCCTAATAAGTTGTTCATTTCATCTTCTGAAATTTCGACAACTTCCTTCTTGTTTTCTTCTGTTGACATAATTATTTGTTGGTTTTAATGTCTATTATAATATAGCTAATTTAAAATAAATAAACCAATAATGTTTAAAAAATTATTTTTACTTATTTCAAATTATCTGATTATATAGATATATTTGATTTACTTCTTTTTCTCTTCTTTTTTATTAGGACTATCAAATCTATTTTTGTTTTCTCTAGCTATGGCTAGTTTATCTTGAGAAGATTGTCTAGAAACATTTAATTTTTCTCTTTCTAATGTCATCTTTTCTCTATGCTGATTAGTTCTATTATTTTCTTTTTCTCTTTGTAACCCAGTAGCCTCTTGATATCTTTCAGTTTCTCTAATATCTTTCATAGCATCTTTGTAATCAGATTCTTTATTTTCATTAATATCAACCATAGATCCAAATCCTGCAGCTTTAATCTCAGCCATTAAAAGATTATTTCTTCTATCTTTTTCATTTTGCATAGCCTCAAAATCTTGCTCCATTTTCTTTTCTTTTTCTTGAGCTGCAACCATTTGATCTTGCATTTCTTGTTGAGACTGTCTATTTTTATCGGCTTCTTCTTGAGCTTTTCTTTCTGCAATTTTCATTGTCTCAGTTATCTCAGCTAAACTGTCTGCCTTAATCATATTCCCTAAATCAAATATAGATGCTCCTGCTGTATTATTAGTAATAGCCAATTGTTTTAATTTCTCAAGGGTAGCTCTATGATTTGATTTAGTACTTGCATAAACATTAACATCTCTAAGCATTAAGTCAGTACCGTTTATTTCAAAATTTACTCTTTCATGCATTGCAGTAAGGTATTGCAATCTTACAGAAGGCTTTGTAGAACTATAATGTTGCGCTAAATCAGTTCTCATTTGATGTACTCTAGGCATTAGATGATCAGAATGACTAATAAAATATTGCTCTGTTTGAGCATATGAACCACTCATTGCTGCTCGCACTCCTTCTGCAGTTTCTTGTTCTATTTGCTGACCCATTCTTTGAGGGTTCACTCCTATATTTTCAAAAGCTTGTTGTTTAAAATAATTGCCTAATTGCACTCTAGACATTAGTCTATTAGTTTGTTCTAAATTCAATTGGGTAATATGTTGCATAGCCATTGGATTCTCCGTATTAGTTATGGTGGAATCATAAGGTAGCATGCTGAAATCCTTCATTGCAACATATGCTTTTGCTAAATTATTTTTACCCCAATCTTCTCCCATTGAATGCTTTGGTAAACCGTTTTGATCAAATACAATAACAGTACCTAATTCATCAATTAAAATATCAGCTATCTGATTATTGACCATATTAAATCCTATCTGCCACGCTTTCATTTGATCCACACAAGATACAGATCTAGAATTTCTATCTGTAAATATTCTTCCTTCAACTGGAAGTTTACAACCATACATTGTTTTATCTCCTTTAAATTGAAATTTAATCCTACCAATAGTATTTTGATCAATACCAATATACATAGGATCAACCCCTCCTGGATTATTCATTCCCCAAAATGATGAATGATTAGGTCCTATCTTAACGCCTCCCCATACTTCATTTATCCAAATCCAATCAATATGTTCTCCAAAAACTAAATTATCTTTTGTTGTGTTTTTTAATAAATTAGTATTATAAATAGGATTAGTAGTAATTTCATAAATTTCATCTACTATCTCACTGGTAACCTCCCCTTGATCATCAATTTTAGTTAGATAACCAATCTTTCTTTGTGATTTCCAATATGTTGTAGTAACTCTTAGTAAATGATTAGAACCAAAATCTAAAAAATCTTCTGATTCTCCTAATATCCAAGAAACAATATCCCCTCCATTTTGTGAAAAATTATCATGCATTGATACAAACTGTCTATATGCTAATGATGGCATTTTAGTATTCCAATCGTGTGATTTAGTAGCATCATAATAAGACCCATCATTCTGATATCCTTGGACTGCATATCCTGCAGATCTAACTGGATAAATAGCTTCTAAAGATTCTTGTTGCGCTTGTGTCATCCTAGAACCGTATTTATCAATGACTTCTGCCACAGTCATCATATCAATCTTACCTACGGAATTTCCATCTGCTATATAGCGTACATCCGGGGACTTATGATAAAAAGTAAGTACTGGATTCCATAACTCAATATCATAATCATCATCATACATTTTAAAATGCCAAAATTCTCTATCCGTAACAAGAAGATCTCTAAATCCTCTTTCTTCAAGTTCGTCAATATTAAATCTTTCCATATCCGCCTCATACTGATGTTGGGCCCATTCTTCCATTATATCAGTATAGCTTTTATTAAAAAATTCTTGTATTTGAGGTAAAGATTTAATTTCTTTATCTGCTTGTTCTTGTACTTTTGGATCTTCTAGATTAGCACCTTGTTCTTGTAATTTAGCATACATTTTCTTTTGAGCTTGTGATAGCAATGTATCTTCTATCATAGCTTTTTTACTATCAAGCATCTCATTGTAAGAAATCTCATCTACAGATCTGTATGTAAGTTTAGAATCTCTTTTTGCAAATTCATTACATAATGTATTAATTACATTAGGTATAATTGGATAAAATTTTAATTCTAAAGCAGAGTCATCATCAGAAGTGAGTTGCTGAATGATATCATTATACTCATTATTATCTTCAACAATGTAATCAGTCTTATCAATAATACCATTGGCCAATTTATAATTCTTAAGAAGTCTTCTGGCATTTCTTCTTAATTGTTTAAGTCCTTGCCATTCTAACCAATCCATATTCCAAGCAGCCCAATCATCATCCTTTTCATTTCTTGGGAGAAATTGGATAGGTTGGGTTAATGTAGCCATTTTATTATAATCGGCTTTCTTCCCTTTCTTCAGATCCATTGCTGATAAAACTTCCATACTATCTTATTTTAGATTTCTAAATCCCCCTCTTGGTTTTTTCATACCACCGGTATTAGTTCCTCTTGAACCAATATTCTTAAACGGACTCTTATTTAATTTAAACAAATTCTTTGACATCTCCAAGCTTTCAGGAGTTTCTTCTATTATACATTTAACACCCACATTAGAATCTTGAATAGTTAAAAATGTAACCAAAGATGCTAATGTGACTAATCTATCTACGTTAAGACCATCATGATATACACCCATTTCTTTCATTGCCATTATATCAGGGATACGCTCTATACCATAAACAATTCTAACAAGTTCTCCTTTATCATCATACACCCTATCAATTTCTTCATTTAAAAATTCAATCAGATATGATATCATATGATCTCTAAAAAGCTTTCCTGTATTTTTCCAACCGTACTCTTGAAATACATTCATATTAGAATTTAAACTTTTTAGAAAAATCATTTGATCTTTAGGAACAAGATATTTTTGCTTTCTCACAGATATCATATATTGAATAAAAGAAGATATGTTATTCTCAATCAAAGTCCATGCATTATACCACTCAATAATTAATAGCAATCTTTCATGAGTTCTTGTTATATCATCAAATCTTCCGCACCAGGCAGCAACAATCTTTCCGTGTTCTAAAAAAGTCTTCATTACTCCATTTTCATCAGCTTTTGTAATTTGAACAGCGTTTTTATATATATAAATAGAACATAAAGAATCACTTGTTGTACTTTTTCCCTCAGATACAGGATCTATGGATCCTACATAAGTTTTCCATTCGGGATCTTTAATAGGTCTTTCCCAAACAACTAAACAACCTTCCTTATCTATTTCTTTTTTCTTAACTGGAAAATCCATTATAGGACTTTTTTTAGATTCTGAAATTAATATATCATCCTTATCCCCTCTACTAATATTTAAATATTCATGAAAATATGTTTTATCTTCTATTCTTCTTGCTTGATTTGTTACTAGATGTAAAGGGAACTTAGATTCTTCTCTATAATCAAAAGCTTCTTTTATATTAATGGGTTTTTGAGATATTCTTAATTGATATTTAGAAGGGTCTAGATTTTTTTTCCACTCTAATCTTTGTTCTTTAATTGCAACAAGTGCTTCTTCAACCATTGAATTTCCAAACTCATCTATATATGGAGGCATTGACCATTGTTCCGGAATAAACAAACCATGCTTACCCCAAGTTCCTTTATCATCTAATAAATTAGATTCTACAGCATAAAAACCATTATCTTCAGGATTTAAAATATATTCTTTTAAAGGTTCACATTGAGATAAATCTCCAACAGACCCTGCAATTATAAAAATTCCTGTAGATAACATTCCTGAGTGTAACGCTGGCCTCATGAACTCATAAGTTAAATCAGCCTTTGGTGCAATACCTCCTTCCTCATGAAAGAATATTTTACACGGCCCTCCTACTCCTGCCGTAGGATCTTTTTCAAAAGTATGCCCTGTAAATGTAGATTTTAAACCTTTTTTAAAATCTTTTCCTCCAACAGTCATTTCAATTTGTTGGGTCCAATCCATTACTTTACCTGGGTTCATAGGTCTATACCAAGCAGTATGTTCATTAAGAAAATCAGCATACTCTTGAGCCATTTTCCAAGAACCTTTTAGATTAATATAATCCTTAAGAGATGCTCCCATTTTTAATTTTGCACCTTCTTCAAACCAAAATTGATTTATTAATTTTGCAACATGAAAATAACTACTAGCAATTTGTCTTTTCTTTAACATACTTGCATGCATGTCATGCAGTTCCGCAAGTATTTCATATAGTGCCATATGATATTGAACATCCCAAATATTGGGAAAATCATACTTTCCTTTTTCTTTATCAAAAATAGGTAGGAAATTTATCCATTGGTAGTAATCTCTAGATACATACCAAGTATTAGATCCATTTTTATATATAACACCTTCTCTGCATTTACGCTTCTCATCATTCCAATAATTTCTATAATCTTTACTTTTAAATGGATATTTACAATAAAATTTATTTTTATTAAAGGAAGTTCCTTCTTTTTGCCAAAATGCAATGCTGTCATCAAAATCATATTTACCCGGTTCTTTAAATAAAGAAAGTAAAAAATTAATAATATCTTCTTTAGATTCAAAGATTGTATCTTTAACTCTTATTTTTTTATCATATGTAGGTATCGCTAAAGGATAATCGGCATCTCTAAACATTTTTACAGGCTCTGATTTTCATTTCTTTTTCTACAGCTAACTGCAAACAATCTTCATGAGTTTTTGCAGATACGTGGTCTTCAGATTCACCATTAAAATAAGCAGGATATTCTTCTCTAGGAAAAGCATACCACTTTTCTTGATATTTGTTATAGTGAAATAACCAATTATATAATAAAGCTTCTTTCATAATTTTAATTTTTATTCTTGATCGTATGCTATTCCTTTACCACCTCTAACATGAGATTTTTGTTCATCTTGTAAATCTTTATACGCACCTTTAAATGAAGATCTTACTTGTTCAAAACTTTTTGCAGCACCTACCAATTGTGTAATATTACCATCCTTTCCTGCTGTTAAATTAGTAGTTCTCATGAACAATGCTAATTTATCTAGCATTCCTGAAATTCCTTCATAAGCTCTTGAGGCAGGCGTACTAAACATTTCCTTACATCTATCTACTGCTGAAAAAATTAAAGGATCCTCTGTAGAGAATTTAGCCTCAATGTCTTTTAATATACTATCCTCTTTATCAATCGCAACCATATTAAAATAAGGATTTGCATCAGGATTAGGATATGTCATATAAAACAAATAAGCATATACTTTTAAATATTCTTCATTTTTTTTATATTTTGTCATAATATCCTTCAGCCATTTAATTGTATAACAATGCTCAGTCGGGATTATTTTTCCATTCTGAACATCAAATAGTTTTGATACCATTCTTTTTAGGATTTTTAATATGATTAATAATAGCAAGTACTTCTTCTTTTAAATAAGGTAATTCATATATAACTACTTCATCTACGACAGGGTTATCATTTTCATCAAGTTCTATAATAGGATACCCATATTCATTTTCGCCTACCTGTTTAAAAATAATATGTCGTAATGTTAATTTACCCGGTTCTAAATGAGGATTATGTTTAAGGGCCATGTACATATACATGCTTAATTGTAAACAGTAATGTTCATAATTACAATCTTCTATATGAGTTAATGGTTCTGATAAACAAGTAGTTTCTCCTTTCCAATTAGTATATCCATTAAATTTAATTTCTTTATTGGTTTTGTAATCCATTATATTAATTTTTCCATTAACCACATCAAGATAATCAGCTTGACCACATGCTCCCGCGGAAGTAAGATAAACAAAATGCTCAGGATAAATTCCTGGATTAAGTTTTTGTTCAGGTGCGTATTTTAGACCATCAATTATTTTTGGAGGAATTACAGGTAAATCATACCCTTCTATATTTAATGTATCACAAGATATTAAATCAGCCTCTCGTTCATTATGATAAAAAGTACCCATACCAGTAGCTCTTAAATTTTCAGTCTTCCAAATTTCTAAAATTTTTTCTTCTGGTATTTTATACCATTTGGATTTTCTATTTTTAGAACACTTAGCAGCCACCGCTTCTGCATCAAATTCGGATTTAAATAATCCTATTATTTTGGTAACGCTTTTCCACTCTATAGTACTATTAGGATCTAAATCCTTATATAAGTGGCCTTCTTCTTTAAATATCAAACTCATTTTTTATATTTTATGTTATTTAATCTCCTTTATAGCCCGACATCTTAGTTTTATCAAAAGGGTTTTTTACAGTTATTTTTTGATAACCAATCTGCGTCTTTGTCTTTGTTGGAGGTTTCCCTGTTAATTCAGATATTATCTTGCATCCTTTACATATGCTACATTCATGTCTAGTTAATAGCATTTCATCTGGGCACCACCCTTTACCTTCACACACAGGACATTTTTGCCAACTCATTTTTCTTCGAGGTTTAGTGAATCTTCTATCATTTCTTCTTCTAAATCATCTACTACTGCATCCCATCTTGGATTATTTTCATCACCACATCCTGAAGATAAAGATCTTAATTTTAACGAAAGACTGCATCCGCATTTCCCACAACAAGGCTGAGTACCTGCCATATAACATTCATTCCCTTTACTATCAATAAAGGAACATTTCCGGCATATTTGCATCCTTTCTTTAAAGATCTCTTCTATGTGTTTTTTCTTAAATATCTTATTTTTAATTCCTTCTAAGATCAAACCTTTACTCTTATAAAGCTTTATTAGCGACATATTCCTTTCTCTCTTTTCTTTTTTCTGTATACCTATCTTTTTCTGCATCAATAAGAATTAATAATTTAGACATTTTATCATTATAAGAAATTAATCTTTTAATATTTGCCTCATCTTTAGATTCTTCTCTTATTAATTTTTTAGATACTCTATCATATTTAAGCATTAACTTTTCTAAAGTTTTTTTCTTTACTATAAAAGAACCAAAATTTATAATTGATATTCTAGGATGCTCTAAACTTTTAATATGGTTTTTTACAGAAGACCAGTAAAAGCCAGATACATCCGAAACAAGATTTTCGGAGACACCTAACTTTTCTGCTGTTGGTTTAATTACTTCATTATGCTTTGCTGGCCTCATCTATAGATTCAGTTCTTAATAGTTTAACTTGAATAAAAATATTCCCCGAAGTTTCTATTTTCATATCCGGATTTAACTCAATAGATTTTTTTTCACGTTTAATTAAACCAATATTATTTAGTTTATTTACAGAATTTCTTACTGTTTGTGGAGTCTTAAAAATCTCTTTTTCAAACTTAAGATTATGATCTTTAGTACGCTCATCAAATTTACAAGCAGCATTACAGAAATGAGTAAACTCTGCTTTACTGGAGATACCCAATAAAGTAAGACAGTCTAAATCAGAATTTGAAATGCTAATTCCTTTAAAATGAGTATACATATTTATTTGGAACTTGACAATATCAAATAGATTTAACTTATTAGATCTTTCTATTTTATTTAAAATCATTATCTAATAATTACTATAGCCGTGTTTCTTACTGACTTTTAATATTTGTTTTTTAAGATTGTTTGGATCATATCCCACATGTACCCAGTTAGGTTCATCATCAGTACCATATTCCCAAATAAGTTGCGTAAATTCTAAATTATCTTTTACATAATGAAAGATTTCTGAATTAGTAATTTTACCAAACATATCTGCATCAATATCCAAAGCCTCCCCTTTACAATGCTGAGATGTCTTACTACCTCTAACTGCAGCATTTAATTCCTTAGATCTATAACCAGAACTAATACCAATAGGTACGCCAAAATGATTTCTTAATGGTTCAAAAATTTGATTTGCTACTAATGTTAAAGAATTTAAATGAATCTTTGTTGGAGTATTATCTATACCATGTCTTGATGCAGTATTAGATTTCGTAACTTCTTTTAAAGTTAAATGTTCGCTAATTTTCATACTACTGTTTTTTAAGAGTTTTGGCTGTTTCTTTAGACAGAGATTCCTTGGCTTCTTTTTCAGCCTGCCTTTGAGATTCCATCATCTGCCCTTTTCGCATCATTATCTCAATACGTGTCATTTCGGCAACTTCTATTTCTGTAAGTAAGCTTTCATATTTAGCTTTCTTTTCAAGAAATGGAATTTCTTCATCATAAAATTTCATTAGATTTTTTTTCTGCTTTTCATAAGCAGCAGGATCAAATTCTTGATTACCTTTTTGTTTTTGATCTTTGGAATTACTCATATTATTGGTTTAAATATATTTAGTGTAAAAATACTAAAAATGTTTAAACATTACAAGTTTATATTTTTCAAAATAAAAAAAGTCAGTGACTAACTGACTTTTCTAACAATTAAACTAAATAAAATTTTATAAATCTGTACCGCTATATGTAGCTATTGATTTAGGTTTAACTTGAGCTTCCGCATCTACATTATCAATTCTATTTCTATTGGCCTCATCTCTACGTGTATGATTTTGTACACCTGGTGCGTTATATAGAATATTTTTATTATCATTAGTAAAGACCGTATGATATAACGCATCATTTATGAATGCTGTATTCATATACCCAGGATTAACTCCACATAGTGCAATATCTGCGGGAACTTTTAAATTATTCCAGGCATTCATATATGCTGTAGAATTTGTGACAGTATCTAACACATTCCCTTGACAATCCTCAATTTTAACCTCTCCTTCAGGAAATATATATACACACATTCTATGATGAAGATCTGAAGTGTCATTATAAAAATTAGATTTTGTTATTGCAATCATGATTGCAAAATTATGACGCAGATTATTAAAATCTTGTACGGAATTAGTCTGTGCGGTAGCTCCTGTTAACGTAGATTCTAAAGCAGCTATTGCAGATGCCTGTAAACCTCCTCTAATCTTCCTAATAGTATTTACAGTACCTGTTGTAAAAGAAGATTCGTACTGACATAACAAAGTAAGTGCATTAACAATATCTTGATTATTTCCTTTGAGAGCTATAAATTTTAATAATTTATTAGAACTTACATAAATTTTGATTGGTTTTTCCAATATTGGAGGAGGAGCCATAATTTTATTTTTTAAATAATATAATTTATAATTTTATTCCGGGCCATTTTTTAAAGGTAATTCAACCAATACATTACTGGTATCTTTATCTTTAATAATAATACAATTTAATTCTTCATTTTTATATATTTCAATATCCTCTCTTATATCTAATCCTGGATAATGAGGATTTTCCATTAGTAGTTCTTCAGCCATTAGTCTCTAGTATAAGTTATCCAAAAATGGTAATCATAATTCCCGGCTGCTGTCCAATACCAATAAAAATTTGTAGGATCTATATAATTAGCATAAGTAGCATATTGAGCTCCTCCTGGGGTTCCTACATAACCAGATGCAGCAACTAAAGTTTGTATCCCTGGAATTTCATGAGGGACTCTTCCATAAGAACCACCTGTTGTAAAACTAGTTCCTGTTAAAAGTTTTCTGTAAATAGGTTTATCATCTATCCAAATTTTTCCAGTATCTACTTCTTCACCTTCTTTAAATAAAACAGGTGCTTCTGCAACCCAATCATTAGTAAAATCAGGTCCATTTTGTGTATACACAATACCATCTTTTTTCCAAAGATACCTAGCACCATTCTTTCTTTTCAATCCTGCAGGAGATCTCATCCCTCTTTCTAACTCGTTATAATTCATATCTGTTGTGTTACTATAATATACCAAAAAAGATTAACTATATCAAATAAATTTCAAATCTAATGTTCAAAGTAACAAAACTTTGTAACCCCTTCTTTATTTACATAATAATAAGTCCATCTTTCATAATCAGGTATAGCTCTATAAACATCTCCTTTTCTATCTCTATACCAAATATCTCCTCTTTTATCAATCCTAAGACCTAAAGCAAAAAACTCTTTCCCTTTTATTTCTTGGTCTTGATGATGTTTTAAAAATCCTTTAAACTCTCTTTTAAACCTATACATGTCTGACCTATGAACATGAATAGAATCTAATAAATCTTCCTTAAGTAACTCCAAATCTTCCTTAGATGCAGTATCATCCCCAATAAGTATATTTTTAATTTCTGGAATAATAAACTGAAACGCAACAATAATAGCCACTACAACAGTAAGTTTACCACTAGTTCCTTTTAACCATTTCCATATATCAAAATGCTCCTTGTTTGGCATAATTCTTTCTTATTTTATTTTATTTTTCCATAAAGCTTTCTTCATTCTATCTAAAAGATCATATCCAAGAATTTTACTAATGTTTTCAAATATACTTTTTCCCTCTACGGTAGCCAATATTCCCAAAGTAACTTTTACAAAAGGGATTTCCGGAGTAATGAACTCCATTAGAAAAGCAGACCATATAGCAAAAGGATAAAGTATTAACTTAGCAACAACTCTTCCTAATTTTCTAGAATGGATTTTACTTAACCCTCCTTCTTTATAAGCTGCCCATACTCCTGTTAACGTATCAATCATAATCAATGCTCCAATGGTAAACATGGCAAGATATAATTGAGAAAAAAATAAACCTATAAATATAGTTATTTCAGAACTGAGTATTAATATTTTTTCTTTCATTATTTCCCTTTTAAATTTTTATTTTTAATTTTTTCATACGCTAAATATTTTTCCCAAGAACCTAAAGTATGTCTTTTTTCTCTAAAAATTTTATTTAATATTTTACTTAATCCTTTACCTCTTTTATTTATTGGTAGTTTTTTATATTCTAAATGGCCAATAGATGCAGACACAGTAACATCCTTACATCCAAACATTGTATTTTCTTCACTCGTTACGGAATCTTCTATCCATTCTCCCCAGACATTCCCCATGATATCAAAGGCTATTGCTATCCCATCATAAAAGAAATTACCTATTGTTGATAGTGTACCATCAATTAATCGCCACCAAATAGAAAAGAATAACTTCCAATTTTTATATTTAATCGCCATATATATAGGATATATTAAGTTAAATATCATCCCTATAACAATTACTATTGAAAATATAATAATAGCAACGATCATTATTATGATATTTATAAAAAATGTTTTCATTATATTATTTCTCCTTTTAATTTAGATATTATATATGCTCTAAGAGTCATGCCTATCATGAATGGAATCATGGCTTGTGTCTGAGCAGTATCTACTACTACAGTGTCAATCCAAACGTGGTTTACCTCTGCATCATTCAACAAGTCATCAAAAAGCCTACCTTTTCCTGATTTTAAATAACTGCTAATTGCACCATTATAAAACTCCATAATCTCTAAAAGTTTATCTGTTGCAGTATCTTCATCAGGAAATACTCCACTTAATATTCCTCCCATTGCAGTATGACCAACTAAAATATTAACTATATTATCTCTACGTCTTTTTCCTTCTTTATTCTGCTTATTCATGGTATCATAAATCTTAGTGGTTACTTTCGTGTTCAAATCATCTAAGGAATTATTATTTTTATACCATCTACGAGTTTTAGTTCTGTTAGTAACTCTTCTTGCTGCTGGAACTTTTGCTGTGTCATCTACATGCGTTATATATACTTCATCAACTTCTAAAATCTTAGCTCCTTTGTTTTGACTATCTACAAAACCGTAGTAAAATTCAGTCTTTGTTGAAAATCCATCATTAGAAAAAGTATGCATAGAATGTAATTTTACATCCGTTTTAAGTTCTGATTTATAATCAACATCAGTTACATTTTTATTTTTAATATTAGTATTTACAAGATCAAAAATCTTATAATCTTTAAAATCTTCTTGATTATCTGAAATATATTCTTGTTTAATTTCTTGAGAAACTACTTCTGTGTAATCATTCCCTGGAGAAACATCCGATACAATGAATTGTTCTTTGTATGTCTTGTCAATAGGGACACCTCCTATTTGAGGATTATATTCATCATATTGCCATAATTTATCCATGGTGTGTATTTATTAAGGAGTTATTAATTTTTTTTCTATTCTTAATTGAGCTTGATAAATAGTAGCTTCTAGATTAGCCACATCTGACCCAAATTCAAAGGTTATCGTATAATTAGTTCCTCCAGTTAATACTTTATCAAATAAAAATGATTCTGGATGTCTTATGTCTGTACCTGTATTAGCAGATCCTACAATTGAACCTCCTTGTAATATATTTATAACCTCTCCTGTACCTCCAGAATCTTTTGGCTCAACTACAAATAACAACTCTATATCAGGATTGATTCCATCATTTAAAACAATTTTTCCCCAAAAATTATTGGAAATAGCGTTTAAACTCCAAATAAAAGATAATGATAATTGATAATTTTCAGTAACTACAGGTGTATAAACAAGAGTTAGATATTTTTCCCAAACACCTAATTGTTGGTTCATTAAAGGAATTGTTGTCTGACCTGCTCTAGATAGAGTACCTTCTATAAATTTATATATGTTGGAATTAATAGTAGAAAGAGATGCTAACTCATCTAAAGCTACAGAAACTCTACTTGGAATATTACTCCAATCAGATACTGTAGACGGTTCATAAATAATATCCCCTCCCATTGGTAATCTAACTACACTAATATTCGCATTAATTAATGTGGATAAACCAAGATATTTTATATCAAATAAATTAACTATCCCGTTTGTTGAAGATGTAATTGTATCAACTCCTAACCCTGTAGATATTGTTACATCGTCAAAATTTGCTATACCGTTATTTTCTATTATGATTGGACTTGTTGAAGATTCTATAAATTTAGAATTTTTAAAATCGCAAACTGAATTATCAATTAGAATTGTTCCATTTGATTCAAAATTCCAAACATTAAAGGTTCCTCCATTTAAAATTTCCATTGTATTATTTAAAGAAGCAATGACAGTTAATGTGTTTCCTGAAAACTTTCCGTTATCAATTACTAAACTGCTTAATCCCCCACCCCCTTGGGAAAAGGATGTATTGAAGGCAACAACTCTTGATTTTCCTCCAGTAGCTGCAACATGATTATTGTCAATCACAAATCCGTCATCAAAACTACAATTATCTAAAAATAATTCTTGGGCATTTATTCCTGTAAATTCAGAACGGACAATAAAACTCATATTAGAAACTGAAATTCCATTTTTAAACATGTTATCATCTGTAGCAATTAGATTAATTGAAAGTTTCCTGACAACAACTCTTCTATTATTTCCTGTAGTTTGAGCTGTAACATTAATATATCTTTTAGTTATAATAATATCTTCATTATATTTTCCTGATGTTATCATCAATGTTATTTGATTATCGGGATCAGTAATAAAAGAATGTGCTACAAGTAATGCTGCATTAATTGTTTTAAATGGTGTATCTATACCTCCATTTTCTAAAGTTCCTGTATATGAGTTATTAATCCACAAATTACTAGATTGCTTTTTATTGTCAATCTCATAAGGACCTACGCTGTTACCTACATTTAATACTGAAGATAAACTTTGCTTTATTGCTGTAAATATATTTGTTCCTGACATAATTAATATCCTAAATGTTTGCGCATCCCTTGAATAATCAAAGGCTTAATTGACGGTGAAAATAATACGTTTAATTCATCTACTCTATTATAAGCTTCTTCTAATATTTCAACATCTTTTACGTAATCTCCTTGTTCATCTACTTCAGTTTCAACAACTGCAGGTTCATTATAAGTCATATACGTATCATAGGATGTTGATTTAAAAACATCATTAGAATCATAAATATCTAATTTAAGTGTATGTTCTATTCTATTATTAATATAATCATAGAACGTTGCTACACAACTAGCTTTTAATACATCTGTACTATTTGAAATAGGTTCTTCAAAAGATATCTTATCAAATCCAATTCCTGTATGTCTGTTTATTATTAATGTTTTCATATTATTATGCTATTGTTACCCCTTTTCCTATTATACTAGATTGTGCTGCTAATCCGTCAAACCCTCCACTAGTTGCATCTGGTGCTGCATTTCCACCTATCTGTAAAGTTCTATTTATAAATCCTGGCAATATTATACCATCTAATTGTACTAATAATTCATTAACCTGAGCTGCAGACCAATTATTATTAAAATATCTTGAAAAATGATTGTCTATGTTAAAATGACTAGACATACCACTTGGATCAAACGGAGAAAGAGAAGGGTTATTATATGCGTTTAACGTACCTGTTGTAGATGATATCGAAATTGGCGGTATTATAGTTTTAATAACATTTCCTGGAGCAACATCTATTTCTAAACTTGTCACAGAAGTATCAAAAACGAGTTTAGATAAATCAATGAGAGGCACATTAGGATTTTGCATAAGTCTTACCCTAGTTAAAGGTAATGAGTTTGTTGTATTGTTTATACTCATTACCTCTAATAAAGAATTTCTAAATATATCTAATACAGCTTCTATTGTCAGCATGGAAAAATCTATATTAACGATAGAATTATTATCATATAAAACCATTATACACCCTTTTCCGCTTGGGGTAGGATTAAATGTATAAAATGTAGATAGAGGATTAGTATGTAAATTAAAATTCCCTGTTACACTGGTAAAACCTGTAAAATCTAATCCTAATAATTTAGGATTATCATGGAACCAAAACGAAGTAAGTACAGTATTATTCAGCGTGGCATTTCCTGATGAAAAATTAATAGTTTCTAAATCAGAACATGAATAGATTCTGAATGAACCTTGTAAATCAGATATCATTGATAGGTCTAAATTAACTAAACCTGTATTCCATGCAAAATATCTATTCATGTTAATAGCTGTAGTAGCTTTATGAATAATATCTGTTAAATTAGGATTATCATAAAACTGATAAAACGTTTTTATTTCTAAATTAGAAAGATCTAAAACTCCTGTAATGTCACACTGATCAATACCAAATGAATTACATATTTGATTAAGATCTGCATTTAGCAATAAACTTGTTAAGGATGGATTATCTAAGAACCATGCGTTCCCGCTTGTAATTCTAACACCCTTCATGTCGTGAGTACCTGTTATATCAGATGAATGAATTCTATAATCATCTGTAAATTGAGTATTATCAGTATTGTGCGTTATACTAGTAATAGCTGTGCCATATGTGTAAAAAGCACCCGCCACTTTAATATTAGAAACATCTAATACTCCTGATAAAAGAGTAGTATTAAGCGATACTTCACAATTTCCTGTAGAAGCAGGTTGAATAAATGTAGTTAAAGGATTAGTATTAAAATTTATTTGTCCTGAAATATTTGTAGTTAAAGATAAATCAACATAGGTAATTTCTCTGTTATTATTACTACTTATTCCTGTTAATAAAGAAACATCATCACCATATACAATAATTGTTTTTTCTCCCGCTAAAATATAATTATGTAAAACAAAATTTGTATTAGTATGAATAGTTCCATCCCCCATATCCCAAGTCAGCGGAGATCCTGTTTTGGAAAAATTAAAAGATAATGGTCCCACCTTTGTAGTCTTGATAACTACAAAAGGAACTAAACTATCTCCTGTTCTTCCTCCTATGTCTTGTATTGGTAACATTTATACTACATCTTTTTTAATTGATAATGCAACTTTTCCTTTTACAACAGATGCAGACCAATATAAAATATCAACTTTACCTATTACTTGAGAAAATTCTAAATTATTTCCTTCTGCTGTAATTACGTTAGTTCCTTTAAGTACAGCGTTTGCACCAACGGTATTAGTAACCCATATCTGACCAGAAGAAGCTTTTATATTAATCGTAGGAACATTAATTGTTAAATTAGCAGTATTAAAATTTACATACTTGGAGTTACTACCTGTTCTAAAATCCAAATCAAGAACTGCGCCAGCATTGCCTAAATCTTGTTCAGATACTGTCTGCATGGTATTATTTAGATGGAGCTTACCATCTTTTAATTCTTGCTGATATCCGTTTAAATCTTGGGACTGGTCTTCAGTTTGAATTAAACTATCCTCTATAATATTTTTATCTGCTCCTAAAAAGCTAATTGCTGTTTGTGACATATCTTAAATTTTTATTGCACTCTAGTTGCTGTTACTACTGCTGTAAGATCTACCGTTGCGTCATAAGAAATACCTCCTAATGTACCATTGCTGTCTGATCCAAAAGATACTCCATAGGGAGCCGTTCTTGTAAGACCTCCTATTACAGCGGTTCCAGACTCAATTACAATAGCAAAAGAACTAGACCCTGTTCCAAACGTACCAGTTGAATTACTTAAATCTATATGAGCACAACCTTGTAATAGATTAGGTTGAGTATTGCTTTTAATATTTATAAGTTCTGTAAGCATTAAACTTAATATCGCAGAAGGATCTAAATATTCTAAAGGACCTACAGGAACATAAGGCGCACCACTTACATCTTCATAGCTAGTAGTCCATAGACCGGTACCTTGATCATATTCTCTAATTTGTTGAACGACTAAATCTGCATTTCCAGTATCTCTAACTAAGAGTACTTCAAAATCTTGACTATTCATTATACTATTAAGAATACTAACTAAAGTAGGCTCTGTAGCATATCCTCCAGGAGGCGGTGCTCCTCCACCTGCAGCTATAGCTAATAGCAGTCTATGTTCAAAAGAATGATTACTTCCTTTATTACCTGATTTAGCATTTCCGTTACCTAATCCCATTATATATATTTTTACAGTTACGTATTAGTATAATATAATCAAAATAAACAAGAAAACAAAAAACCCCTTAGAATTAACTAAGAGGTTTCTATTTCATTAATCAAAATTAAAATATCGCCAAATCACAAGCGAATTATAAAAGCATTGCTAAAGTAATAAAATTATTTCAATAAACAAAAAATATTTAAACTTATTTAATTTATTTATTTATAAAATCATTCATACTTTTTACTGCCCATTTTATTTTTCTACCTTTTTTTGATTTGTCAGTGGTAAGATATCTATCTGGAGTAAAAGTTTCTTTAAATAATTTTTGAGGTATTATTACAGTAGTAAGAATTCCATACTTGCTATACAACCATTTAATATTAATCATTGCTAATCTGGTCATATTATTTTGGTCAAACTTTGGTTTAACCTCTATTTCCGAACAAATCTTATACTCATTATTTTCCTTAATCCGATATACAAGAAATGGGTAGTCAATCATCCGAGCACTTGTATCAAAAGAATCATTAAAAAATATACCTTTCGCCTTATCTGTCCACTCTATATAAAAATCGGGAGTATATTTGTGCCCTCTTACATAAGAATACTCAAGTACCTTATTAGGCACTCTTTTCATAATTTTAATATTAGTAGCTGTACAAGGATCAGATAATACATATGCCCCACTTCGAGAATAATATTTAATATATCCTTTATTTTTTAAATCATTTAAATACCAACTAAAATATAACTCTTCACTACTATCGAACATTTGCATCATATCCTTTTTTTTATAAATATACTTATTTATCAATTATTATTCTATCTTTACACTTAATTAGTTTAACTGAAAACAATATAGCCAAATAAAACCAACGCATCAATATAGTATTCTTAGGGGTGGCTCCCCTTGTTTGCAGTAAAAACCTCAGTTAGAAATAGCTGGGGTTTTTAAACTCATAGGATGTTTGACTGTGATCCTACTAGATATAAAAAAAACACATGAACTTATACTAAATGCTATTTAAGGGGAAGATAAAATCCTGCTCTGTCACAAACCCAGACAACAGGTACTGCAAATAATAAAGAAAATGCCTTGATTAGTAAGCCAATTAGCCAATAATAAATAAACATCCTGGTCGCAGAGGGAAGTGTTAGTATAGGTATTAATCAGAGTGACTCCTGCATTCTTCCTTTTGCAGTATAAAGGGTTTCTTATGTTCTTGTGGTTATCCATAGCATTAGATCCTCACAATAGCTTTTGAGTATTTATATTTACAACAATTAAAATTAATCATATAACATGAAAGAGGTATGAGAAATCTAGCGTCATCTAAAGAATTGAGAAAAATATCAGACATTGAAAAATTCTTAGTAAACGCTATAAGTATGAACATTGTAAAGAACGAAGTTCATTTATTAAGAGTGATAACAGAGTATAATTGATCCCTCGGCTGGAATTGAACCAGCATTTTTTGGCCCAAAACCAAACGTCCTGCCAATTAGACGACAAGGGAATAATAAAGAGCCGCCAGCAGGATTCAAACCTGCGAATAACTGGGTTGCAACCAGCCCCTTTAGATCACTCAGGCACAGCGGCTTATTAAATTAGTCTAAGTTGCAAGACTCGAACTTGCGATCTCCTGCTCCCAAAGCAGGCGGATTACCAACTTTCCCAAACCTAGATTTAAAGCACAAAAAAACCCTCAATTTCTTGAAGGTCTTTTTACACTAATATTACAGACCTATCCCATTAAGTAGGACAGGGTTGACCAATTCTTTTATTTACTTTAAATATTTGAGTATTCTTTTGCATGCTGCTAAGGTAATAAATTCTTTTGATAAAAAAAATAGTAGTAAATAAATTCACTACTATTCCTCTATACCGTTCATAACAAAATGAATCAAAAACTTTACTAATGTAATCATTAAGAATTAATAATCTTATAAAATTTAGTTATTAATTTTTTTAATCATTTTTTTTGGATCTGATTTAACTTCCTCCATCATCCCCAATAGCACATCTACTCGACAATCTATATTAAGTATTTCAGCATCTAAAGTAATCTGTTTAGTTGTATAGCTCATAGTATTAAAATCTAAATCCATAACTTCGTCTAATAAGTGCTCCCGTTTAATAATCAGACTATCAATCTGCTTTTTAATTAAATCATTTTCATATTAATAATTTGTATGTCTATCTAGTATAAAAATCAAAGACTTATTAGTATTATTTTTAAATTTCTGAAAGTCTCCTTTTAATTTAGCCAAAAGCATTAGTTCTGTATCATTTAAAATAATATGATCTTTATCAAAAAGCTCTTCATTAAGTTTATCAAAAAGCTTATTTATATTATATAAAGAATATACTTCCCTTATAAAAATATCTCGGACCTCGTTCCTAATGCGCACATCATCACAATCTCGAGATTCATCTAAATCCTTTTTAGCATCTTCTATTAGATCATTAAGTTTGCTATTATCACTTTCTGGTAATTTTGGTAACACATCTTCATTCATAATTATTGATTTTTAATTCTAATATCTAAAATTGCAGTATAACTCATCATTGCAGCAAGCTGTGCAGTTAAAATATCTACTTGATCTTCAGGAACTAGTTTATTATCCAAAGCATCTCGTAGTTTTTGAACTTTGTCAAAAAGATCAAATTTTTCAATTATTAACCTGTCCATGTAAGTTCCAGCTTTTCTATAAGTTTTATCAAATACATGTTTTGGTGACATAGAAATATATCCCTCATGAGAATTGTGATTTGGCTTAGAATTTGGATCCTTTTCATATTCCACCAAATAAACCATTTCATCTGTTGCTTCTCCTGCAGGAACTTCCCATCCCCTGTAATTACAATAATCTTTTTTTGTCATTGGAAAAGCTTTTATAGTCTTTGTTCCGATGTAAAGATTTTTCTCTAATTGCATTTTCTCTGCAATACTCATTTCTGTGTTATTTTCCCCATTCATAATACTTAATTTTAATTACTAATACTTACTACCTCTGAAACAGTTTGTATATTACGATTGCATTCATTTATTTCCTCTGAAATAACATCCATCATAGCGATAAGTTCTTCTGCTAGACTATACGGTGATGATTTTATTTTAGTACCAGCTTCTTCTTCTAATTCTGGTTCAGTTCTTATAACATCACACTTAACTTTAAGTGTTAATTCCCTTAATCGTATTACATCTGATTTTAAATTATTTAATTTATCAAATACGTTACCCATGTTCATTACACTTGGTTCACAACTCATTTCTCCATTCATATTATTTAGTTTTTATTTGTTACTTATTTGAAACAGATGATTCACCGAACATAATAATACGTTCAGTATCATATTTAAGTTTATACTTTTTCTCAATAGCAAGTTTATCTACAAAAGAACCTTTAACTGTTAACATATAAATTTCTCTTTGTAATTCCTTAATATCCCGATTAAATTTAAGATTATCATTTATAAGATCTACATACTCTTCTCTAGGAAGAACATGCATACTTTTACCAAGCAGGAGCTTGCATAACTTCTTAATCATAATTATTGGTTTAATTTATAATTAATCAAATATACTAATTATTAATCACATTTAAAATCTGACCCATTATATGAGTATGAAAATATGCTTCTGCCTCAACTTCAGTATCTCTATCAAGTAAGTCCGGTAAATAAAACTGACAAAGATGTAGTACTTCATGAGCCACTCTAGTATAATCAAAATCACATTTCTTAAAACCTGTAGTCAACGATATAATAGTATATTTAGAAAACCGATCAGAATCTTTAGGTGCTACATCACAAATTCCGCAAAACCAATTATTAGATCTAAAAGTATTTTCATGAGCCCTCACAGATTCAATCCAACAATCCATAACTTTTTTATTAACTCCTTTTTTCTTTCTCATCTTTTTAAGATGTTTCAAAGTCTGATCATAATCATAACCGTTAATAAATAAAGTCTCTCCAGGATAACATCCATGGTCAATCCATCCAATATACTTTTTTACACTCATACACCGAATATACAAAAAATTTTTTGCCCGCGAATTCTGGCCTGGGGGAGTAACCTTTAATCATTTACAACCAAATACTACCCCTACCATTACTCATAGCGAAATACTAATCCCTACTAGGGCATATCAAAAACGGCACGGATTTCATTCACCCCATTAGAAACTAGATTACGGTGCTAGTGCGCATCCTCTGGGAAATTGTACATTTTAGAGGATGTGGTTGGGCCTCTATAAAAAAAATTTTTTTAAAAGTCTGCACCCCCTACCCCCCTAGCAATTTGTGGACTAAACCCATAATTATAATTAAATCTTTAAAAATAATACTATGAAAAAGTCTTCTGCATTCTCACTAGTTAGTCTAATCATCATCTTCTTCTCAGGACTAGCTTTTCTGACAGGTGTCAGTATGTTTCTTGCTCCAGTCTTCGTGTTTCTAATGATACTACCTGCATGTAGTATGGAGCGCTAATATTCCCTAATGCTATGCCTATTGGTGTAGTATTAGGCTCATTAAACCCACAATTTCAATTAAACTTTAATATTATGAAAACAGTTATCGCAAGCATCCTCGCAACAAGCAATGATAGTATAAGATCTACTCAAACTAAGATTAACCAGTGGCGTACTGCTGGTAGATTAGTTGAGATGGAAATACATACTACAAGTACTCATATTGTATTTGTCATTACACTTAAAAAGAATGCTAAGTAGCATTCTTTTTTACACCTAATAAACCCATCATTAAAATTAAACTTTAAAATATTTATTATGAAAAAATTCCATTCGCTAGTAGCATTCTTATTACATGAGGCAGCCTTATGTAATACACACATCAATAAGCACACATTATATGTATACGCTATTGATTTATTTAGTAATCAAGAAATGCTTGAATACGTACATGAAAGCAAAGGGCATTAGCTCTTTGTTTTACAATTATAATTAATAAACCCATTATTTAAACTGAATATTTACTAAATACTATTATTATGAAAAGTTTACACAGAATCGTACAAGGTTGGAAAATGACTACTGACCAAATAGGTGATGATAAAGATAAGAAATGGCTATTAAGCGTTCTTGTTGCTGATTCATTAACGCATGAAATTACTCACAAGAAGGTGGCTATTTAGCCGCTTTCATAATACTTACTGTTATGGAAAATTATATTAATTGGCTTGTGAACATATTAATGCCTGACGGTAAGATATTATCCACAAGAGAAATGGCACCTACTGCATATTATGCTATTGATAAAGCAATGCGTAAACATTATCGCAGGCAGCCGGATAGAAAAAAATATAAAGCTATTGCACCTTTTATTAAGGTGTAATAGTTTGCCCAATAAACCCATTATTAAAATTAAATTAAAATCAAATCTCATGGAAAGAAGACATCATCATTATAACTCTGAAATTACACTAGCAAGGTTGGTAGGTGTATTCATTGTACTAATAATATTACTAATCTCAATATCATGAATTCATCTGCAAAAATACATGTGGACATTGTCAACATGAACATAGGGATTTTATACATGGTCAATCTTATAGACGTTAAGAACTGTGTATTTATGCCATTAGACCGCATTTTCATAGGTTACAATTAAGGTTTAGTACCTCTCTTCAGTGTTGAAGGGAGGTATTTTTTTGCTGTAGCATTTCAATAATGAGGGTCATATACGGGCAAAATAGCTAAAAAGTTAATGTGTTGATAATTAGGAAAATAGTATCAAATTTCCCTGACGCAGTAATACTGAATGATAGGAGCATATGGTAGCAGTTAGGATTCCAATAGCTTTTAACTTACTCCTTTAAACCCATCATTTCAATTGCATTATTATATTGAGTTTGAAATGATGAGCATACTGTATAGCAGTAACCACGGTGTTTCCCATACTTATTTATTACTCCTTTAAACCCATTATTTTAATGGTAGTTATAGAGTATGACTACGCAAATCACAATCATTAATTAAAATTCACGAATCATGAAAGGATTATTCAAATCAGATTACACAAATGATGGAAACAAACGTGCTGTTTACATTGTTAAAGGAACCAAAGCAGAATTAGATGCTTACGAAAAAGCTGTCAATGACAATGATAGCGGCTTTGAGATGGCTACTGATGAAAAGACTGGAGAGCCATTATTCTTTGGAAAGAGACTTGGACCATCATGTGTTATTGAAGTGTCAGATAATGGATTTATTAACGCGTTCAATAAAGATGCTCAAGCCATTACGGAAAGCATTGGTATGTATGAAGATGATGCTGAAATGCAAAAGGCTCTAAGAGATGCTGCAGCTCAAGCTATCATTGCGAAAGCATTAGGTGGAAGTCCTAGTAGAGTTGCTGCACCAGCACAACCAGAGGCTGCATCAGAAGATGTATCCACTGAGGAGACTGAGGCGGAACCAGAGTTGTAAATCATACTTGAAACCTACACGCCAGCTACTGCAAAGTAGTTGGTGTACTTGGTTTTAGAGGTGTTTAGAGTAAGGTTTAAGCGTAATAACGGAAAGTTTAATAACTTAATACCAAGGTTTAAAGTTTAGTTTTATTAGTTTATTATAGTTTTATTAGATCACATTCATGTAGTCTATGAAATATAATGCGTTAAGTGTCAAGGAGTTACTGTTTTTGCTACTCTTATGTAACTAATTGATGCTTAGGGTGTTATAATAACAGTTCATGTCAACAATTACTTGAAATAAATCTTGTAAGTGACTGAGTGTCAGACTGGAGGATTAACAAAACACCCCATATACCACTATTTAGAACACCTCATTTATCCCAAACTATAAATATTAAATATAGATATACTAAGCTCATACACTAGCTAGTACATCTACTAATACACTTAGAACTTATGACCATACAAGAAGAATTCCATCTAGCAAAACTAGAGAAATTAAATAAAGCACACAATAAAGAACTGGCTAACCTTACAGAAATATGTCTTGATAGAACAGGACTTACCATAGGAGAACTAATAACCATTACAGAAGACCTTAATAAAGAACTTAAACAATTCAAAGAGACATACGGTACTAAGAAATAGTACTAGTGTTTCTTTCTACTATAGTTTTATCATAAAGCGTAAATTAGCGAAGGCCTAGAACCATCACCATTAAAACCATACATTATGAGACATAGACTACATACACGTAAACTTCATCAAGCAGTGAAAGAGGCTACGTCTGCTCAAGCATGGGCTAGAAAAGAATTCAATACTGAATTTATTAAAAGAGATCTATACTTTGAAGTATCTTTTAAGCTTAGTGATATAGGACAAGCATTAAAGTCATATCGCAACCGTACTAAATAGTTCTCGAATCCACAGTATTAACACTATTTATATTAGTTTGAATAATCAAAACACAAACAATGCATGTGTTCTAATATAAATAGCATTAAACCAATTATTATGAATAAAGATAAAAAGAAATCTATAGCAGTAGTAGGATCTAAACCACCAACTACCCTCATTACTACTGTTATTGAGAAAAAAAAGAGCAAAGAGAATATTATTAAAAAGAATAGATCTATTGACTCAACTATATCTTCAGTTGAAGAAATAGATTCCTTTATGGAACATTTCTCTACTGTAACTGGTAATAGTGCTATCTATGATTATCCAGAGCTATCTCATAAATCAAGTATTCCTTCTAATAGTAAGCGAAGCCAACTTAGAAAGAAACGTAAAAAACGAAATAGATAAATATACTATTCACATCTATATTACTGAGTAGTAATATTGTCATAGATTTATTAACAAATCCAAAAAGATTATGGGAGTTATAAACTTTAGAAACCATACACTTGTTTACAATAAAATATATAAATTTGAATCAGAAGGTAAATGTTATTTTGTAAAAATAAGAGATGGCTATATGCTATCTTATAAGGGGTTAACTGAACATTTTCATTACATTATAAATATAAGAACAAAAAAAGTATATCTTAAATTAGGATTCCCCAGTTCAACAATTGATTGGAAAATAACATTAGCTACTAATAAAGAAATAGTTTGGTTTAATGATTGTATTATTACAGATAAATTTACTTATCCTCCTATTAACCACAGCATTATTGATTACATTAAATTTTAAATTATGACACTAAGCGAAATAAAAGCAAATACAATATACTTTTTTAGATTTGATAAACAAGATGGGTATTATCTAGGGTTAACAAAAACAGATAGTAGTCTAGAATTAGGCTGTCATATTAGGTTTGACCTTAATGGTTATCGAATACTTCATGAAAAAGGTACCATGAGTAGAGCAATAGCAAATTGTAGGCCTGCTAATAAAGAAGAAATACGCAAATATTGTCACTATCTAAATGAAGAAGGTATATCTATACCTGCAGGAATAAATTCAGATGGGCAAATAATTATAGACTTTATTAAATTTTAAATATTATGGAACTTAGAGACGTAAAACCTGGCGAATATTATAAACATGATCGCATTACCTTATATTGTTTAGGTATAACTGAAGAAAAAGGATTATATGAAGTAGTTTCTTCTAAAAATAAAAAGAATGGAGTGCCTATGTTTAATCATCGGGGAACATTAGATTCTATATTCAAGAACATGCTTCCTCCTAAATATACAAAAAAATATTTGGGATATAGAGGTTATGAAAGCTATCTTGAACCTTTGGAAAATAAAGTAATTGATTACATTAAATTTTAACAAATAAAAAATAAATAAATGACTAAAAAAGCAGCAAAAGCAAAAACAACAGCGGTAAGTGTAGGTAAACAATTTACACAAGACTGCATACCAGAAATGTTAGAAAAAGTAAATGCTCAAATAGCAGCATTAACTAAAGTAGGAAATGAAGACAGACCTACTACTAAAGGAACTATTTTTCCTGATGCAAATGAAATATGTAATATCAATGATGTAGCAAGTCTTATTCATGTCCACGCATCTATAGGAATTAGAGAAAAAGCGTATAATGCTTCAGTTAAAAAATTAGGATTAAATATTAAAGTTCCTCCATTTGCTATAAGCGGTCATTCTTCTAAAATGTGGGAAGATGATATTAAAGAACAACTTATGGTTGTTATCCACAGCAAAAAGGTAGCTACTCTTAATAAAATTAAAGAAAAATTAGAAGCTAGAAGATCTGAAGAACAAAAATTATCAGATAGTCTTCATGAGATTAATGATCTTATGGATGAAGCTAATGAATTTTAATTAATGTATAAGATACCGGCAGTAGGTGTATTATCGTAATATTAATTTATTAGCTTTTTTTATATCAAAATCCTACTGCAGAAGAAAACGAATAGCTAAGTTGCTATTCGTTTTATATAGAGCCGATTTAGATAGATTATAATATTCTAATGAAGCCTAACGTTGAATATAAGAATAGTAGGCGATTTAGAACGCTGAACTTCACAAACAGAACGGAGTTAATTAAATGATTATAAACTACCTACACGCAGAAAACGCCTATTATTTTTATATATTGTTAGGCTTTCGTTTTGTGTAGTGGGATAAAAACAATATTATGAGTAAAAATAAAGAAATTGTAACTGTTGGTACTTGGGAATATGATATAAAATTAGGGAAAGCAATTAAGACAAAGACAGAAGATTGGTCTAAATCGAAAGCAGATTACGTATTTGATAGAAACATAACCAAACCTAAAATTGTTGATGAGAACCAACATTTAAGAAACTTATTAAATATGTAAATAGTGTGTGTGTGTTGGCAAATGAAGCCTAACGGCTTGGCTATGAAGCGTTGAGGAACGAAATGATTTTATAGCCTGTGTTATGTACTGGCACGGGTTATTAACTAAAAACTTTAAATAAAATGGATTTAAGAATTGAAACAATATTTGAGGAACAAATGAAAGGAGATACATCTTTTCAAGAAAGAGAAAGCGGTTTAAGCCTGTTATTTGGTGGAACTAAATACAACAAACACGAAATGCGTGAAACTTGGGATAGTGGTATAAAATTAGGTATTGAGATAGGCTTGAATAGAGCGAGTTTAGAAGGGCAAAGAATTGAATTAAACCATAATACACCCGAAAGAAAGAATAAAGAGTTTCTTGAAAAGTTTTACAAACTCGCAGAAGAGTATAAATGTGCAATACAGTATCATCCGCAAATAGGGATGGTTGTTTTAGACCGAGAATATTAGTGATTGTACATAACGGAAAGTATAAGATTGCGTTGTGTAACGCAGTGAAACAATGAATTTTATACCGTGTTATCTACTGCACGGTTAATAAAACTTAAAATCAAATAGTATGAAACTAAAATATAATATGTGGAAATGGTATAATTGGAGATGGTTATTTCTAACATTAACGACTTGGTATAGTGCTGTTGAACACAAACAAAATACACCTGATTTGCTTCTTGTGATTTTATTCTTTGAAGTAATTTTTAAAATATCTATAATATTCACTTTGGTAGTGTTGTAGATAACGGTTAATATAAGAAGCGTATGGAGTGCAACGGAATATGATTTTTATATAATGTTGTACACTGTGCGGTAATTAACACTAAAATTAAAATAAGATGGCATTAACAGATACAGCCGAATACTGGCAAGATGTAAAAAACAGACCAATTAAACACGTATTTACCCATATAAAAGGTAAGGATTGCGGACACTACCACGTTGTAGAAAGTGACGAACTTAATTCAATAGATTGTTTTGCCTGTAAGAAAATTATAGAAAGTGACAATGAATTAAAGTTACAACTTGAAAAGAATAATGGTAAAAGACAGAGAAAATTAGAAGCCAAACGAAAGAACAAAAAAGGCTACAAAATTGATTCTATTATAAAGTTCGGGAAGTTTCAAGGGCAAAATAAATCTATTGAATGGTTGATAAACAACGAGCCATCTTATTTTAATTGGCTTGAAGATAAAATATTACTCCATTCAGAGGTAGATAGATATTTAGAAGCACGAAAGTAGCATTGTGTACAACGCCAAACTATGGCACGTTTTAATGTGCTTTAGCGACCGTTATGCAACGTTTTAATGTTGCATCAAAATAATAAATAAGAAGCTTAATTGCTTCTTGTTTATTAATTAAAACTTAGAAATTATGGCGTCAACAGCAAATTCTGATGAAGGATCACAGGTCATACATGTATCTTAAAGATTAAAAATGCTCTTATCCAAGCAGGTATCATTGCAAGAGATGATAAGCGGAACGTGTGCAAGCGGCTCCCAAGGGTTGCAACCTTGTAAGAGTACTATTAACTAACACTATTGATTATGAACAAATATTATATAACATTCGGGCAGAAACATGCTCACAGAGTTAATGGTTACACTTTTGATAAAGATAGTGTTGGTATCATTAAAGCAAACGATGAAGAGAAAGCCCGGAACATAGCCTTTGAGTTATTCGGAGGCGAGTTCTTCACTACATATCCTGAAAGTTCTTGGGATGAAGATGAGCAAATGCAATTCTTCCCAAGAGGATATTTACCTGTAAA
>Ga0164313_10000423_pt1 | contig 33419 bp, 36 predicted proteins | sample GuaBasSedimGuay4_FD_113735 | JGI IMG/M metagenome (GOLD analysis project Ga0164313, IMG submission 113735) | Subseafloor sediment microbial communities from Guaymas Basin, Gulf of California, Mexico - Guay4, Core 4569-4, 0-3 cm | ecosystem: Environmental > Aquatic > Marine > Hydrothermal vents...
TACGGCTGGTAATCATTTGGATGTCAGGGAAATAGACGGGGCAAGCAACAGAGGAATAGATCAGATAAGAGATCTCAGGGAAAAGGCGCGTTATGCTACCGCTTCGGGAAAATACAAAATCTACATTATTGATGAAGTCCACATGCTTACGAATGAAGCATTCAATGCTCTCCTGAAAATCCTGGAGGAACCACCGGAATCGGTCGTTTTTATTTTCGCGACAACCCAGCCGAGAAAGGTCCCGGACACGATTCTCAGCAGATGTCAGCGGTTCGATTTCAGGCGTATTCCCGTATCCGATATGTCGGAGTATCTGAAAAATGAAGCTGCAACCGAGGGGATTACTCTGGACAATACTGCACTCAGCCTGGTCTGCAGGGCAAGCGGAGGAAGTATGCGGGATGCCCTTTCACTCATGGATCAGCTTGTCAGCTTTACCGGTAATGATATCAAGGGTGAAGAAGTTTTGAAATTATTCGGTATGGTGAAAACAGAACTGCTTGCGGATATCACATCGAGCATACTTGCGGGGAATACTGCAGCTGCAATTGATCATGTATCAGGTGCCCTTGCAGAGGGATACAGTGTGGATGAGCTTCTGGATGCACTGATTATTTTTCTCCGGAATCTCCTGCTGATCACAACCGGTGCTCAGAACAGTCTTGGTGATGTTCCGGAATCTGAACGAAGATTTCTTGTGAAACTGGCGAAGAACCTCCCCGATGTTGCTGTACTCAATATCCTGAGGATATTCAGCAATACTGCTGTTGAGGTTAAGAGAAGCAATCTGCCCCGAGTAACACTGGAAACGGCTGTAATGACAGCATCGAAGCTATCCCGGGTGTTTTCGATCAAAGACATGCCTCCGGTAGCAGAAAAGGTTGCTGAGACTTGTATGCAGGCGGAGCAGGAAGCATCACTTGAGGAAGAGCCGGCAGAAACAGAGCCGGTCAACCCCTCCGTGGAAGAAGAGCAGGCTTCTGCGGAAGCTGCTGCAAATAGTGAAACAATTGAAGAAACGACCGTTTCAGCAGAAGTAGATTCTGCCGATGATGAAAACGATGAAGAGAAGGAGAAGGAGACGTCCCGGGAAATTCTGGGACTCTTTGATGCCGTTTGATCAGCGATGCCTGATATGACACCAGGGGAGGATCAATGAATCAGAAACAGTTACAGAAGATGATGGCACAGGCACAGAAAATGCAGGCCGGGGTAATGAAGGCGCAGGAAGAACTTGCCGATTCGAGAATAGCAGGAGAAGCTGCCGGCGGGCTGGTCAGAGCTGTAGTTACAGGGCAGGGAGAGCTTGTTGAACTGTCGATAGCACCGGAAGCTGTCGATCCGGATGACATTGAGATGCTTGAAGATATGATCCTTGTAGCGGTGAAGAATGCGGTTGCTGCAAGTCGGGAACTCTCCGATGATAGAATGCAGTCACTGGGAATACCCGGTATGGGGGGTCTACTGTGAGCTCTGACCTTTTTGACAGGCTCACCGAGCAATTTCAGAGGCTTCCCGGCATTGGAAGAAAAACCGCAATGAGATTAGCATTCAGTATCGTTGATGATCGCGAACTTGCAAGGGATCTCTCCGAAGCTCTCGGTATGGTCTGGCAGAAAGTCGGTGAATGCTCTGCATGCAGGAATATCACAGAGCATGAAATTTGTGATATCTGTTCAAGCAGCTCCCGCCACGATTCAATCTGTGTGGTTCATAATCCCGCTGATATGAGATCGATAGAGGATGCAGGGCTCTATAGGGGTAGATATTTTGTGCTTCATGGATTTCTTGCCCCGCTTGACGGGATCGGTCCCGATGAATTGGGAATTGACAGATTGAGAAAAATGATCGACAGATTAGACGTTGATGAAGTTATACTTGCGCTTGATTCAACTGCAGATGGAGAAGCCACGTCTACATATATCGCCAGAATACTGGAAATGCATCATGTAACAATTACGAAGCTTGCCAGAGGACTTCCTCCCGGAGCCTCCGTTGAGTTTGCCGATTCTCTCACGCTGAGCCAGGCCTTTGCGGGGCGACAGAAAGTCTGATAGGGTGCAATTGAACTGGCCGAACCGTTTAACCATACTCAGAATACTGTTAAGCCCTCTTTTCATGATCCTTCTGATCGACAACAGGCAGGAATCGAGAATTGCTGCTCTTGTAGTATTTGCAATAGCCTCCCTGACCGATCTTTACGATGGATACCTTGCAAGAAAATATGGATGGATCACCAACCTTGGCAAATTTCTTGACCCCCTGGCAGACAAATTGCTGGTGGCTCTGGCACTGATCGGCCTGAACCAGATAGACCTTGTCCCAGCATGGGCTTTGTATCTTATTATAGGAAGAGAGCTTCTGGTTACAGGTCTCAGGTCCATCGCCGCTTATGCAGGAGTGCTTATTCTCCCTTCCCGTATGGGGAAATACAAAACATCCTCACAGATGCTTTCAATGTTCGGCTTTCTGTTATTCTCCGTGCTGGGTAATACAGGAAGAGCTGCTTTTCTCCAGGGTAGCGGCACTGACCTATCGGTGGGAAGGAATCTTCTGCTGTTCTCAGCTGACATTCTTCTGCTTATATCTGTCCTCCTTACCATCATCTCGGGAGTGGATTACTTCTGGCGCAACAGATCTGTACTGAAAAGGCTTGGTCTGTGAAGAGCTCTGAATTTTCCCCCGGCACGATCGTAGCTACGGTTTTCGGCGCCGGTTATGTCCCGATTGCTCCGGGAACCGCCGGCAGCCTGGTATCTGCGGGGCTCTTTCTTGCGCTTCGGCAGACAGTATTCATTAACAGTGTGCTCTGCGTTTGTTTTCTTCTTCTCGGCTACTGGGGCTGCTGCGCTGGAAGGAAGCGATGGGGTGAGGACCCGCAAAAGGTGGTGGTCGATGAATTTGCAGGGTGCTGGATAGCCTGCATGGCTGTTCCGGCAGGCTGGGGAGTTATCGGTATTGCCGCGGCCTTCGTGCTCTTCAGGATTTTTGATATTTTCAAACCATGGCCAGTCTATGTTTTTGACAGGATGAAATCAGCCGCCGGGATACTCCTGGATGATGTCGCGGCCGGAATCATAGCGGCACTTATTATTCTGCTTGGAAGTGTGCTCCATGGAGCTCTATGAAATTGAGCTTGTAAAGCGTATAGGAAACATTATGCTCAAAGCAGGGATAACACTCTCAGCGGCGGAATCCTGTACTGGCGGAATGGTCGGAATGCTTCTGACTTCTGTACCCGGATCCTCAGGATGGTTTATGGGCTCCGTAACAGCATATTCAAATATTTTAAAGACGACCGTTCTTAATATTCCCTCCTCTCTGATTGAAGCGGAAGGCGCCGTAAGCAGAGAAACTGCTCTGGCCATGGCCGCAGGCGTAAGAGAGCTTACCGGGAGTGATTTTTCGATTTCAGTCACCGGGGTCGCCGGTCCCGACGGCGGTTCGTTGGAGAAACCCGTGGGTACGGTATGGATGGCTGTCTGCAGCAGCCAGACAATGTCCGCTGAAAAGAAAAGATTTGCAGGAGACAGGGATGTGGTCAGAAAGAAAGCGGCTGACTATCTTCTTGAGAAGTTATACTGCCTGCTTGCAAAAGAGGTGAAGTGAGGATATTTGCCGCCCTGGAGCTGCCGTTGCAGGTGAGAAGGGAGATTGCAGCCTGGCAAAAACCGCTGAAAGCACTTTACCCTTCCCTGAAATGGATACAGGGAGACAGGCTGCATCTTACACTCCGGTTCTTTGGTGATATTTCCCAATCCGAAGTTGAGAGGATATGTGATATTCTATCATCCTGGCATCCCGGATCCCTCGCATTCTCTCTTGACAGTATCGGCTTTTTCGGGAATAGACAATCACCATCGGTGTTCTGGCTTGGAGGGAGTTTCCCTGAGGATATATCCAGAGTAGCCAGCTCCCTTGGGAGTATCCCCGATGAAAGGGGAAAGAAGGGCGTGCAGAGGTTCGTTCCGCATCTGACATTTGCGAGGAGGAGGAATTCGACTCCCCTGACGAAACTTGATCCGCCTGATGAGATAAGGGGAGTGTTTAAAGAAGCAGCTGTCATTAACAGCAGATTGACCTCCGGTGGTCCGGAGTATACGTTTATTGAAAGATACGATTTACACTAAGCTGAAAGGTTGACTCAATGGCTGATAAGAAGACCAGTTCCGGTGAAAAGGATAAGGCGCTCAAGGCTGCCTTCCATCAGATTCAGAAACAGTTCGGTCAGGGAGCCATCATGAGGCTTGGAGAAAACACTCACATGAAGGTGGAGATCATACCCACCGGTTCCATCGCGCTTGACGCGGCACTTGGCATAGGAGGCATTCCAAGGGGAAGAATTACCGAGATATACGGAGCCGAAGCATCAGGCAAGACAACACTCGCGCTGCATATTCTCGCCAGCGCCCAGAAACTGGGTGGAGAGGTTGCCTTCATTGATGCGGAACATGCGCTTGATCCGGTCTATTCGGAGAAACTTGGAGTAGATATCGATGCTCTTCTTGTATCCCAGCCATCCAACGGTGAACAGGCGCTTGAGATAACGGAAATGCTGGTCAGGAGCAATGCGATCGATGTTATCGTGATAGATTCGGTAGCAGCCCTGGTTCCAAGGGCTGAAATAGAGGGTGAAATGGGCGACAGCCATATGGGTCTTCAGGCACGCCTGATGTCTCAGGCCCTGCGGAAGCTCACAGGTATTGTTTCACAATCCAAGTGCGCCGTAGTATTCATCAACCAGATCCGTATGAAGATAGGGGTTATGTTCGGAAATCCTGAGACCACAACCGGGGGAAGAGCTCTGAAGTTCTACAGCAGCGTGCGCCTGGATGTACGGCGGATTGCTTCGATTAAAGAGGGTGATCAGGTAATCGGCAGCCGGACAAGGATCAAAGTGGTTAAGAACAAGCTTGCCCCTCCGTTCAGAAACATCGAGTGCGAGATCCTTCACGGCTTCGGGATTTCCCGGGAGGGTGAACTCATTGATTTAGGGCTGGATAACGATCTGGTTACGCGCAGGGGTACATGGTACTCCATGGGAGATACTCAACTGGGTCAGGGCCGGGAAAAGAGCAGGCAGTTCCTTGTGGATAATCCTGAGATTGCTGAAGATCTTGAAACGGAGATCAGGAGGATCCTGGAAATACCCGGTTCGGACAGTGCTTCTGAGAAGAATCAGGAGGAGAAGGAATAGCTGAGCTTTCCGTCGAGGAGATCGGCAATGTCAGAAAAGGATGGCAGCTTGTAATCACCGGTAAGGGTTGCTGGCTGCTTCGGGCGGAGAGTGTAAACGCCCTGGATCTGCATGCCGGTTCAATCGTTGAAGCCGGTGAGATCGAAGAGGCAGCCTATCGGGAACAGCTGCCTTTTGCCCGCAGTGATACAGAAAGGTATCTGTCTTTTTCTGAACGCACAACGCTTCAGCTCAGATCCTATCTTGCCTCCAGAAAATACCTTGAAAGGGTAGCTGATGATATGCTTAAGTGGGCTTGCACCTGCGGTCTGGTGGATGATAGACGTTACGCTTCTATTTACATCCGCAGTCACTCGGGAAATTCACCTATGGGGAATTTCAGGATAAGAATGGAGCTGAAGAAGAGGGGCATCTCCGAGAGCATCTCGGATGATGTACTTGCAGAACGTGATGAACACGATCTGTATCAAACACTCGTGAAAACTGTTAAGAAAAAGTACGGCTGCCTGGAAATACAGACGGGCTTGCGAAGGGCAAAGGGGTATCTGCAGAGGAGAGGCTTTCAATACGACCTTATCGGCAGAGTCTTAAATGAGGTTTTTCAGGATTCGGAGGAACATACGTATTGAAGAACAGATGGTATCACTTCTTCTGGACTGAACTTGGTCGAAGAATAACCGGTACGGAAACAGACCTTCCGGATCATCTCCCCGGCTGCATGGCTGAAGTTCTGCATACCGGATCATTTGTTTCCGGAGAGTGCGATCTTCAATTGAATTCCAGACTCTCTTCGCGGATGTCCAGAAATATTTATGGTTATACGTGGAATATTCTGCGCGAACACGGTTTCAGCCGCTCACTCAGACTGAAGCCCTGGCCTGGAATTACCATGCTTATCCCTTTCTACAGAGACGGTATCGGAATCTCTCCCCAGTCATTTTCAAGAAGAATACCGCCTGACAAAAGAGCCTTTTCTCTCGTGGGAAGGTCGGCCGCTGCTCTTGGAGCAGGTTACAGTCTATGGATCGTTCCAGCTGACTGGAACGATGATATACTTACTATTTTCAGTGCCGGTGGTGTGAAAGCCTGTTCTATGGATAATCTGGCTGATGTCTGCAGGAAGGGATTCTCTTGAAAATTCTATCAATTATCCTGCTGACAGTTCTCCTGTCTGCAGCTGCGCAGGATGCAGCTATTCGGGAAAACAGTATTTCCGATATTCTGTTCATTCAGTACAGAGGATTATTCAGAGATCTTCTCGCCAGAAGGTGCGTATATTACCCGAGCTGTTCCCATTACGGCCAGGAGGCTGTTCAATCGCAGGGACCCTTGCTGGGTCTCATGATAACCCTTGAACGGTGGACCAGGTGTACTTCTGCAGCTTTCAGCCATGGGGACTACAGGATTACTGAAGGAAACAGACTCGCAGATCCATTGAACTCTGGAGAGGAATTGATATGCTGGGGACGATTCTTGCTGCCCTTCTGACCGTATTTCCCGGTCTTGATGTTGATGAGGGCTTTGCAGATTACCTTTACAGACTCGGGGAATACAGTATGGCTTCCGAGGAATACCTGAGGATAATCTACTCGTATGGTGAAGATACTCTGGCGTGTCCCCTGGTATCTCTTCGCCTGGCGAGATGCTGGCAGGAGCTCGGACGTGGGGAAGATGCTTTCTCTCTCTATACATTTCTCCATAGAAATCTATCCGATGCCGATCTCAGAGCCGGAGCGATGATGGGTGCGGGGTCGGTACTTGAAGAATCCGGAAACCTCGGTTATGCAAGAGAGCTTTTTGCGGACGCAGCAGCTACGTCAGAAGATGCAGAAACAGCGGCTAGAGCTGGTATCATGGCGAGTCTTATCAATGCCAGGATGGGTAACTGGGCTGCTTCAGCCGAGGAGCTGGGAATACTGTCATCAACAGGAGGGTCCTTCTCCGATCTTTCTGCAAGCCTTGCCCGTAAGGTAGCCGAAGGACAATTCCTTTCCAGGCGCAGCCCGTTATGGTGTGGAATTTCCAGCGCTGTGCTCCCCGGTTCAGGTCAGATGATCTCCGGTCACTATACCGATGGGATAATTGCGTTAGGTATAAATGGAGCATTGGCCTGGCTATTCGTTGAATCACTGAATGAGGGTAACACGACAACCTCGGTACTTCTCGGATGGCTTAGCTTATCTTTTTATGGGGGCAATATTTACGGCGGTTCAAGGGCTGCGGTCACTTACAATTCCGCAAGAAGAAGAGAGCTCCTGGATGAGGTTACCGGTATTCTGGAGGATGAGCATCGGTTCTGACCTTGACTTTCTGTGTAAATTCTAACAGTTTAGCGGTTCCCTTCAGTATTCTCTCAGTCGATGATCCCTGATGCGTTGCGGAGATTATCGATTACGGAGAAAACAGGGTTGGTGCAGCTTTCGATCCGAATGGAGCTGTCTTAGTAAATAGTTGTATTCCATATATATCCATCTCACGGATTGCTGGAATGATAAAGCATGATTCTTAGTGGAGGTCCAGAAAAGTGAAGACATATACGGCCAAAACCGGAGAGATAGAGAGAAAATGGTGGCAGATCGATGCTGCCGGACATTCTCCCGGAAGATTGGCTTCCAAGATAGCCATGATCCTTCAGGGCAAAAACAAGCCGGTATACACACCTCATATCGATACCGGGGATTTTGTTGTGGTGATAAACGTTGAAAAATTGAATTTCACAGGCAGAAAGCTCGATCAGAAGGAGTATGGACGCCATACAGGGTATCCCGGTGGAAGAAAGACTACAAGCATGAAGGTAATGCTGGAAAAGCATCCCGACAGGATTCTGAGAAAGGCTGTTCGGGGCATGATGCCAAGGAATAGAATAGCTAGAAAACAGTTGAAAAAGTTAAAAATATTCGCTGGAAACGAACATACGCATGCGGCACAGAACCCACAGGTTCTGGAAGTCTAGCGATCAAGGGTGGTGAGATGAAACAGCATATAGGTGTCGGCAGACGAAAGAGCGCTACAGCAAGATGTTATCTGAAAGCTGGAAATGGTCAGATCCAGATCAATCATAGGGATCCGAAGGAGTACTTCTGTGATCTATGGCAGTTGGAGCATGCCTTTGAACCTCTGGAGACTGCTGGAGTATTAAAGGATTATGATGTTAAGGTCAACGTTCGCGGTGGAGGATTAACCGGACAGGCTGGAGCCATAAGACTTGGAATAGCAAGAGCCCTGGTGGATATTAATCCTGATTTCAGGCCTGCCCTGAAAGCTGAGGGTATGCTCAGTCGCGATCCAAGGATAGTTGAGCGTAAGAAATACGGTCAGCCCAAGGCAAGAAAAAGATTCCAGTTCTCCAAGAGATAGAATAACTGCGCACTTTCTGTACATTGTGCGTTCAATACACACGGTTGGTGGTGATAAGCCCCGGTGTTTCCATCTGAAAGTGGAAATGGGTTTGATCAAGCCGGCCGGAGGATAACCGAAAGGAACAATCCATGAAAATACCTTCCATGAAGGAAATGCTTGAGGCCGGAATACATTTCGGTCACCAGAAGAGTCGATGGAACCCAAAGATGAAGAATTATATCTTCATGGCTCGTAATGGTATACATATCATTGATCTGAAAAAGTCGCGAGCATTGCTTGAAGATGCGGCAAATCTGGTTGCGAAAACAGTTGCCTCAGGGAAAAGCGTTCTGTTTGTGGCCACAAAAAAGCAGGGAAGAGAGTGTCTGAAAGAGCATGCTATCAGATGCGGTCAGTATTACGTTACCGAGCGCTGGATGGGCGGAATGCTTACTAACTTCAGAACGATCTCAAAAGGTATCCAGACTCTGATCGAACTTGAACAGGCAGAGAAGGATGGATACCCCGCAAGCCTCACAAAAAAAGAAATCCTGAGGAAGAAGAGACACAGAGAGAAGCTTGAGAAAGATCTCACAGGTATCCGTCACATGAAAAATCTTCCCGGAGCAATTATTGTTGTCGATATCAAGAAGGAACAGATAGCTGTCAGGGAAGCAAGAAATCTGAAAATACCATGCATAGGTATAGTTGATACAAACTGCGATCCGACAGAGGTGGATTATCCCATCCCCGGCAACGATGACGCGATTAAATCCATATCCATGATAGTGGGAACTCTGGCGGATTACGCGCTTCTTGGTGCTGAAGGCTCCACTTCGGAAGCTGCGGATGCTGCAGCCCTGCAGGAGATGTCCAAAGAATCGACCGAGGAGAAACCGAAGGAAGCCGCCTCGAAGGTTTCCGAAAAGATCGAGAAAGAACCGGTTCCAGATAAACCGGTAGTGAAAGCTGCTCCTGAGAAGAAAGCTGCTCCTGAGAAGAAAGCTGCTCCTGAGAAGAAAGCTGCTCCTGAGAAGAAAGCTGCTCCTAAGAAGAAAGCTGCTCCTGAGAAGAAAGCAGCCGCTGAGAAGAAGGCAGCCGCTGAGAAGAAGGCTGCCCCTGAGAAGAAAGCAACCGCTGAGAAGAAGGCTGCTCCTGAGAAGAAAGCAGCCGCTGAGAAGAAGGCTGCCCCTGAGAAGAAGGCTGCTCCTGAGAAGAAAGCAGCCCCTAAGAAGAAGACTGCTGCTAAGAAAACAACAAAGAAAGCTGCAGACAAGGATACCGTTTCGGACAATCCTGCTGAAGAAGTGGATAATACCGAAGAGGGAAAGGAATCGGGTGAATAATGGCTATCAATGTTGATGATCTGAAACTGCTTAGAAAAGCCACCGGAGCAGGAATGCTTGACTGCAAGAAAGCACTTGATGAGAGTGGCGGCGACATGGAGAAAGCTATTACGATCCTCCGCGAAAAAGGTATAAAAGTAGCATCCAAGAAAGCTTCAAGAGATGCGGATGAGGGCCTTGTAGTATCGTACATTCATCCCCCCGGAAAGCTTGGAATTCTTGTCGAGGTGAACTGCGAAACGGATTTCGTGGCCAAGACAGAGGATTTCCAGGATTTCGCAAAGAAAATTGCCATGCATATCGCAGCTTATCCTCCAATTGTCGTATCCCGGGATGATTTGCCGAAGGAAGATATCGAAGCAGAGAAAAATGTACTCCTTGCCCAGCTTGAAGATTCGGGCAAACCGGCTGAAATTATCGAGAAGATAATAAACGGTCGTTTGGAGAAGTTCTATTCAGATACATGTCTGCTTGACCAGGAATGGTCTGACGATCCGGATGTCGGAGCCGTTAAGGATGCGCTTACCGATCTTATCGGAAAGCTTCGCGAAAACATTGTGATCCGCAGATTCGCAAGGTTTTCGATAGGTAACTGATGAAAGAGGCTGACCGGTCGTTGCCCCAGAGGGTACTTCTCAAGCTAAGCGGAGAGGTTCTGGCAGGTGAAGCCGGTCATGGAATAGATCCTGATTTCACGAGTGAACTTGCCCGAGCCGTTCTTGAGCTTGCTGCCTCAGGCTGCCGTGTCGGAATAGTTACAGGTGGAGGAAATTTCATCCGGGGAAGGGATCTCAGGTCGATTGACCGGATCACCGGAGACCAGATGGGAATGCTGGCAACACTCATAAACGGACTTGCATTCAGAGATGCGATAAGGAAGCGCGGAGGCTCCGCTGTTGTGCTTTCATCCATACCTGTGGAAGGCATCTTCGAAACCTTTTCTCCGGAAAAGGCCGAGGAATACCTCAGCCGGGGAGACGTAGTCATATATGCGGGCGGAACAGGAAACCCGTGTCTCACTACTGATACCGCGGCTGCACTGAGAGCCGTGCAGACAGGATGCACAAGACTGCTCAAAGGTACGAAGGTTGATGGAGTTTACGATTCAGACCCAGCTCAAAACCCTGAAGCGCAGCGATTTAAGACACTAACTTATGATGAAGTGCTCAGGCTTGATCTGAAGGTGATGGATGCCGCTGCAATTGCCATTTGTCGAGATGCAGGGCTTCCTATTAGTGTTTTTGATATATGGGACCCAGAAAATATTCTCAGGGTATTCAAAGAGCCTTCGATCGGAAGCCAGATAGGGGGAATGAACCATGATTGATCAGATTCTGAACGATCAGAAGAGTAGAATGAAAAAGGCAGTTGAGAACACCGCAAGGGAGATGGCTGTAATCAGGACCGGTAAGGCAAGCCCAGCCCTTCTGGACAATATCCGTGTCGAGTGCTGGGGGGGGCTGCATCCTATAAAGCAGGTTGCCGGAATATCTGCACCGGAGCCTCGGCTTATCGTAATACAGCCCTTCGATCCCTCGACATCAGATGCGATTGTTCGCGCAATACAGAAATCGGATCTTGGTCTCAGGGCTGCAGCAGACGGACCGGTAGTAAGAATTCCCGTTCCTAAGCTCTCCGATGATCGCAGAAAGGAACTCAGCCGGCACGTCAAGAAGCTTGCTGAATCGGGAAGAACCGCCATAAGGAACATCAGAAGAAGCGGCAACGACGAACTGCACAAAGCCAGCAAAGCCAGTGATATCACTGAGGATGAGGAGTACAAGACACTCAGCGATATCCAGGATGCCGCAAATGAGGCGATCGCCGAAATCGACAAATATCTCGAATCAAAAGAAGCCGAAATACTTGAGGTTTGACAGTCTTGGCTGTTGATAACTGCCTGACCCATGTCGCTATCATCATGGATGGGAACGGACGCTGGGCAAGGTCTCACGGTCTGAAACGGATAGATGGGCATAAAGCTGCAGAGAAAGCTATTCACGATGCTGTGCAGTACTGCGGTGAAATGGGTGTTGAATACCTGACGCTATATGCATTCTCAACCGAGAACTGGAAGAGGCCGAAAGCTGAGGTTCTTTTCATAATGACGCTCCTGAAAAGCTTCATTAAGCGCAATATTGATGACCTTGACGGAAACCGGGTTAGAATAAGAGCTACCGGCCGGCTTGATGATCTGCCTCGCGGACCATTGAAAGAGTTGCGGAATGCGATGATACGAACCGGTTCAAACGAAGGTCTGAACCTGATTCTTGCCCTGAGCTATGGAGGAAGAGCGGAGATAACTGATGCAATGAGAAAGATCGCTCTGGATATCAAAGCGGGACGGATGCAAACCTCCGACATCACTGAAGATACTATTACTTCCTGTATGTATCATCCGGACGTACCCGATCCGGACATCATCATACGGACCAGTGGTGAACAGAGGCTGTCAAATTTCCTGCTGTGGGAATCCGCCTACTCTGAGCTTTACTTCACAGATGTTCTCTGGCCTGATTTCAGAAGAGTAGACCTTGAAGAGGCTTTCAAAGATTACAGGTCGAGGCGAAGACGGTTCGGCGATTTAGATTCCGACCGATGAAATCATTCAATTCCCTTGCAGTCAGAGTGGCGGTGGCAGTTCCCGGTATAGGATTGTTCGCAGCCGTAGCGTTTCTTGATATACGTTATCTGACAACTGGATTTTTCGCGCTCATTGCCGCATTCTGCGCTGCAGAAGCGGTTACTCTGTTCAGACCCTGCTCCGGTATCAGAATGAAAGCCCTGCTTGCTGTAATGGTGGCAGGCTCATCTGCTGCGGTTGCTCTACTGGAACCCGCTGTTTCAATAGTTCTGATCCTGCTCCCCGGAGCACTCATTTCAACGGTATGGATACTTGGTGACGGGGTAAACAATGCACGAAGGAAAACTGCCGGAATCACAGGCATATCCGTTGCGCTTGCACTGGGCTTCGGCCTTCTGGCAAGGTTGAGACTGGATTTTCAATCACCCTGGGTCGTATTCATACCTCTGCTGATCTGCTGGCTTGGGGACTCACTGGCTTATTTTGCGGGAAGCGCCTTCGGACGGCACAAAATGGCGCCCTCCATCAGCCCGGCCAAATCCTGGGAGGGTTTTTTCGCCGGGGTAGCAGGCGCCGTAGGCGGAGCTCTCCTGGCGGGCACCGTCGGTGCTGGATTTCCACTGATTATCATGGTAGTGATCGGGGCGGCTGGAGGCATAGCCGCCGTCACTGGAGACCTCCTGGAATCCGCGATGAAGAGAGATGCGGGAGTTAAGGATTCCGGCGCATTTCTTCGGGGGCACGGCGGGTTTCTTGACAGGTTCGACAGTATTCTCGCCGTTGTTCCGGTTGTTTGGGTTCTTCTGTTCCTCTTCCGCCGGGTTGTGGCATTATGAGGAAGGTTGCAGTACTGGGAAGCACCGGTTCGATAGGGACTCAGGCTCTGGAGATCATACATGCGAATCCGGAACTTGAGCTTCATTCATTACTTTGCGGAAGCAACCTTGATCTTCTTATGCAGCAGAGGGAACAGTTCTCCCCATCTGTAACCGCCATCGATTCTCCGGGCGGGGAATGTCCCGGCGGTATAATAACCGGTCAGGATATTCTTCAGAAAACTATTGATGGGGCTGATATGGTTCTCAATGCCATTGTCGGAAGTGCTGGCCTGCGAGCCAGTCTTATCTGCAGGGAGAGGGGGATTAAGCTGGCTCTGGCCAACAAGGAAAGCCTTGTTGTAGGCGGCGAATTACTCAGCGATCATATCCGCGCCGGGGGCATCATCCCCGTTGACAGCGAGCACAGTACGATATTCAGATGCCTGCATTCCGAACCGCGCCCGGTGAGGAGCATTACGCTGACGGCGAGTGGAGGGTCTGTACGGGATCTCCCCATTGAAGAACTTAAAAATGCGGGTGTCGATGATATTCTGAATCACCCAACCTGGAATATGGGAGCAAGAATAACGGTTGATTCGGCGACCATGGTGAATAAAGCCTTCGAGGTCATAGAAGCCCGATGGCTGTTCAGCGGTATAAATATCGATGTGGTCCTGCACCCCCAGAGCATAGTCCATTCCTTTGTAAGGCTTGAGGATGGTTCCTGGAAAGCACTTCTGGGTAAGCCCGATATGAAAGTGCCATTGCAGTACGCCCTGCAGTATCCGGGCCGCGAGCTTGAACTGATATCCGATGATTGCCCCCTTGACTGGGGAACACTCGAGTTCAGCGAGCTTCCAAGGCAGAGGTATCCCGCTTTCGATTTGATCGTGCGGGCCGGACAGGATGGAAAAACCTTTCCTGCGGCAGCGAACGCTGCAGATGAAATAGCTATTGCGGCATTTCTTGCCCGGAAGATCAGTTTTGGAGATATAACGGTGGTCATCGAGGAGGTGCTTAAAGGGCACGAAGCTCTGGAGGTAAGTGATTTTCAGACCGTTATGGAAGCTGACAGGGTATCACGGATTGATGCTGAAAGGATTGTGAGAAGACTATGCTGAGTATTCTAGCAATAATCTTCGGGCTCGGTGTGATAGTGTTTTTTCACGAGATGGGACATCTTCTCATGTCCAAGGCACTCGGACTTGATGTTCCACGCTTTTCCCTTGGCTTTCCGCCACATATTCTTAAAAGAAAAATAGGTAAAACGGAATACTGCGTAGGAGTGGTACCCCTGGGCGGATACTGCAAGGTTAATCTCGGTACTACTGGCGAACCGGTTACGGATGTCTCATGGTTCCGGCGGGTTCTTGTGGCACTTGCAGGTCCCTTCGCTAACCTTGTGCTCACCGCGCTGATACTTATAACCGTATACGGTATTGTCGGGTGGGATGTAGATATCACTCCTGCAGTTGTAGGTAATTCTGACAACTCCCTCGGCCTGGGTGTAGGGGATACTGTCCTCTCTGTGAACGGTTATCCTATTGCGGACTATTATGGGATGCTGGGCATGATGTATTCGTCTACTACTGGAACAATGACCGTAGGAACAGCTGCTGGAGTACTTGAGATGAGTTATTCCCTGTCGGTGGAAACTATTCCTTTCTATGCCATGGTACCTGTAGTAATAGGGGAAGCCATGATAGGCTTTCCCGCTTACGAATCCGGTTTAAGAGCGGGGGACAGGATAATTGCTGTTGATAGTAAACCTGTATCCATTTGGCATGATTTCCAGTCAATAGTGACAGGGGATACTGAAGAACTGGCAATTGAGTTCGCACGAAACGGCATCATCGATACAGCTTATGTAACCCCTGGCGTATACGACGGCAATATTATGACCGGTGTTACTCCTCTGGTGCCTACGGAGAGGGTAAGACTCCCGATCTTTAGAGCTGTTGTTGAGGGTGTTAGATCGGCGGGTGAGGGTACCGTATACGTATGTACCACACTTTTTAGACTGTTTCAAAAACCTGCTGAGCTGGCCGAGAGTTCAGGAGGCCCCATTTATGTTGCCGAAACCCTTGGACAGCAGGCCCGGTCAGGGTTACCCAGTTACCTGTATACTATCGCAAGCATATCCATGGCGATAATGATATTCAATCTTCTTCCGATTCCGGTCCTTGACGGGGGACACGTTGTCATCCTTGTCATCGAGGGAATCAGGGGGAAACCTATTTCAAAGAAGAATGTTCAGATAATCCAGCAGACCGGCATGATAATCATATTGCTTATATTCCTGCTGATTGTCTTCAAGGATATTTCCAGAGTTATAACACGCGTGCGCTAGCTGGGGTTGCCAGCTGGGGTCGTATCTTGAATTTTGGCATTTGATTTGTTATGGGATTAACGAATGCCAAAATTCAAGATACGACCCCAAATTACTGCTGACATGCTGGTAATGGAGGTTCCAAAGTAGCTATGGTGTCTGCTATACAGCTGTAAAGGTAGGCCCATGCTTCCGGATTCGATTCGCAGGATTGTATCAGAGAGAGTAATTCAGTGTCCTCCGGTTTCCCGGGGCTGAGGCTGTCACCTGGAGGTAGAATCCAGTACCTTGCGAGGATTCCCGCCCATTCACGAAGTTCGCTTTTCATATTATCTGAAATAGCGCTGTAGGAATCTGGTTCATCACAGGAAGTCAGTGTAATAAGAGCGATCATGAGCGGAATCATGACATTTAAGTATATTCGCATTGTATCTCCTGTTCGAGCGGGAACCCTGGCAGTATAGTCGAACTACGAATGCCTGAACAGTGTTATCTGGAGGTCAAATGAAAAAGGCATTGATTCTGTTCCTTCCTGTTTTATTCTCGATCTGTTTCGCAACTTCCTATGGACGCAACAAGGTTCAGGTAGGAGACCAGGAATGGTGGGAGATTCACGGAAGGCATTTCACCATATATTTTCCTCAGGGTGGAGAAATACCGGCTGAGACTCTTTTAGTACATACAGAAAGAGAATTGCTGAAACTATCCGAGGAATTCGATTACGTGCCGACGGAACCGATACCTATCGTTCTTTATGTATCTCCCGGCGACTTCAGACAGACCGATATCAATCCATACGAAATATCACAGGCAGTCGGGGGATTCACGGAGTTCTACAAAGGCAGAGTTGTAATCCCCTTCACAGGTTACTGGTCGGAGTTCCGCCATGTGATAGCCCATGAGCTTAACCATGCTTTTATCTTTGACATGCTTTACAGGCGCTCCCTGCTTAACATCATTACCGGAGGTACACCTCTGTGGATGATGGAGGGTCTTGCAGAATATACGTCCATAGGTTGGGATGCAGCTTCTGAAGCAGAATTCAGAGATATGGTCATATCATATCAGATCGTTTCAATTGATCAGCTTTCCAGAAGAAATGACTACCTTGTTTACCGCGAAGGTCAGGCGATCTACCATTTCATGAACGAAAGATATGGAGAGGAGAAATACAGGGAATTCGTGCAGCGTCTCAACATTCGGAACAGCAGAGATTTTGATACAGGCACTGAATCGAATGGTTCTTCAGATGCAGAGCGAAGATCCGGAGACCCCTTCAACGCGGTATTCGACATGTCCAGTGCTCAATTCAGTGAAAAATTCCTGGAGTGGGCCCGGGAAACCTACTGGTCCGAGCTGGCCTGCGGCGAGAGTCCCAATGACATTGCAAATGCCATTTACAGGGATGATGAAAGAATAATGCAGATAAATTCTGTAGTATCTGCTAACGGAAGGCTAATTGCCGGTGTCGAATATCATCATGCTCACCTGGCAGTGACCGTAAGGTCGGCTGTAACGGGTGAGGTGGAGGAAAGATCTTTTGTATCCGGAGGGATCTCTGATGTCTCAGTATCACCAATGTACCGGGTATGCAGTTTCTCCCCGTCTGCTGATTCCATAGTTGTAGCCGCGCAATACGTTTCCGGAGATCAGCTGATCATCTGTTCTGATGGAAAGCAGGAAAATCTTCCCTTTGAACTTGAGCTGATACGTGATCCGGCCTGGTCTCCCTGCGGCAGGTACATCGGATTCGCAGGTATGATGGGCGGTCTGCTGAATATCTATGTCTGGGATATTCAGGAGCAGGAATTGTCCCAGATAAACGATGATATATCAGGTGAACGGGACCTGTCCTGGATCGATGACAGGATCCTTTGCGCTGCTGAATCATCCGATGGAGAAACGAGAGTAATCGAATACACTCTAGAGGGTGAATCCGTTACTGTACTGGCTGATTCCTCGGAAATCAGATATCCCATCAGCGTCCCGGATGGGATTATCTTCATGTCAAATATGAGCGGCTTCCCTGATCTCTACCTGCTTTCGGATGAAACAGGTGAGATTGTGCGCCTTACAGCCCTTTACCGGACCATCGATTCGCCCTCCTGGGCTTCTTCCACCAATATTCTGACTTTCGTATCAAGTGACTGGAACGGAAGCGGTGTTTTTCTTGCATACGACATTACTGACAGAAGGGTTATTGCATGTGAACATGGATCATATCATGTAACCACTGCTGACGTGGAAAACAGGCTCATTCCTGAGTACTATCCAATTGACGACTCGACATCAGAACAGAGTGTTCGATCGGTATCCAGGATTCCGACAGCTTTTTCTGAGCTTTCCAATGAAGCTGCTTTACCAGATGAGGATGTGCCTGTTCCCTGCATCGAGGATGAGTTCCTGTGCAGTATTACCCCATACTCACCAAGATTGACCATAGATTACGCCAGCGCTATGGCAGCATACGACTCTTATCTTGGTGTTGCCGGTTATTTTCAGTTCATTCTCAGTGACATTCTCGCTCACCACCAGATCGCGGTTAATACTAATCTGAACGGAGGCAGTCTCAGCGATGTGGATGTGGCTGTATTCTATGGCTATCTCCCCCATCGCACCGATTATGTCTTCGGTCTTATGCGGCAATCCTACAGGCATCTGTTCAGGTTTTCCGATGGTCATTACGAAGAGGTTCGAGATGTTGATATGGGCGGATTTGCTATGGTCAGGTATCCGTTCAGCCCGTCACTGCGGATCACCGGGTCTCTGGAGTACAGGCATTTAAGTCGAACCGGAACCTGGAATTCTACCGCTGATATTGATGAGGATATTCTTTCCATGCAGGCCGGGATCGTCTTCGATAACGCCCTCTGGGGAAGTGTGGGACCGCGGGTCGGAAGCAGATTCAGCATCGTAGCTGAATATGCCCCATCTATCTCAGGATCAGCTAGTTACGGTACGATATTATTTGATCTCAGGAATTATTTATGGGTGTCCCAGCGAGTGACATTCGCCACAAGGCTCGCCGGTGGAACAAGCTGGGGGCAGGATGCACAGGTATTCTTTCTTGGAGGCGCGATACCTCACAGGCTGTTGTGGGGAGAAGTTGATACTATAGATGAACTGCTTGGTTTTTACTCAAACCAGGGTGATATCCTCAGGGGGTACGATTACGCCACTATTCAGGGACGCAGATATGGCATCTTTACAGCTGAGTTGAGAGTGCCCTTCGTGAATACTCTTGCGCTTGATGCCCCTCTTCCTCTTGTTTTCAGAAATGGAAGAGGTGTTCTGTTCTTTGATCTGGGGTGTGCCCTCGATGATATTTCCAATTTTCATGGAGCTTCCACCTCGGGAGGTTTCCATCTTGATGATCTGAAGATGAGCCTGGGAACCGGATACAGGATCAACTTCGGTTACTTTCTTCTGAAACATGATATCGCATGGCGTACGGATCTTCGCGGTATTTCCCGCAAGCCTGAATACAATGTTACTATCGGGGCTGAATTCTGATGGGGATGGATTATATTCCATAGCATCATGAAATAGTACGGAGGAGTATCGATTTGAAAGTGATATATTTATTATTTACTCTGGTATCAATTATTTCCGCATGGACCTGCCCCGCATGCAGTATAGAAAACGACGGAGAATTCTGTACCGATTGCTATCTCCCCGTGCCCCCTCCGGGTATGGAGTATATAGCTCCCGCAACCGTCATTATTGACGGGGATAGTATCCATGTCGCCCCCTATTTTATTGATAGAGAACCCGTCATCTGCAGAGATATTCTCGACTGGTTCGCAGAGGAGATATCCTACGTAGAACAGATCCCGATCTACATCACCGGACAGGAAGAACTGCTGATGCCCGGTGAGAACATGGGAGAAGATTTCAGGAATATCGTTTTCGTCAGGTACACCCCTTGGGTTATTTACAAGAACGCTCAAAACGGAGTAACCGGCGTTACAGTTCAGACCGGGTGTTTTGATATCCCTGCTACATCAGTGACGTTCGATGCTGCAAGGCTCTACCTTGGTGATAATGGAAAAAGGCTTCCTACAAGGGTGGAAATAGCAGCCGCTGTGGAGGCCGGAGTAATTGGAATTGAAGATACATGGGAAGTCATGAACGCTTATTCCGATTTCATATCGATGACCCTTTCGGGCATCATAGGAACATCTCCTGCAAGATTGGCCATGTTCTCCGAAAATCAGGCACCTGAGGATCGTATAATGTGGGAATGGACGCGCGATGCATGGGAGCAGCCTCCCGATACGATCCCGAATCTGCAATCACCGTACGCACTGATACTGAAGCCCCTTGATCCTCCTTTTAAGGGAACAGCGCTGAGGGAGGGCGGATATTACAATGTAATTTTCCGGGGAGTGGTTCCGATACCCTGGATGGAACAGATTTAAACTTAAACCGAAAGGAATAGAGTATGAGTAATTTATTGAAGATCCTCGCGATTTCTGCTGTAGCTGTGCTTATTATCGGTTGTGGAGGCAGAGACGTTACCCGGACCGATCCGGACACGGTAACCGATCTCAGCGGTTACTGGAACGAAACCGATGCCCACATGGTGGCCGATTCAATGGTCATCCAGTGCCTGGACGGTGTATGGCTTTCGGAGTTCTCATCAAGGGCAGGCAGCGGGGCTTCACAGGCTAGACCTGTCATTGTTGTAGGCGGAATCTACAATCAGAGTTCGGAACATATAAACACAGATATCTTCATGAATGCGATAGAACAGTCTCTTCTGGAATCAGGAAAGGCTCAGATAGCAGCCGGCGGAGACAGCAGAGGGGAAGTCAGGACTGAAAGAGCGGATCAGACCATTTTTGCCTCACCTGCAACTGCTGCAGCATTCGGCCATGAGATCGGTGCAGACTTTGTGATGACAGGAAGTGTTGGATCAATAGTCGATGAAGAAGGCAGTACGAGAAGTATTTACTACCAGATCAGCCTTGAACTCATAGATGTCGAAACTGCACTTAAGTCCTGGATAGGCAGTCTCGAGATCAAGAAGATGATCGAGTGGTAGGAACTCTTCTCCGGGTACTCGGAGTTTCTGAATGAACTGTCCTGTAGTGGAGATGCCGGAATCATGATCAAACCAGCCTGGTTGTTTACCACTGTCGCGATTGCGTCAGCAGTTCTGATCTCCGGTTGTGCAACTGATTATACAAGAGAAATGAGGCCGGTGACCTCAAGCCTCAGGATGGACAGGCCTGATCTTGCCATAGAGGAATTCAGGGAGAATTTCACTGATTCCACCGGCAGGGACAGGCTTCTCTACCTTATGGAGCTTGGCAATCTCATGCGGCTGACAGGTGATTTTGCGGGTGCGGAGAATCTGCTGCTTCAGGCGGACAGATTGAGTGATCAGCAGCGCGGAATAGAGCTGGGGCAGGAAATAGAGGCGTTTTTAAGCAGTGATCTGGCTCTTGAATTCAGAGGGGCAGATTACGAAAAGGTTTTTATAAATTACTGTTTAGCGGTAAGTTATGCTTCACAGAACAATATGGAAGATGCCCTGGTTGAATGCAGAAGGGTTAACGACAAACTGCGGGTGCTAAATCAGAATTATGAAGAAAACAGCAACAGGTACGGTGATGATGCGTTCATCAGATACTTCATGGGGATTCTCTACGAGAATGCGGGAGATCTTAATAACGCTCTGATAGCTTACCGGAACAGTGCCTCGGTATACGATTCCTCGTATGCGGCGGATTACGGACTCCCGGCTCCCCGGCGTGTAAGATCTGACATTCTCAGGTTATCCAGCGCACTTGGCATGCAATCGATCTATCAGGATTACGCCTCGCAATGGCCCGGGGTCAGCTGGGAGAACGATGGCCCGGATCAGGATCACGGAGAAGTCGTTGTTATCCTCGAAGCGGGAATGATCCCTGCAAGAGTAGAAAAATCCTATACCTTTGTTCTCAACGATCGGGTATACAGAGTCTCTCTTCCGGCTATAGCGTCCCGGCGGCGTGAGTCCTGGTCTGTGACCCTTTCTTCTGGAAACGCGCAGGTTTCCGGGTTCCTTGCCGAAGATCTTACGGGAATTGCCAGAAAGAATCTTGAGGACCATGCAGGACGCGACATAGCAAGAGCTGTTGCCAGGCTGGCTGTAAAGGCAGGTGCGGCAGAGGCAGGGGAGCAGCTTGTAGAGGAGCTGACAGAAGAGAACAGTGGAATTTCCCAGGTTACCGGCCTCCTTCTGAGCATTGTCGGGGCAGTTACCGAACGGGCGGATCTGAGGGCGTGGCTGACACTGCCCTCCCAGATATTTGTAGCCCGCCTGAGGCTTCCAGAAGGAGAACATCCGGTCAGGGTTGAAGTTAACGGTCGGATCGTTTTCAGTGATGAATCCATGTCTATTGATTCTGGCGAAATCAACCTTCTGTTTCTTCGGGAAGGTTAGTTCTTTGACCCGATCAGAACTCGCATCACTTATCGATCACACACTTCTGGTACCAGATGCTGTTTCAGGCGATATAGAAAGGCTGTGCGGGGAAGCGATCAGTTACGGATTCTATTCCGTTTGTATTAATCCTCTATGGGTACCTCTCGCTTCACAGATCCTCAGGAATGAAAGGTCGATAGTCTGTTCTGTCATCGGCTTTCCCCTCGGCGCTACAAACTGTATGGGACAGGAAGCTGCAGAAGCCGTGGCTCTTGGAGCCGGTGAGCTGGATATGGTAATCCCGATAGGGTATTTGAAGGACGGCAATATCCCGGAAGCATCAGCCTCTATCCGGGAAGTAGTCCATTCATCCGCTGACAAACCAGTTAAGGTTATTATTGAGACTTGTCTCCTGACGGATGAAGAGAAGATCCTTGCCTGCAGGATTGCTATGGACAGCGGTGCTTCCTGGGTTAAGACTTCCACCGGCTTCAGCACCGGTGGAGCAACCGTGTCTGATGTAACTCTCATGCGCGATACTGTAAGGCAAACCCTTGGTGTTAAGGCTTCAGGCGGGATCAGAACTCTTGTAGATGCTCTTGTGATGATAGAGGCGGGAGCCTCCAGGCTGGGGTGCAGCAGAAGTATCGATATAATCGAGGCTCTGGATGTCTGATGGTACCGTTCGAACCTGGATATTAGCGCAGGCAACTGGAGGGGTCAACCAGTTGCCTGCTCGTATCCTGGACCACAATATGCTCTCTACAGCCGGTCAGGGAGGGGATCAGACCGGCAGTATAACGAGAGTAAAAGCCGGCACAACAACCACTGCGAGAGTGACGATCAGCCAGTTTTTCAATCCAGGTATCTCCATTTGAAAATATTCCAATACTTTTGTATTTTCTACCGAACACTTTAAAGAAAGCAAGATTCTTGCCAATTAGAAATATTTTATGAGTGAAGATCAAATGAATCCCAGACAGAGGGAAGCTGTAGATTATACAGGAGGCCCTCTTTTAGTACTCGCTGGAGCCGGAAGCGGCAAAACCAGGGTTCTTACGGCGAAAATAGCGCACATTATCGAGAAGGGTTATGCGGAACCATGGGAAATTCTTGCCATGACCTTCACGAATAAAGCCGCACAGGAAATGAGAGAACGCGTTGAAAACATGCTCCCGGGAAAAGGTTCCAGAGTAAGACTGGGAACATTCCACTCCATCTGTGCCTGGATTCTCAGACGTGAAGCCCACTGTCTCGGGTACAATGAGAATTTCGTTATTTACGACGCGGACGATCAGAAAACCTTGATCAGAAGGCTTCTGAAAGGAATGAGTTTCTCTACAAAAATCACCCCCGGCCTGGCAAAAGGATACATCTCAAGGAATAAGAACGAATGTATTGCGCCGGAGGAAGCGGCCCTCCAGGCATCACGCCCTGCTGAGGTTGATCTTGCCGAAGTCTATCTCAAATATCAGGAGCGTTTGAAATCTTCCGGGGCGTTCGATTTTGACGATTTATTGACGGGAGTTTTGAGCATATTTCGTCAAAATAGTGACATAAGGAAACTCTATTCTTCCAGATTTTCATACATTCTGGTTGATGAGTATCAGGATACCAATAAAGTGCAGCATGAGCTGCTGAAAGAACTTTCCAGTGATGGTGCGGGAGTCTGTGTAGTAGGTGATGACGATCAATCCATCTATGCGTGGAGGGGAGCCTGTGTAGAGAATATTCTTGAATTCTCTGAGGATTTCCCCGGTACCAGGATCATTAGACTGGAAGAGAATTACAGATCCAGCGGAAATATTCTACTGGGTGCCTCTGCACTGGTGAACCACAATTTCAGAAGACATGGGAAAACCCTCTGGACAAAGAAGGATGCAGGACATCCTATAACCGTCAGATCTCTTTACAATGAAATCGAAGAAGCCGAGTGGATACTGAAGGAGATAATGGAACTGATGGAGGACGGCTCATGCCCATCCGATTCGATTGCGGTACTCTACAGGACGAACGCTCAGTCACGTCAGTTCGAGACCGTATGCAGAAAGCACGGCGTGAACTACGAAGTTGTGGGATCCCAGAGATTCTATGAGCGGATGGAGATCAAAGATATTATCGCTTACCTGAGAGTTGTTATTAACCATGACGACCGCCTCAGTCTGGAACGGATAATCAACAAACCTGCAAGGGGGCTTGGAGCAAAAGGCAGAGCATCCTTTTTTTCGTTCGTGGATTCGAAGGGAATGGATCCTGTGGATGCGATGCTTATCTCCGGCAGTATCAGCGGTATCGCGCCGAGGGCGGCGAAGGAGCTTAAGAGGCTTGGAGAATGGTTCAGACAGGCCGGTGAGAATACTGCAGGCGGCATGTCCGCTTCCGAAATTGTCGACAGCCTTATTGATGCTACGGGCCTTGCAGCGCAGTACGAAACGGATGATATCACGGATCAGACCCGCCTTGAGAATATCGCTGAGTTCCGAAGAAGTGTATCTGAATACGATCAGGCCGTTCAGGAGGGAAACCTGCCCGGTTTCATGACGGACATCAGCCTGGCAACAACTGTTGACGAGTACGAGGGAGAGAACAGCGGCAAAATCGCCCTTATGACACTTCATTGCGCAAAAGGTCTTGAATTCAGCGTTGTTTTTGTTGCCGGGCTGGAGGAGGGGATGCTCCCGTTCATCAGACCTGGAGAATACGCTCCGTCCAACATGGAAGAGGAAAGAAGACTCCTGTATGTTGGGATGACAAGAGCCCGCGAAAGGCTGGTACTGACATGTGCTCTGAACAGAAGAAGAGCGGGAGTATCGCAATCGGGCCCATCCCGGTTCATAGCTGAGATCGCAAGCGGCGAGAACAGGATACAGCCACAGAAGGCTGAGTTCACTTCGGAAACCCCGGAGGATAACATCACGGATGCGAATGACAGCAGCATTACTTACAGCAGCGGTAATCTCATAAGGCATCCAAGGTACGGCAGAGGACTTGTGAAAAAAGCGGTGAGGAACGGATCTGAATGGAGGATAACAGTCGATTTCGGATTTGATGAACCGAAGACACTGGTAACGGGATATGTACCTATTCCCGTGATTAAACAGAAAGGGTCAATAACAGACCTCGATTGAAAGGGAGATCATGCAACTGTTTCTTGATACAGCGAACGTTGAGGAGATCAGGGAGATCGCTGCCTGGGGTATACTGTCCGGAGTAACGACGAACCCATCGCTTATTGCCAGGGAGGGCAGGGATTTCAGAGAAGTCATCGGCGAGATATGTGATATTGTGGATGGCCCCATAAGCGCTGAAGTTATAAGCACGGAGAGGGAAGGAATGCTGAAAGAGGCAAGGGAAAATGCCGGGTGGCACGAAAACGTTGTCGTCAAGATACCCATGGGGAAAGAGGGTCTGGCGGCAGTATCAATTCTTGAGAAGGAGGGAATACGGTGTAACGTTACTCTGGTATTCTCTGCGGCTCAGGGGTACACAGCAGCCCTCGCGGGTGCTTCCTTTGTCAGTCCCTTCGTTGGAAGACTGGACGATATCGGAATCCCCGGTATGGAGATTGTAGCCGATCTTGCAGAGATATATGACCTGCATGGATTTCGGACCAGAATAATAGCCGCCAGCATCAGACATCCACAGCACGTCGAGCAGGCAGCGCTGGCAGGAGCCCATATAGCTACAGTCCCCACTGCAGTTGTAAGGAAGCTTGTGGAGCATCCCCTGACAGACATAGGACTGGAGAAGTTCCTTTCCGACTGGAATAAGTAGTTTAGATCCTTATGAGGTTTACAAATGTTGGATAACGCTCAAATGCAGGACCTGGCTCTGCAGGTCCGACTGGATGTTCTCGAGATGATAAGGGCTGCGGGAAGCGGTCATCCCGGTGGTTCATTTTCGGCGGTTGAGATACTTGTCGAGCTGTACTGGAATGTGATGAACATCCGTCCTGAGGATCCACGCTGGACCGGAAGGGACAGGTTCATTCTATCCAAAGGTCACGCCTGTCCCGCGTTGTACTCGGTTCTCGCCAGAAGGGGGTATTTCGATCCTGCAGAATTTCTGACGTTCAGGAAACTCGGGTCCAGGCTTCAGGGCCATCCCAACATGCATGTTCTCCCCGGTCTGGATGCCTCAACGGGAAGCCTTGGACAGGGTCTCTCCATCGCGTGCGGAATTGCCCACGGTATGAAGCTGGATGACAGGGAGAGCCGCGTTTTCTGCCTGCTGGGTGATGGAGAGCTGCAGGAGGGAAGTGTCTGGGAAGCGGCAATGACCGCCTCCCACTACGATCTGAATCAACTTACGGCTATTGTCGATAGGAACCGGATACAGCTGGATGGAACGGTTTCGGAGGTTATGGAGATAGAGCCGCTTGTTGATAAGTGGCTGGCGTTCGGATGGGACGTGGTAGTCGCCGATGGGCATAGTTTTCCCTCCCTTGAAAAGGCATTTGAGCACTGCGCACAAACCCCGTTTCCATCGGTTATCATCGCTGATACGGTGAAGGGAAAAGGTGTTTCATTCATGGAGCATACATGTCTGTGGCATGGCAGATGTCCGGATGAAAAGGAATATGCTGCAGCCGCCTCGGAGATCAGGGGAGGCCTTTCATGAATGATCTGAAGCCAACGAGGGAAGGGTATGTTGAAGGTATTCTGCAGGCAGGTAGAGAGAACAGCCGTGTTGTTGTTATCGAAGGGGATGTTTCCCGATCCATCGGGAGCGCTTCATTCGGAGAGGAATTTCCTGACAGGTTCTTCAACCTCGGAGTAAGCGAGCAGGATATGCTTGGTGAAGCTGCAGGCCTGGCCCTCGAGGGATTCATCCCATTCGTCGGAACGTACGGCGTGTTTTTAGCAGGCCGCGCGTGGGATCAGATCAGGACAAGTATCTGTTATATGAACCTTGATGTCCGCATAGCCGGCGCGCATGGCGGAGTAAGCGTGGGGCCGGACGGAGCAACACACCAGGCTCTGGAGGATGTAGCCCTGATGCGTGTACTTCCCGGCATGAAGGTTCTGGTTCCGGCGGATTCCAATCAGACCAGAGCGTCGGTTATTGCATCTCTTGAAGCTGATGGTCCTGTTTATATCCGCTTTGGAAGAAATCCGGTTCCCCGGATTTACACATCTGATGATAAAGTGATTATCGGTAAGGGGAATCTGCTGAAAGATGGTTCTGATGTAACACTGGTTGCCTGCGGAGCCATGGTGAGTTTGTCCATTGAAGCGGCAGCCATTCTCAGGGGAAAAGGCATTTTAGCCGGGGTTATCGATATGATTTCAGTGAAACCCCTTGACAGGGAACTTCTTGTAGAACAGGCAGGAAAGACCGGAGCCGTTGTCGTGGCGGAGGATCACCAGGTAACAGGCGGCCTGTTCGGGGCAGTGGCAGAGACCCTTGCACGGGAGCTGCCTGTTCCAGTAGATACCGTTGCCATGCAGAATACTTTCGGTACCAGCGGGACTCCGGAACGTGTAATGGAAAAGTACGGGCTTACCGCAATAGCAATAGCAGAGAAAGCGCAGAGGATGCTGCAGTGAAAACCGCTTTCGCAGGAACGAATAACAGTTGCGAAACACCCTCTGTTATTGACTTGAATACGGCTCACCTGTAGTATGCTTGATATCTTGGAATACGTTGCGAATCCTAATTCAAATAATGAAAACAGGAGGAATTAAATGGCACGAGTACTCATCTGTGACACGGTTGCACAGGACGCTCTGGATGCAATCCGAAAAGGCGGTCATGAAGTCGTTGAGAAAGTAGGCATGTCAGTCGATGAGCTGATGGAGACCGCTCCTCAGTTCGACGCTCTGGTTGTGCGCAGCGCGACAAAGGTCAGAAAGCCCGTTCTCGAAGTAGCGGCAAAAGGAAATCTTAAACTTATCGTCCGCGGCGGAGTTGGACTTGATAACATCGACCTCGATGATGCTGCTGCGCTTGGTATTTCGGTACAGAACACACCTGCTGCAAGCAGCGTTGCCGTAGCCGAACTTGCAATGGCCCACATGCTGGCATGCAGCCGTTTTTTAGGTCCCGCGAACTGCACGATGAAAAATGGTGAGTGGAACAAAAAAGCTTACGGTAAGGGCAAGGAACTCTGGAATTCAACACTTGGTCTCATCGGGTTCGGACGCATTTCAAAGGAAGTTGCAAAAAGAGCAAAGGCATTCGGAATGAACGTTATTTTCTTTGATCCCTTTATCGATGACGAAGAGGGCGCGCGGAAGGTTGATCTGGATACTCTTTGCAAAGAGTCCGATTTCATCAGCCTTCACATTCCCCACAACAAGGAAACACATTACCTGCTTGACGCTCCTCAGTTCGATTTGATGAAGGATGGAGTGATCGTTGTGAACTGCGCCAGAGGGGGTACGGTAAACGAAGCCGCTCTGCTCGGCGCAATGAAATCCGGCAAGGTATTCGCCGCCGGAGTCGATGTTTACGAAGAGGAACCGGCCAAAGGAAATATCCTCGCGGAATACGAAAAAACCGTGGCTACACCTCATATCGGTGCAGGAAGCGCCGCCGCTTCAAAGCGTGTGGGCGCTGAAGTGGCCCGTAAGATTAACGAATTTTTCGAGTAAAGAATAAGATCATTCAACTGAAAGGTGGATCCATGCGGAAAAACTGGATAGTTGTTCCAGCCCTCATGATTCTCCTTCTGCTGCCTGCTTTGTCAGTTGCTCAGGGCGTTGACGAAATCTTGACACCAGCAGCAGAAGAACAACTGGAGGAACCGGATTCCTGGCTTGATGCTCCCGGCGCTGTTACAGTGCAGGATAAGGACAACGATGCGGGAGACCAGCTGCTGGTATCTTTCGAGCAACCGCTCTATACAGATGGTATCTTCGCATACAACGTTTACCGGCGTATTGTCGGGGAGGAAAACTGGAACCTCGTCAAGGTTATCCCTGCGGATGATCCGCGGGAGTTCATCGATGGTTACGATCCCGAGTATCCGATCGAACCTGGAGTTCTGTACGAGTACAGGATTGCATCTGTAACCGTTGATGGCGAAGAATACTTCGGACCCGTCTGCGAAGCCGGTGCTGTCTCTGCAGGTGAGATCTACCATACCGGCAAAACAAGGGTTCTTATTGCAAGCATCTTATTCATTGTTCTCATCTTCTACTACTTTGGAAAAGCCCAGAGGGGTATAAAGATGTACATGCGGCCCATCGCTGGTATAGAAGCAATCGATGAGGCCATCGGCCGGGCAACCGAAATGGGGAAACCTATACTCTACGTACCCGGGATTTCCTCCATCGCAGACGTAGCAACCATCGCCAGCCTCACCATTCTGGGAAGAGTTGCCAAGAAGATAGCCCAGTATCAGACGCCGCTCATTGTACCCAACCGTGATCCAATCGTATTTACGGTTGCCGAGGAAGTGGTTAAACAGGCTTATCTTGAAGCCGGACGTCCAGATGCGTTCGATCCGGATTCGGTCTTCTTCCTCACCACCAGCCAGTTCGCTTACGTCGCGGGAGTAAACGGCATTATGATGAGAGAGAAACCGGCCACCAATTTCTACCTCGGAATGTTCTATGCAGAATCGCTTCTGCTTGCCGAGACCGGTTCCCTCTCTGGAGCAATCCAGATAGCTGGAACCGATGCAGTTACCCAGCTGCCATTCTTCATAACCACCTGTGATTACACACTTATTGGTGAAGAGCTCTATGCAGCAAGCGCGTACCTTGGCCGGGAACCGAAACAGATAGGCGCCCTGAAGGGACAGGATGCCTGCAAGGCTATCATAATGGGTTTCATTACATTGGCGCTGGTTTTCGGAATTATTGACGTTGTTGCAAACACTCACATCCTGGACTGGCTTCGTGACCTTGTTGCAAGTCCTATTATGGAGTAAGCCCACCAGAAAGGAGAAAGAGCAGTGAAAAGAACTGTTCCACTTATGATTGTAATGGTGGGCGGAATACTGATGATCCTGCAGTATTTTATTCCACACCAGATATCGCAAACCATATTCGCATACTATACGGACTGGACTCCAATAATTCTTGCGTTCGCGCTTGTACTCGGAGTCGGAAGCCTCACAAGAATTCATTCACACAAGATACGGAGAAAAGCAAAGAACTGGCAGTACAGTTATGCCGTTCTGATACCATTGTTCGGGATGCCTATCCTTGCGCACATACTACCGCAATCCCTTGGCGGAGGCATGGATTCGCCCAGTATCTTCCATTTCTTCTTCATGCACGTGCAGGTCTCCATACAGGCGACCATGTTCAGCCTGCTTGCATTCTACATCGCAAGCGCTGCCTTCAGGGCATTCAGGGCTAAATCGGCACTCGCCACGGTGTTACTGCTTGCGGCTGTGATTGTTATGCTGGGGCAGGTGCCAGTCGGAGAACTGTTAGGCAAATGGTTACCCGAAACGGGTCTCTGGATTCTGCGATACCCGAACCTTGCGGCTAAACGGGCCATAATGCTTGGTGTCGGGTTCGGTATGCTCGCAACTAATTTAAAAATAATATTCGGCGTCGAGCGCAACTGGCTCGGCGGAGCAGGGAAGTAGGTGAGTGCCGTGAATATCTGGGAAAGAATGCTCAATATAGACCGGCGCTGGATCTTCCTTGGAATAGGGATAGTATCAATAGTACCGTTCTTCATCAATTTCGGACTGCCTGTGACTACTACAATGGAGGTCGAGAGTATCTTCGACTATGTCAATGAACTTGGTCCCGATAATGCCATCTTCATCAGTTTCGATTTTGCCCCCGGAACACAGGCTGAGAACATGCCCATGGCAGTTGGCGTAATGCGCCATGCGTTTCACAACGATGTTCCGGTTTTCATGACCGCGAACTATCCTCTGCATCATGGAATGATGCTTGCCGCAATGGAGTATGTATTCAATCCAACTACGGTAGGATTCTATCAGGAAGTTTTCTTCGATGACTGGAGGGATCTTCGCGAGGCGGGAGTTACAGGAAAGTATGAGCTGATTGAGGCCTGGGAGAACCAGGGGAACCAGCTTCCGGATGGAGCTATGGGCTGGGTTTTCGAAGGCAGGGATTACGCAGCCTTAGGCTACGCTCCGGTCTTCAACCTTGTGATACTTGGAATGACCGTCTCCATAGAAACGCAGTACCCGGTCGATGCACATGGAAACTCCACCGGGGAAATGCCAATGCTCCGTGAACACAAGAGCCTCAGGGAAATAGACCTGGCTCTTACCAGTTCAGGCTCCGGTGCCTGCGTTTGGTGGGTCACCTATGCCCGGGAAAAGATAGGGCTGCCAATTGCTTTCGGCCTGACAGCCGTCATGGCTACGGATTACTTTCCGTACCTGCAGTCTGGACAGGTAATAGGCCAGATGGGAGGTCTGCGAGGAGCCGCCGAATACGAGGTACTTCTAACCGAGAACGGTATTACACCCACCACCGATAAGGCGTTCACCGGGATGGATGTCCAGTCAGCAGCACACATCCTTATAATTCTGCTGATCATAATGGGTAACATTGCGTTCTTTGCGGGAGGTTTTCATAAGAAGACCCTGCTTAAGGGAGGGAGTTAGGAAATGTATGATACAATAGGCATCTGGGTAGGCGCCTTTTTTACGCTTGCCATCTACTCCTTCCTTTACAAGGAGAATCCCATCTACAGGCTTGCGGAGCATCTTGTGGTGGGCATATCATCGGGATATGCAATGGCCGTTACATACCAGATAACCGTGAAACCAAGACTAATCGATCCCCTTCTTAGCGGAAATCACTGGATACTCCTCATTCCTGGAATTCTAGGACTTCTGTACATAACAAGGTTCATTCCCAAGATATCCTGGTTGTCCAGATATCCCATAGGCTTCTACATGGGAACGGCCATGGGTGTCAGTTTCCCTCTTATCATGAAAGCGAACGTGCTTCGTCAGCTGGAGGGTGCCATGGTGCCCCTGTACTCAAGTGGCATGCCCTGGACCGAGGTTCTGGGGAATATCGTAATGATATTGGGAACACTCGCGGCTCTCATCTACTTCTTCTTCTCAAAGCCGCACAAAGGGCTGTTCTTCGGTACCGGTTCGAAGATCGGTATCTGGGTAATCATGCTCGGTTTCGGCGCCACTTTTGGTTTTACCATTATGGGCAGAATCAGCCTGCTGATTGGCAGAATACAGTATCTGCTGGGTGACTGGCTGCATCTTATAGAGTAGCGTAGAAGAAAGGGGTCGGGCCTGAAAGACCCGACCCCGATTCACAGCTTGACCTTTTGAATCTGTTTTCGTAAATTGGCTCTTCCGGTGCCGGGGTAGCTCAGTTGGTAGAGCAACGGACTGAAAATCCGTGTGTCGACAGTTCGATTCTGTCCCCCGGCACCATTTCGGTTATAATCTTCCGAACTTCCCATTCCCGACAGCCTGCTATAGATTTATATGTGAACTGTTCGATATCAATTTGATCCATTCTGGATTCCGGGGGGGGGAACCGCTTGAGGATATTTCAGATAATCAATAATCTGCATATGGGCGGAGCAGAAAAACTTGCCCTGGGTCTCCATCAGCGATACCTTGAGCGGGATCATGACAGTATTCTTCTTTCCCTTGCAGGGGAAGAAAGAGGATGGACGGAGAAGGGTGCATTCTCTCTCGGGTTCAGTACACCCTACAATCCTTTCGTTGTTCCATCTCTATTGGATCTGAAGGATGAGTTGGACCTTTGTGAAGCCGATATCCTTCATGCACACCTTTTTCCATCGCAGTTTATTACAGCTTTTCTTCCCGAGGCAATGTCCCTCAGGGCACAGTTAGTAACAACCGAGCACAGTACGGCCAACAGGCGAAGAGGAACGCTATTCGGCAGGCTTGTCGACCGATGGTTCTATAAGCAATTCAGCGGGATTATCTGTGTAAGCAGCGCAGCTGCTTCCGAACTTGCACGCTGGATTCCGGAGGTATCAGGTAAACTGGAAGTGATTTTCAACGGAATTGATCTGAATGAGTTCAGCGGGAAACCTCCCCCGCAGTATAATGACCGGAAAACCGTCCTTTCAGTCGGAAGGCTGACGGAAGCAAAGAATTATCACACAGCAATTGAAGCTTTTTCTCTTCTGTGCACCAGAAGCCAATTTGATCTGCAGTACTTTATTGCAGGCGCAGGTAAGCTTGAAATGATGCTGAAAAACCATGCTCAGGAGCTTGGCGTTTCGGAAAGAGTAAGATTCTTAGGGGAGATCAGCGATATCCCAACCCTGATGAAACAGGCTGATGTATTCTTCATGCCTTCAGCAAGGGAGGGTTTCGGGATAGCAGCAGTCGAGGCCATGGCTTCAGGGCTGCCCGTCGTTGCCTCGAGGCTCCCCGGATTAGCTGATGTAGTTGGACGGGACCAGCATTGCGGCATTCTCGTTGATCCCGCTTCCCCA